>Ga0315909_10007205_pt1 | contig 12452 bp, 11 predicted proteins | sample LakEriMetagenome_11_FD_203527 | JGI IMG/M metagenome (GOLD analysis project Ga0315909, IMG submission 203527) | Freshwater fungal communities from buoy surface, Lake Erie, Ohio, United States - Buoy 2 MA125 | ecosystem: Environmental > Aquatic > Freshwater > Lake | place: USA: Lake Erie, Ohio...
GTTTTCCGGTGCGCGCAAGAGCGGACATCCGAGCAGGGGCAGTGAGACAAAACGCAACAGGTCCTCGCGCGAGAGCTGGTTGGTTTTGTGTTGCAGCAGCAATTTTTGCCACAGGCAATCCGCTTTCCACGGAGTGAATACCGGCGGGCGGGCGCTCAAGAAATCATCGCAGGCTTGCAGGTGGGCGAGGTAGCGTTGGGGATCGCGCAGGTAGTTGCTCTCGTCCGAGGGCCGCATGGTCTGCAAGTAGCGGCGGGCGAAATTTTGGTTGTCCGCGAGCTTGGGCATGCGTTTGAGCACCGTGAGCAATGATTCGTGTGTGAGCGACTGGTGAATCTCGATGGCGCCGAAACGATGATCGGGAACGGTTTCCAGGCACAGCGCGATTAGATCCAGCGCCTCGGCGTGGGCGGAGGCGGGGATCAAGCGCAGGAGGTCGAGTTTCTTTTGCTCCGGGAAATTTTTGGCATTGGGGATCTCTGCGAGCAAGCGCTCGGTGCTGAAATGCTGCCAGGGATTTTCCGGTGCATTTTTCAGAATCTCCGCCTCGAAGGCGTCGCGCGCGATGCGTTTGGGATCGAGCGTGGAGGGTTCATTGCGCGCATCGGCGACCGATGATTTTTCGTAGTCAAAGGTGAGATCGAGCTTTTGCGTGAGCTCGGCGATGGTGGCATCGGGATTGATTTTGGCACGCAGGAGCAGTTGTCGGTTCTCCAGCACGGAAAAGCCCTGGGTGCTGACGGCGGTCTTTGGATTTTCACTTTGGCGTTTCCATTCCTGCATCGTGGCCGTGAAGGCGGCCTCATCGCCCCGCAATTGTTGGTCGAGCGCATGGAAATAAAACCAATCGCGGGTGAGCGGCGTGAGCGCTTGCAGGGCCTCCGTGCGCGTGGCAGGCGTGGCGAATTTTTCCAAAAACGTCAGTTCCTGGGCGTGGAGGGAGAGGGTGAACAGCGCGGCGAGCAGGGCTTTCATACGGTCGTACGCTAGGGCAAGGCTCTCGGTGTGGAAAGGATGAAATCGGGGCGAAGCGGACATTTAGACTTGCCGCGACTGTGAGGAATGGGTTTAGTTCCTGCAACCTTATGGCAGTTCCCCAAAACATCATTGCGCTGGTCTATGACTATGACCAGACACTCAGCCCTCGCTACATGCAGGATGATGTGTTGTTTCCGCAATTCGGCATCGATCCGGCGCAGTTTTGGAAAAAATGCAATGGTCTGGTGACGGAGCAGAAGTGGGATGGCGAACTGGCCTACATGAAATGCCTTCTCGATTACCTGGGCATGGACAATGTCACGAATGCGCGACTCACCGAGCTCGGAGGCGGCTTGTCGTTTTTCCCGGGCTTGCCGGAAATTTTTTCTGATCTGCCGAAGGTCTGTCTCGGCGAAGAGCATGAGGCGGCGGGCATCAAGATCGAGCACTACATTGTCTCTTCGGGCTTGAAGGCGCTGCTCGATGGCTCGCGTCTGCAACCACACGTGAAGGCAATTTTTGGTTGTGAGTTCGGCGAGGACGCGGAGGGACGGATCAGTTTCCCGAAACGCACGATCTCGCACACGACAAAGACGCAGTTTCTCTTCCGCATCAACAAAGGCATGCTGCGCTACGATCAGGATGTGAACGATCACATGCCGAATGAACTGCGACCTGTGCCCTTTGAGAACATGGTCTATGTCGGCGATGGTCCAACGGATGTGCCGTGTTTCACCGTGCTGAACCGCAACGGCGGTCAGGCGATCGCGGTGTATAATCCCGATGACGCCAGCGGCAAAAGTTTTCGCAAATGCTACCAACTCTGCGCGCATGCGGGCCGCGTGAAACACATCGCGCCCGCCGACTACCGCAAGGGCAGCCACTTGTGGTTGTTGCTCAGCGAAATGGTGCGCGAGGTGGCGGATCGCATCTTGCGTCAGCGACGGGAGGAGAGCGAAAACGGTCGCGTCGCGGCCCCCACGTTTTGATTGATTGTTAGAAATACCCAGCATGGCGCAGAATCAGCATTTTCACTTTGTAGGCATCTGTGGCACGGCCATGGGTGCCGTCGCCGCCGGCATGAAGGCGCGCGGTTTCACGGTCACGGGCAGCGATGCCAATGTCTATCCACCGATGTCCACCTTCCTCGAGGGGCAGGGGATTCCACTGGTGGAGGGCTACAAGGCCGCGAATATTCCGGCGGGCGCGGACGTGATCGTCATCGGCAATGCGATCAGCCGTGGCAATGAGGAGGCGGAAGCGGCGCTGGAGCGCAAGTTGCTCTACGTTTCCCTGCCGGAAGTGCTGAAAGAACATTTTCTGCGCGGCAAACGGAACTTCGTGGTCAGCGGCACGCATGGCAAAACCACAACGTCCTCGATGCTGGCCTGGCTCTTGAAAGCGGCGGGGCGCGATCCTTCGTATATGATCGGCGGGCTGCCGAAAAACCTCGGCGGCGGTGCGGTGTTCACGGACTCCGATATCACGGTGCTGGAAGGCGACGAATACGATACGGCGTTTTTTGACAAGCGTTCGAAATTTCTCCACTACCTGCCAGAGTGCGTGGTGATCAACAACATCGAGTTCGATCACGCGGATATTTACAACAACGTCGAGGAGATCAAACTGAGTTTCCGTCGCTTGCTGAACATCGTGCCGCGCAATGGCATGGCGTTTGTGAATGGCGATGATGCACACGCGTTGCAAGTGGCGGCGAATGCGCCCTGTCCGGTGAAAACCGTGGGCATGGGGGAAAACTGCGACATGCGGATCGTGGACATCGACTACCATTGCAGTGGTTCTACTTTTACGATAGATGGCGAAGTGTATGAAATCCCGATGGTTGGTGAGTTCAACGTGCGCAATGCGGCGATGGCGGTCTGCGCCGGTTTGTTTGCAGGGCTCACTGCGGAGCAAGCACGTGCGGGTTTGTTGAGCTTCGAGGGCGTGGCGCGGCGTCAGGAGCTGAAAGGCGAGGTCAACGGCATCAAAGTCGTGGATGACTTCGCCCATCACCCGACCGCCATCAAGCTAGCGATTGCCGCCCTGCGTCAGCGCTATGCCGGTGCGCGCTTGTGGGTGTTGTTTGAGCCCCGATCGAACACGACCAAACGCAGCGTGTTCCAAACCGAGCTCGCGCAGTCGCTGGCACTGGCGGATCTCGCCGTGGTGGCATCGATTACTGATCTGCACAAAGTCCCCGAAGCCGAGCGGCTCGACCCCGATCGTTTGTCGCACGACATCGTGGCCTTCGGCGGCAAGGGCTGGTACCTGCCCGGCGTGGCGGAGATCGTGGATCTCGTGAGTGCGCAAGCGAAGCCCGGCGATGTGATTGCCGTGCTGAGCAATGGCGGCTTCGGTGGGATTCATCAGAAGTTGCTGGATCGCTTGTAGTCATTGATCCGTGGCATCGGCTTGATCTGGCGGATCGGTCGGATCGTTTTGATCACCGACTGCCCTCAAAAAATCCCCCACGAAAAAAATGAAAATTTTTTCGAAAAATAACTTGCCAAGGACCTCGGATTCCCGTAACAAGTGCGCCCCCTCACGGGGTTACAGAGAAAAGCGAGGATAGCTCAGTTGGTAGAGCAGTTGGCTTTTAACTAATTGGTCCTGGGTTCGAGTCCCAGTCCTCGTACTTCTCTCTTTGTTATCGGATCGCTCCCCACAGGGAGCTTTTTTTGTGCCCGGAAAGGGCGCGACTCCCTGAACGGTGAGCGTGACCATCAATCGGGGTATCGCCCCCACAGGGCTCGATTGATGGGGGAATGCATCCTACTAGCGTGCCTCACGGGAGTGTTCGCGGATGGTTTTTGATTGTATTTCGCAGTGATTCGCGGTTTTTCTCGTGGGGATGACAGATGATGCGAAAAAACCGGACTGTGCGAGGGGGGCGTGTCTTCCCGCGTCGGTGTGGTCGGGGCTTTTGCTGGCGCATCGGGAGCGGGCGCAGGGCTGGACCGTGCCGACCCTGGATCGGCGGTCGCGCAATGTGGTGCATCCGGTGGAGGATTTTCTGTTTACCTATTATCCCTATAAACTCGGCAAGCTGGAGCAGTGGCATCCGGGTTTCGGAGCTTCGTTAGAGTGTGGGGAAGAGCAACGCCCGCAGTGGATGCAGCGGTATTATCAATGGTGTGACGGCAGACTTTTTGTGAGTGTGGAGGGTCTGGAGGAAAAAGAAAAAGCGCGGTTGCATTGGATTCTCGCGCTGTTGCGGAACACGGCGGCGCAGGCGGGGAATTTCGGGTGTTTTGGCATGCACGAGTGGGCGATGGTGTATCGCGCGGAATCCGTGCGTCATGAGCAGGTGGCGGCCTTGCGCTTGCCAGCGGAGGAAATCGCGCGATTCGTGGAATCGCGACCGATCCGCTGCACTCATTACGATGCGTTTCGCTTTTTCACTCCGGCAGCTCGGCCCTTGAACCAACTGCAACCCACCTTGGACGGAAGACCGGATCAGGAGCAACCGGGCTGCATTCATGCGAACATGGATCTCTACAAGTGGGCCTTCAAGTGCCAGCCCTGGATTCCGGGGGACTTGTTGTTGGATGTCTTTTCTCTGGCCAAAGACCTGCGTGAGATCGACATGCGGGCAAGCCCCTACGAACTCTCCGAATACGGCTATGAACCGATCGCGATTGAGACGGTGGAGGGCCGTCGCGAATATGAGACAGCGCAGCGTGCGCTGGCGGATCGTGCGGCGGTGCTGCGGCAGCGGTTGATTGAGGCGCTGGAACACGTGGTGGCCGCGTTCTAATGAGCGGGCAGCAGCTATTCGATCGGTTCATCCCACGATACCGGCTGGAGCCACGTTTCACGACGGAACCAGGTTTCCTGGCGTTTGGCGTATTGGCGGGTGGCTTGGGTGATGAGTTGGAGGCAGGTGTCGTGGTCGATTTTTCCGTCGAGCAGGTCGATGCTCTGCGGCACGCCGATGGCCTTGCGGCAGGTTTGGGAGAGATGGTGGCGATGGGTGGCGATTTCCTCGATGGCACCGTGTTCTAACATGTGGAGGCAACGCGCGGCGATGCGTTCGTGCAGCAGGGGGCGGGGGACTTGCAGGACGATGCCGCGCAGGTCTTTTTCTTTGGCGGCGGTGACGTGTTCCCAGTTGCGGCGTTGGGCCGAGACGGGGATGCCGGTGAGGCGGAAAATTTCCACCGCGCGGCTGACGTAGCGGCGGTTCTGTTGGCTGATCTGCGCGGCTTCCACGGGATCGACTTCGCAGAGCTCGGCAAGGAGCGACTCCAGTGGCGTGGCGTCCAGTGCGGCGCGCAGGGCGGCATCGCCACGGGGCAGCGGCGAGGGACCGTGGGTGAGGAATTTCAGATAGAGCCCGGAGCCACCGGTGATCAGGGGGATTTTCCCGCGGGCGATGATGTCATCGATCACCGGTTGCGCCATGCGCAAGTAACGACCGGAATCGCAGGTTTCGCTCGGGTCCAGCACGCCGTAGAGGTGATGCGGCACCCCGGTGAGTTCATCGGCGGTGGGCGCGGCGGTGATGGTCTCGAGGCCGCGATAGAGTTGGAAGGCATCGGCATTGACAATTTCGCCGTCCCAGAGCCGGGCAAGGGCGAGAGCGCGGGCGGACTTGCCGCTCGCGGTGGGACCACAGACATAGAAGGGTCGTGCGGACATGGGGCACTAAATTTCGCCGATGCTGAGCAGGTGATTGTAGCGGTAAAATTGCAAGGCGCGGCCGGTGGCGCAGTCCACCTCGACGATGGCTCCGCACAAACGCACGGGGCCCTTGGCGATGGGAAAACGGGTGGGCAGGCCGGAGCGGAAGCGCCAGATGACGGACTCGCAGGCGCGGCCGAGCACGGAATCATCCGGCCCGCACATGCCGGCATCGGTGAGGTAAGCCGTGCCGTGGGGCAGGATGGTGTCATCGGCGGTTTGCACGTGGGTGTGGGTGCCTACGACGGCGGAGACCTTGCCATCGAGCATGCGGCCCATGGCGATTTTTTCGCTGGTGGTCTCTGCGTGGAAATCCATGAACACCACCTTGACGCCGAGCTCGTGGAGGCGCAGCGCCTCATCATCGGCCCAGATGAAGGGGTTTTCGAGAGGAGGCTGCATGAACGAGCGCCCCTGGGCCTGCATGACCGCGACTTTTCCCTTATCGGTATCGAGAATTACCGTTCCCGCTCCGGGCGTGCCTTTGGGGTAGTTTCCAGGGCGCAGCAGTCGTGGCTCGGTGGGGAAATAATGCACAATCTCCGCCTGATCCCAGACGTGGTCGCCGGTGGTGATGACGGTGGCTCCGGCGCGCAGCAGATCGATGGCGATCTTCGGCGTGATGCCTCGTCCCGCCGCAGAGTTCTCACCATTGACGATGATGAAATCGATGTTTTCCTTGCGTTTGATTTCCGGCAGGAGATGCTGCACGGCCTTGCGACCGGGCTCGCCGACGATGTCGCCAAGGAAGAGAATACGGATGGTAGAGGACATGGATGAAACGAAGTGGCGTGACGCTACAGGCAAATTTGCGGTTTGACGATGGAAAACATAGTCTTGTTTTGTGGCATGCGAGGGACGGGCGAATTTTGCATTTTCATCAGGCTCGTGTAGTGTCCGGCATGATGAAGGAAAATCAAAAACTGGCACTCGCGCGCATGGCGGGATTTTTTCAGGAAATGAGTCCGCAAACGGTAGCCCGTGTGAAGGAGCTGTATGCGCCGCAGGCGACGTTCCGCGATCCGATCAATGAGGCGACGGGTGTCGCAGCGATCGAAAAAGTGATGGCGGATTTGTTTCACCAACTGCGCAACATCCGCATCGTGGTGCGGGAAATGCACGGGGATGATGATGCGGGGTGCTTGTTGTGGACAATGCACTATGACTTCCGCGGCAAGCAGCGGACCTTGCCAGGGGTGAGTCACTTTGCGTTCAATGAAGCGGGTTTGGTGACGGCGCAGGAGGATTACTGGGATGCGTCTTTTGTGCTGTATGGAGAATTCCCGATCCTGGGCCTGATGATGCGCGGCATCAAACGCATGGTCCGGGTGAAGACGGCGTGATTTTTTTTCACGGGCTCATCGCGGGCGGGGGATGGCATACTGGTCGCGCGTGTGGCAGTACCAATCCGGCACGGCCATGCGTCCCACCGGGTGATAGAGATCGGTGCGGATGCGCTTTTGTGCGGAATCGACCAGTTCATCGCGCACATGGATGCGCTGGACCAGGCCGATGATGAGTCGGTTGTGGCCGATTTCCTGAATATCGTGCACCACGCATTCCAAGGCTGCGGGGGCGAGAGTGATGAACGGCACCGCGATCGAGCTGCCGGGCGTGAGCGCGATGTCTTCCTGTTCGATTTCACTGACGCCGTAGGGGAGGCTGGCGGAGGTCTGGACCATGAGCGCACCGAGCGCTTCATCGACGAGATTGATGGCAAATTCGCCACTGCGGCGGCAGTTCCGCGCCGTATCCTTCGGGCTGCCATCGTCGCGATTTCCCGGGCAAAACATCACCATCGGAGGATCATCGCCCAGCACGTTGAAAAACGAAAAAGGCGCGGCGTTGACGCTGCCGTCTTCGTTTAGCGTCGTTACCCAGGCGATCGGTCTCGGGCATACCAGCGAGGCCAGAAGTTGATAGGCCCGTTCTGCATCAGCGCCGCACAAGTCAAACTGCATGAAGAAAAACTACACATTTCCGCGCGCGCGGCGACTGTTTTTTCTTGCTTTCACTAGGGCCCGTAGTGAGACTTGGCACGTGAAAAGAACAATATATCGCATAGTAGTAGCAGCGAGTGTCGCCCTCTGCGGCATGGCACACGCGGAAGATGTAAGGACCTGGACCTCGTTGAAGGGCTCCACGGTGGACGCCACTCTGGGAAAACTGGACGGGCCTACCGCCATTCTGGTGACCAAGGACCGGAAAGAAATCAAATTGCCAGTCACAGACCTCTCGCTCGCGGATCGTCAGTACCTGGTGGAGAACTTTCAGGCACCCGAAGCCATTCTCACGGCCGGCGAACTGAGCACGCCGGAAAAAGATGTGAAGATCGATTCCGGAACATTCAAGAAGCTGCCGGAGAAGTTCAAACTCTCGAAAGACGAATCGGAAGGGATCTTCGATCAAATGCAGACCGAGCACTTCCTGATTGCGTATGCCGGTGATGTTCGCCCGCAAGTGGTGGCGGAGATTGCCGAGCGCTTGTGGCACGGCATGGCATTCTATCACATGAATTTCCGCCGCGACTGGGGCGACAAGCGTCGTGTGATTTTCATCTGCGAAGACCGGGAAGCCTACAAGGCGTTAGGAGATTGGGTTTCGAAAATTCTCGAAGCGCAGATCGTGAATGCCGATGGCCAGCAGCGCGCGCAAGAACATGCTGCGACCTGGAACCGCCTGGGTGGCACGGCGATCGGCCTGCCCGATGAGCTGTGTGAGGCGGGCAAGTATCATTCGTCCGCCACGGTGTTCAACATGGACAATGGCCGCGAGCACAAAAAAGTCTTCACCGCATTCCCCACGCACTGCATCGCGGGGCACTTGCTCAATCAGCAAATGGGTGGCGTCAGTGGCATTGGCAACAAAGGGTACTTTACCCTTGTCACCGGTCATGCCTTTTACAAAGAGATCCGCCTGGCTGGCGTGACGGAAACACATTTGTTGGATGTGAGCGGCACGGGGGGAGATGAAATTTCCTCCAAGTCCGGCTTCGAGGACGGCACCGCATGGCCGCGTATCCTGAAGTCTGAAGTGAAACGCGGCAAAATTACACCCAATCTGGAGGAGATTTTCGCCGTGCAATCCGATACGCTCAACCCCGCGAAGCTGGTGCTCGTTTACTCGCTCGCCAACTACCTGCAAAGCAATCCGAAGCGCGTCTGCGCCTTTGCCCGCACGGTGCGCCGCGTCGAGTCGAACAACACGATCCCGGAATTGGAAGAGTTGGCGAAAATTTATGGCTTCGACAGCGTGCAAGCCATGGAAGCCGATTGGATCGAATACATCAAAAGCAACGACTTCAAATAAGATCTTACTCACTCTCTCATTGATCATTTTATGAAATTTCACACATTCTGTTTTACGCTCTTGTGCGCACTTTCGCCTCTGATGGCCCAGGAATCCACCACCGGCCAAGAGGTGCGTGTGTTCAAAGGATCCAATGGCAAGGAAATCAAGGCGGCCCTCATCGATAAAGACGATACCAGCGCCACGCTGCTGCTCGAAAACAAGCGCCGCGCCGTGGTGCCTCTGACGAGCTTGTCCGAGGACGACCAGAAATACATCAAGGAATGGAGCAAGGAAAAGGCATACTTCCTCCAGAAATGCCTGGGTCTGAGCGTGCGCCAATTGTTAGAGCTGCGCGGTTATGAGTCGTTCCCGATGACTCTGCAGGGGAACTCGATCATCATCACCGCCAAGCTGAACGGCAAGGACGCCAAGTTCATCATCGATACCGGTGCCGGCACGAGCCTGCTGCACACCAAGACGGTGGAAAAATGCGATCTTAAGGTCGGCCCGATGACGGAAATCGTCTCCGGTGTCGCTGGAGATGTGCCCGCCGGCTGGGTCGAGGTGCCGACGCTGAGTCTGGGCGAATCCCTGTTCAAGGACCGCAAGATTTTGGCCACGGACATGGACAAGGATAAACCGGAAGGCGCGAAGTCGAATGACACCGCAGGACTGTTCGGCGCGGATCTTTTGTCGCAGTTGGACACGGTGATTTCCTACAAAGAGAACCGCATCTTCTTCCGTCCCGATAAATCGGATCGCACTCAGGTCGAGGGCGATGCCGCGAAGTCAGAGGACGCCGGCATTGAGGGGGAAGTGAAGAACAAGGACGAGGCTCTCAATTTCCGCATCTTCAAGACGCGCGATGGCAAGAGCTTCCGTGCCAACATTGTCTCGAAGACCTCCACCGTCATTACCGTGAAGCTGGTGAATGGAAAATCGCAGCAAGTGCAGATCTCCAATCTATCGGATGAAGATCAGAAGTATGCGGATACATGGACGGAAGCGGGTGATTTTTTCCTGCGATTCTGCGGAGCCTTGACCATTGAGGAACTGCTGAACCTTCGCAAGTACAATGCCTTCCAGTATGAGCGCCGTGGCAATCACATTTTTGTCGATGGCACGCTCAACGAAAACGCCGTCACCTGGATGATCGATACCGGTGCTGATAGCTCCTTGCTCGATCTCAAGCAAGCGAACAAGAGCGGTTGCGAGGTCGGTCCCATGGATCACAAGGTCTATGGCATCGGCGGCTCCGCGCCAGCCGGTGAGACGGTGATGAAAAAAATCAGCCTCGGCAAAGTGGAACTCACGAACCGCCGCACGCTTGCCACGGACATGTCCGCGCGCAGTGGTCGGGATTTGGATCACGTCGGTCTCTTCGGTGCCGATTTCATGCGTGAACTCGATGCCGTGATCACCTACAGCGAGAAAAAAATCTTCCTCTATCAGCGCTGATCGTCCGGCCGCAGCGCGGCTTGCGCGACAATGGTTCCCTCGGGCAAACGGACATCGAAGTTCGTTTGCCCGAATCCTTTTTTGGACAAATAACCCAGCGCGTGAGGGGGGGCGATGCTGGTGATTTCCCCGACGGCCGTGCCGGATGCATCCGTCAGGATCGCGCCCGCGACAACACCTTCGCCCTCTAACAGAAAGCGGCAAAGTCGTCGATTGACCTTGCCGGCGGACTTGATGCGCGAGATGACTTCCTGGCCGATGTAGCAACCCTTTTGGTAGGAAATGGCCGTGGCATCCAGACCGGCTTCCGGCGGCAGCATGCCTTCCGTCAGCTCGCGTCCCCAAGCGGGAACACCGTGCTCGATCCGCAGGCGTTCGGCTTTTTCCTCACTCCACCATTCTACGTCTGTTAGATTCGTGTCGGTAGGGAGCCAACGATCAAATCCTGCCACACCGAAACGCGAGGACGCAAAATCGTTTTCCTGCACGGGTTCCTCGATAAGGTGTACCAGGCGAAACTGTTCGGAAATGTCATCGATCTCCGCATCGTCGGCAATCAGGTAGCGGGATATCCGCGCCATCAAACTTTCGCGCAAGTCCGCGGGAGCCTCGATCCAGATCGCCGGCCTCTCGGCGTCATGCGAATAGAGTGTGACGCAGGCCTGCAAGCGGCCCTTGGCATCCGTGACACAAGAGGCCAAGGCCTGCCGCGGATGCCGGGCGAGCAAACGGACATCCTGGGTGACTTGACCGTTCAAGTAGCGCACCGCATCCGGTCCATGGATTTCCAGCAAACAACGCATTCCCAAATCAATCGCAGGCATGAAACCACCATAGTGGCTGTTGCAACGCTTGGCAATGCAGGCGGGAAAATTTTTGGCAAATGATGCATTTTTGCATTGCCAAAACGTCAATCGTCGTCATAATCCGCGCCCCCACTCCGAGTGGGACACCAAGATGCAGCAATGCATGGCTCGATAGCTCAGTTGGTAGAGCAGCGGATTGAAAATCCGCGTGTCGCTGGTTCGATCCCGGCTCGAGCCACCTTCTTGAATCCCTTGCAAAACAAGGGATTTTTTTTGGAGAACATCCTTGTGCGGGAAAACGGTCTCCAGCAGAGCGGGTTAGACGAGGGGCGTAGCGGCGCTGAAACATACCCGCCCCCCAAGCGCATGCCATACGGCCATGCCTGAAAAGCCGATTCACTTTTTCAGCCAGCCGAGATCGACAAGGAATGCGTCGGCTTCGGCGATGGTCTTGGTATAGCTCTCTCCGCTATTGAAAAAGCCGTGTCCCGCGCCCTCGTAGCCCACCAGTTTGCAGGGCCTGTCCGCCTTTTTCATCACACTGTCGAAGGCGACGACGGAATCGTAGGGAACCGTGGTGTCCTTCTTGCCATGGAGGATCAGGGTCGGCGGTGTGTGCGGGCCGATGTGATGGGCCGGCGAGATTTCCTTTGGCTCCACGCCAAAGCGCTCGACAACGACATTGGTTTTGGCCTCCTTGGGCTGCCAGTCGGCGATCGGACCCAGCGTGCAGGCGGGGTTGAAGAGGATCATGGCGTTGGGTCGTTCGTCGCTGCCGAAGCCGCTGATCGTGCCGGTGGCGGCGGCGAGGTGACCGCCAGCGGAACCACCGGAAGCGGCAATTTTGTTAGGATCGATGCCGAGACGTTGCGCATTTTCCCGGACCCAGGCGATGGCGGCTTTGGCGTCTTTGACACATTCCACCACTGGCATTCCATGCCGGGACTTGACACGGTAGTCGGCGGTGATGGCGACCATGCCACGCTTGGCGAAATGTTGCGCCTGTTTCTCGAACTGGGTCGGCGACCCGGAATTCCATCCGCCACCGAAGAAAAATACGATGGCCGGCGCCTTCGCGTCGGCCTTGTGATTTTCCGGCGCATACACAAACAGTGCCAATTCCGTGGTGCCGACGGTTTTATACACATGGCGGACGGCTCCTTTCGGGACAGCACCTTGCGGAGCGGCTTCTTCGGTCTTGCCGCGTTTGTTTTTGAATGCCTTGGCTTCCTC
>Ga0315909_10007208_pt1 | contig 12450 bp, 12 predicted proteins | sample LakEriMetagenome_11_FD_203527 | JGI IMG/M metagenome (GOLD analysis project Ga0315909, IMG submission 203527) | Freshwater fungal communities from buoy surface, Lake Erie, Ohio, United States - Buoy 2 MA125 | ecosystem: Environmental > Aquatic > Freshwater > Lake | place: USA: Lake Erie, Ohio...
CATCCAGTTGTTGGTGGGGCCCGCGTCTTCCTTGCGCTCGGAGCAGATATAGGTGCGGTCTTCAACGCGCGCCACATCGGTCGGATCAGAAATCGCGAGGTAGGAGTTTGCGCGCTTGGCGGGATTCAGGCGGCGCATGGTGCCGGCTGCCACCATCTCTGCGCACAGGCGGTCGTATTCTTCCTGCGAGCCATCCGCCCAGACGATGCGATCGGGGCGGGTGATGAGGGCGATGGACGCGACCCAGTCGATCAGACCCTGATGCCTGACATATTCCGGGGCGGTCACGCCGGCGCTGATGGCCGGGGCGACATACGGGTGGTTCATGCGAAACTCCGATGCAAGGATGTGAATGCGGTTCTGTTCCGTATGCGCTGCCCAATCGGCGGACTCGCGGAGCCCTGCCGGCAGCAGAAGGAGCATCTGGCGCCGCCTCCATGGGCGTCACCTTGAAATCTGGTTCGAATCAATCCGGGCCGTTTGCCGATGGTTCGCCATCGCCTCGCCGCACAGGACGCCCACCATGCATGGCTCTGACAGCCCGTGCTGCCTGAACCGGTGTGCCCACCCGGGCCGTCGCGGAAAGGCCGGCAGTTTACACCTGCGTGCCCCACTGCGTGGCCTTTTATCCCCTGTGCGGAGGGCAAAAGTGCCACACCCGGGCAACGGGTGGATTGACCGAAGTCACGGGCGGGCCGAGCTTGAGGGCGCCGCCCCGTCGAATACGACCCGGATGAGGCATTGCTCCGTCGCCCGCGCAGGGCTGCATGGGCCGAACGGGCGGCTTGCATGCTGACCCCTCTGCGCGGCCTGCCGTCGACGGTCTGGATGCTGGGCGCGATCAGCCTGCTCAACGATGCCGCCTCCGATCTGGTCTATCCCCTGGTGCCGATCTTTGTGGCAACCGTGCTGGGCGCCGGCGCACAGGCCCTGGGCCTGATCGAAGGGATTGCCAATGCGACCGCGGCCCTTCTGAAGCTGGCCTCCGGCGCGCTCTACGACCGGTTTCCGCGTGCCAAGGGCTGGCTCGTGGCGGGCTACGGTTTTCCCGCCGTCGCCCGGCCGCTGATCGCCCTGGCCACGTCAACAACGGTGCTGGGCGTGTTGCGGGTGGCCGACCGGATCGGCAAGGGCTTGCGCTCGGCACCGCGGGACGCGCTGTTGGCCCGCTCGGTGGCGCCGGAGCGTCGCGGTCTGGCCTTCGGGGTTCACCGGTCCATGGACCATGCCGGCGCAGTCATCGGGCCGCTGGCAGCGGCTGCCCTGCTGGCCTGGGGGGTCGGCCTGCGGGAGATTTTCCTGTGGACGCTGGTGCCTGGCGCGCTGTGCGTGGGACTGGCGCTGTCGGTGCGCGAGCCGCCCGGCGCACTGGTGCCGCAGGCGGCCATCGACTGGCGCCTGAGCACCCTGCCAACCCGCTATCGCCTGTACCTGCTGGTGATGTCGGTGTTCACCCTCTCCCAGGCCAGCAACATGTTCCTGCTGCTGCGGGCCGCCCAGCTTGGTGTCACGCCAGCACAGATCCCGCTGCTGTGGGCCTTGCAGTCGGTGACCGCCATGGTGCTCAGCACGCCCCTCTCGGCCCTGTCGGACCGGTTGCCGCGCATGCCGCTGATCGTGGGCGGCTGGCTGCTCTATGGCGCGGTCTTCGGCGGCCTGGGCGCGCAGGCCGAATCGCCTGCGGCCATCGCCTTGCTGCTGGTCCTGTATGGCGCGGTGCTGGCGCTGACCGAGGGCGTCGAGAAGGCTCTGGTCGCCGACATGGTGCCCCCTGAGCGACTCGGGACCGCCTTTGGCTGGTTTCATCTGGTGAGCGGACTGATGCTGGTGCCAGCCTCGATGGGCTTTGGCTGGATCTGGGAGCGCAGCGGCCCGCAAGCCGCCTTTGGGCTGAGCGGCGCTTTGGCGGGCCTGGCCGCACTGGGGCTCCTGGCCCTCTGGAGACGGTGATTTTCGGGTAAGTGGGCACTAGCTTTGTATTGCGACTTGTCGAGTCGACCCTGATCCGATAGCGTCACCCGATGAATCTGCCCAGCGCTCAAACCCTGTTGCAAGCCGCCGATGCCGGCCGCACCCTCACACCGACCGAACGCGGACGCCCCGCGCAAGGCGCCCCCGGCCCGACTTCCAACCCGAGGTCCGATCCGACCACAAGCCCGCCCGGGGGCGCCGTCACGGGCTTCGATGCGGCTGAGGCTGAAGCGCAGGCGCTCGCCGTTCAGGACGAGATCATTGCCTTGCGACATGCCCGGGGCGAGCGGACGGTCGGCTACAAGATCGGCTTCACCAATCGCACGATCTGGCCGTTGTATGGCGTGCACCAGCCGATCTGGGGGCCCGTCTGGAACACCTCCTTGCACCGGATGGCCGGCACCCATGTCGACATCACCCTGGCGGCACTGGCCGAGCCAAGACTGGAACCCGAGATCGTGATCGGCTTGTGCGATGCGCCGCCGCCCGATGCCGATGCCGATGCCCGCACGCCGCAGTCCCTGCGCCGTCTGATCGACTGCGTGGAGTGGGTCGCGCCGGGCTTCGAGATCGTCCACAGCATCTGGCCCGGCTGGCAGTTCAACGCGCCGCAGGCTATCGCCGCGCAAGGCTTGCACGGCGCCCTGCATGTAGGCCCTGCCATCCCGATCGCCCAGTTGGGAGATACCCCAGCGGCGATCTTGTCCTCGTTGACGCTGCATCTGTCTCTAGACGGGGTAGAGCTTGCGAAAGGAGTGGGTGCTAACGTACTGGACGGTCCGCTTCAAGCGCTGGGACATCTGGTGGCCGGTCTGGCCCAGCGCGGTGCGCGGATCCCTGCGGGCAGCGTGGTGACCACGGGCACCCTCACCGATGCGCAACCGCTGGTGCCCGGGCAGCACTGGAGCACCCGCATCGAGGGCGCGCCGCTATCCGGACTGACACTGAACGTGGCGCGTTCCAGCCCCGGCCGTTGAACTTGCGCCGGTCCTGCCGCCGACCTTGCCGGCGGCTTTCCCCCTGCCCACTTGCCTGAGTCCGCCATGCCACCTGTCCCGTCCGACCTCGCCCGCGCACCCGACGGCCTGGCCATCGAAGCCGCCGCAGCACTCATCGCACCCTGGGTGCGGGTGACGCCTGTCATCGCCGCAGAACTGGGCGGCCACGCGATGACCCTGAAGCTCGAATGCCTGCAGGTGTCGGGCACCTTCAAGGCCCGCGGTGCCTTCACCCGGTTGCTCGGTGCGCAGCAGGCCGCGCGTCAGGCGGGCCAGCCGGCCCCCGAGCGGGTGGTGGCTGCGTCGGGTGGCAATCACGGGATTGCCGTGGCGCAGGCGGCCCGGGCAGTGGGCATGGCCGCCGACATCTTCGTGCCGCGCACCGCGCCGCAGGCCAAGCAGGATCGCCTGCGGGCGCTGGGCGCCACCGTCCATGCCCAGGGCGAGGAGTACGCGCAGGCCTTATCGGCCAGCCAGGCGTTTGCGGCGCAAACCGGTGCGCTGGTGTCGCATGCTTACGATCAGTACGAGACGCTGGCGGGTCAGGGCACGCTGATGCGTGAATGGCTGCAGCAATCCCCCGATCTGGACGTGGTGCTGATCGCGGTCGGCGGCGGCGGTCTGATTGGCGGCATCGCTGCGTGGCTCGAGTCTCAAGCCCAGGCCGGCCAGCGGGTGCCGCGTCTGGTGGCGGTCGAATCCGAGGGTTGCCCTACCCTGCATGACGCGCTGGCGGCGGGGCGGATCGTCGAGATCCAGCCGCAGGGCCTGGCGGCCGATGCGCTGGGCGCCCGCCGGGTGGGCGAACTGATGTTCCCGATCGCACAGCGCCGGGTGGCGCACAGCGTATGCGTGACCGATGCGCAGATCCGCGAGGCCCAGTCGCTGTTGTGGTCGCAGCTGAGGGTGGCGTCCGAGCCCGGTGGCGCCTGCGCGCTGGCGGCGATCACCGGTGGTGCCTGGGCGCCGCAGTCCGGCGAGCGGGTCGGCGTGCTGGTGTGCGGCGCCAATGTGTCCCTGTCTGATCTGGCCGAGACGCATGCAGCCCTGCGTGACCGCGCCTAGGCGCTCTCAGCTGAAGGGGTTCGGCGACATCAGATTTCCCGAACGGGAATATTTTGGTGATGGACGCGCATTAAGACGCAAAATTTCCTGATCGGGAAATATTATGGTCAGACGAAGCTTGACTACCGCCGAGATCGGCGACCTTGTCAGAACCACCCGCAAGGCCGCTGGCCTGCGGCAGGACGAGCTTGCGGGCGCAGCTGGCGTCGGCCTGCGTTTCATCGTCGATCTCGAAGCAGGCAAGCCGACCGCGCAAATCGGCAAAGCGCTTCAAGTCCTCGATGCTCTCGGATGCTCGCTCGAGATCACGCCGCCGCCCGAGCCCAAACGAGCGCGCAAAGCATGACGCGCACCCTCGATGTCTGGTGGGACGGGCGCGTTGTGGGTCAGCTGACGCAGAACCAGTACGGTGAACTAGGGTTCAGCTATGCGCCGCAGTGGCTCAGCGATGACCAGGCGCAGCCCTTGTCGGCCTGCCTGCCCAAGCGGGCGGAGCCCTTCAGTCGTCCCGAATGCCGCCCGTTTTTTAGCGGTTTGCTGCCGGAAGATCGCCAGCGCGATGCGTGCGTTGCGTGCTGACAACTGGCTGCCCCGATTGGCCGATATGCGGGGCGACCAGGCAGCAGCCCTGCGGAAACTGCAAGGGCTCGACCTCCTTCCGGGCGCCAGCGGCCACCGCTGATGCCCTTCAACCCCGGATGCCGACAAGATTTTCATGCATTGCGCCGATAGTCGGCTTAGGATGGAGCCATGCCTGAACTGTCACCCGCCCAACGTACCGCCGGCACCGCGCGCATTCTTCTGACTGCGGGCGCCGCCGTCGCACTCGAAGCCATGTGGCGCGGGTCAGTGGCCCGCACGCTCATCGCCAGTGCGCTGCTCGCATTTGGCGGCGGTTTGCTGTTCGTGGCCAAACGGGCCGACTGACCCGCAACCCGCTGCGCGCCACGCACGGTCCGCCCCGCTGCGCTGCGCCACACCCGGCTCCCCATGGACTTCGAAGCGATCCGGGTCGATACCTATCCGATCGACATCGACCTGCTCGATCCAGGTCAGGTCGGCCCTGAGCTGGCGGCCAGCGCCCATGCCTATCTGGCCACGCCGCGCGCTCTGCTCTGGCGCAACCCTTCGCCCGACTGGCGGCTCTTTGCACTGACCTTGCCGCTGGCCTCGCGGCTGTCACTCATGACCAACCCGATCTTTGCGCAGCTCACCCGCGATTGGGGTCATGGCATCCGGTTCATTGGCGTCGATCGCCATCAGTGCGTCTACGACTTTCGCAGCCTGCTGACCGACGCCACGCTGCGCCGGCTGGTCGACTCGCTGGCCCGCTGGGTGCATGCGCAGGCCGACCCCGACTCGACGCTGCCTCCCGAGGGCAGTGCCTTGCCGCTGCAGGCCGCCCAGGCCGCGACCCTCGATGTGCTCTTCGCCGCGCTGGGCGAGAACATGCTCACGATTCTGGAGGCGCGCCGCGACGACTGGGGCAGCCACCTCGCCCGCGAGCATCGCCTCGAGCCCGAGGTCGCAGGCAGTCTGTTCGATCGCAGCGCCCGCTACCCCGATTTCATGGCCCAGCTGCGACAGGCCCTGCGCCGCGAGGTGATCGATGTCAGCTTCTACGGTCGCGTGCTGCGCTCGATGGACCTGCGTGAGGGCGCAGCCGAACGGCGCATGGCGGCGCTGATCGAAGCCACCCTGGAGCCGATCACCCTCGTCAAACTGGGACGCACGCGTGCAGGCCAGCATCTGGGCTGCTACAACTGGCTGCTGACCGGCGCACGTCATGCGGCCCAGCGGGCGTATGTGCTGAGCAAGCTGCCGGCCTTCGCCCAGTGCTTTGCTGAAACCCTGATCGAGGCCATGCCACGCCGGCGCATCGGGCTGGTGGCGGCTGCAGAACACGACCCCAGGCCTGCCCTGCTGCGCGCACCAGATGGACGCGAAGCACTGCGCCATGCAGTCGATTCAGGCCAGGACCGCTGGGTGATCGAAGCCCTCTCGGCCCATTTCAACGTGCAGCACAACACCTTGCGCGCCCTGTGGCGACATTGCCCGCCAGCGCTGGGTGCACCGCCCACCTGGCATCTGAAGCAGATCCTGCGGCATCTGGACGAACTGCCCGAGCGGGCCTGGCCGCGCGACGATGCGCAGTGGCTTGAATTGGCCAGTCGTGCCGTGCCGGCCGTGGCGCGCTGACCGCATCACTTGAGTGTGCAGGGTGCGCAGCGTGCGCGCCACGCGTATCGTGCGGGCTTCGTCGTTTTTCTACATGGATGCCCTGATGTCTCAACCCACCCTGAAGCAGACGCTCGCGCAAATCGACCACTGGATCCGATCCGGTGCTGCAAGCCGCGATGTCGAAACCCTTGCGCACGAAACGCTGCTGCGGGCTTCCAGGCACATTCCGCCCGCGGCATTGCGTCGCGTGATTGTGATGCTCGAAAAACTGCGTGACCTCTCCGAGCAGACTGCCGCAGCACCCAAGGCGCAAAGCCGCAGTGGCCGCAAGAGCGCCGCGAAGGTGGTGCGCAGTGCAGCGTCTGCCGTGAAGGCCGCCAAAGCGCCTGCGAAATCCGCCCCGGCCACCAAGGCTGCCAAGGCCGCGAAAAAGCGTGCAGACGCGCCGGCGCGCACGGCTCAGAGCAAGCGCGCCAAGAACACCGCGGTGCAAAAGGCCGTGGTCAGGAACGCCGTGGCCAAGAAGTCGGCTGCCAAAAAAGCACCTGCCAAGAAGGCACGCAGTACCGGCGCTGGCACGTCAGCAGCAAAGGCGACCGCGCGCGTGCGCGCCGTGCGTCAGCCTGTGGCGGCCAGGGCGCGCTGATCAGACGCGCCAGCCTCTCCAGGCGCCAACAAGGCGATAGATCCGCGGGGTGAGCGTCAGGATCGCCACCAGGCGGATCACGTGAAAGGCGGTCACCACCGGCACGCCCAACTGCAGCGTCTTGGCGGTGAGGCTCATCTCTGCAATGCCGCCCGGTGCGGTGGCCAGCACCAGGGTGGCCGGCGCAATGCCCGCCACGCCGCTCAGCGCCCAGGCGGCCAGCGCGGTGACTGCCATGCCGGTCAGCGTGGTGGCGGCCACCACCATCAGGAATTGCGGCGCCTGCTCGAAAAACTCAGGCGTAAAGCGCGATCCGAGCGACGCACCAATCGCCAGTTGCCCGGCGATGATCATCGGTGCCGGTATCGCGCTCCAGGTCTGACCGCTGCCGGTCAGCACGATGGTCACCGCAAGTGGGCCGAGCACCCAGGCGTTGGGCCAGTCGCGCCAGCGAAAGAGCCAGCCGGCGGCCAGCGTGCAGACCGTCAGCATCGCCAGCCCGCGCAGATCAACCGCGCTGGCACCGATCTGGTACGGGTCGCTGCCATGCAGATCCAGCAGCCGATAGACCATCGGCACCAACAGGACCACGAGCGTGATGCGAAGACTGTGCGAGGCGGCGATCTGATCCACGCGTGCCCCCGCCCGCTCGCCCAGCAGCGCCATTTCGGAGGCGCCACCGATGGAGCCCGCAAAGAACGCGGTCTCGCGCGAGACCCGCGCAAAGCGGCGCAAAGACCAGGCAAACGCAAGCCCCAGCCCGATCGCCCAGAGTACGCCCAGCGCAATCCAGGGCGCCTGACCGAGCACCTGGCGCAGCACCGGTGGCGTGAAGTACAGGCCCAACACCGTGCCGATCACCCACTGCCCGTAGTTGCGCCCGGCCGCAGGCAGGCGCAGCTGCGCACCGCGCATGTTTGCCAGCGCACAGGCGATCAGCGGCCCGAGCATCCAGGGCAGCGGCGCATGAATGGCCTTGAACAGCGCACCGCCCGCCAGGGCCACGGCGAGCGTGCGGGCAAGGGTCAGTGCGCTCGTACGCGCTGACTCGCGCGCAGAAAGAGGGGTAGTGCGCTGCATGCGCTGGACGGAGTGCGGCGGGTGAATGTGCGCGATCATGAGCGCGATCAGGCCGCGCACCGGGTCGCTCGAGTGTAGCGAATTCAGCGTCACGGGCGCCTTGCCGGCACAATGGCGGTTCTTTTGCCGATGCCTCGCATGTCCGCTCCCCCTGATCGCTCTGCCGATACCGCTGCCCGCCCACCGTCTGGCAGACCGTTTCGCGTGCAATGGGAAGACACGATTGCCGTGCTGTGCATGGCCGGACTGGTGCTGCTCACGCTGGCCAATGTGGTGGTGCGTTATCTCACCGACGAAACGCTCGCGCCCACCGAGGAAGTGTCGATTGCGCTCATGGTGATCATGACGCTGGCCGGCGCGTGCGGCGCGGCCACACGCGATCGGCATGTGCGAATCGAATTTTTTTACGAGACTGGTTCGGCGTGGCGCAGGCGGCGCCTCGGTTTGCTGTCGGCGGCGGCGACCTGCGGCTTTTTCATTCTGCTCGGCCTGCTGTCCATGCGTGTGGTGTGGGACGAGTTTCACTTCGCCGAGACCACGATGGCGCTGGGCGTGCCGCGCTGGTGGTATACGGTGTGGGTCCCGGTGCTCTGTTTCGCGCTGGCCGTGCGTGCTGCGCAAGTGTTCGCACGCGTGCGACGCGGCCAGATGCTGCCCGGCGAACCGGCTGCTCCTGAGGCCACGCCAGATGACGGGGCGCCAAGATGATTGGCGCGCTGCTCTTCGTATCCTTTCTCGTCCTGATGATGCTGGGCGTGCCCATTGGCGTGGCGCTCGGCGTGGGCGGGGCGCTGGCCATTGGCCTGGCCAATGGTGAAGCCATGTTGTGGGGCCTGCTGGCGGCGCCGCAGAACTTTCACGCCGGCATTGCCAAATACCCGCTGCTGGCGTTGCCCATGTTCGTGCTGGTGGGCTCGATCTTCGATCGTTCTGGTGTGGCCAAACGCATGGTCGACTTTGCGGTGGCCTGCACCGGGCGTGCACCCGGCATGCTGCCGATGGTGGCGATTCTGGTCGCCATGGTGATGGGCGGCATCTCGGGCTCGGGCCCCGCCAATGCGGCGGCGGTCGGTGGTGTCATGATTGCCGCCATGGCACGCGCCGGTTATCCGGCGCCGTTTTCGGCTTCCGTCGTGGGCGCCGCCGCCGCCACCGATGTGCTCATCCCGCCCTCCATTGCCTTCATCGTCTACAGCGTGATGGTGCCGGGCGCCTCGGTGCCGGCGCTCTTTGCGGCGGGCATGGTGCCAGGCATTCTGGCCGGGCTGGCACTGATCATTCCGGCCGTCTGGATGTCGCGCCGCCATGGCCTGGGTCAGGCCGAACGCGAGCTGCCGCGCCCGCCCTTCTGGGCCTCGCTGCGTGAAGCGTCCTGGGGCCTGGCCGCACCGGTGCTCATTCTGGGCGGCATGCGGGCCGGCTGGTTCACGCCGACCGAAGCGGCCGTGGTGGCGGTGGTCTATGGCCTGGCGGTCGGCATGTTCGTACACCGGACCATCGGTGTCAGAGACCTCTGGAGCATTTTTCTGGAGGCGGCCGAGACCTCTGCAGTGATCATGCTGGTGCTGGGTCTGGCGGCCATCTTCGCTTACTCGGTGGCCACCCTGGGCCTGGCCGATCCGCTGGTCGAGGCCATTCGCCGTTTGGGGCTGGGCAGCGCCGCCACGCTCATGCTGTTGGCCGTGCTGCTGCTCATCGTCGGCATGTTCCTGGACGGCGTCTCGATCTTCCTGATCTTCCTGCCGCTCTTCGTGCCGCTCATGCGCCTCTTTGCATGGGACCCGGTGTGGTTCGGTGTGCTGCTCACCATGCTGATCGCTATCGGCCAGTTCACTCCGCCCATGGCGGTGAACCTGCTGGTGGCCTGCCGACTGGCCGGGGTGCGTATCGAACAGACTGTGCCCTGGGTGGGCTGGCTGGTGGTGTTTTTCCTGGGTGCAGCGGGCCTGGTGGCGGCGTTTCCCGAACTCGCGCTATGGCTGCCCCGCGCGTTGGGTTATTGATGCCCGGTGTGTCCGGGTGATTGACACGACGGCCGCAGCCTGTTTGACTCGCGCCCTCTGCTTTGCGCACGGCTGATCGGTCAGGCCCGCAATCACGCGAACCACAGTGACTTAAACCACAGCGACCCAAAACACCGCGACCCGAATCACAGCGCGAATCGGTTTCATACAACGGCTCCCTAAGGAGCCCTCCTCAGGAGACGCCTCCATGCAGCGACGTGACCTTCTCAAATCCTCCGCCACCGGTGCGGCAGTGCTCGGCTTTCCCACCATCCTCAAGGCGCAGCAGCAGTACCGTGCCGAGTACAAGATGTCGACCGTCGTGCCGCCTAGCTTCGCCTGGGGCAAGGGTGGCGAGATCTTCGCGAACCTGGTGCGCGAGCGCACCAACGGGCGCATCAACATCAAGCAGTACCCGGGCGCGAGCCTGGTGCAGGGCCAGCAGGACCGCGAGTTCGCAGCCATGCGCCAGGGCATCATCGACGTGCTGTGCGGCGCGCCGATCAACTGGTCGGGTACGGTCAAGGAGTGCGGCATCTTCGCCATGCCGTTCCTGATGCCCGACCACAAGGCTTACGACGCTGTGGTCGCATCCGACGCTGTGCAGAAGGACTTCTTCGACATCATCCGCAAGGCGGGTGCCGAGCCGCTGGCGATCGGTGAAACCGGCTACCGGCAGCTGTCCAACAGCAAGCGCCCGGTGCGCAAGCCCGAGGACCTGAAGGGCCTGAAGATCCGCATGGTGGCAAGCCCCATGTATCTGGAGATCATGTCGGGCATGGGCGCCAACCCCACGGCCATGAGCTGGGCTGATGCGCAGCCGGCACTGGCCTCGGGCGCGGTTGATGGCCAGGAGAACCCGATGGAGCTCTTCATGGCCGCCAAGATCCACACGCTTGGCCAGAAGTACGTGACCAAGTGGAACTACTCCAACGACATCCTGCTGTTTGCCATTGCCAACCCGGTGTTCCAGTCCTGGTCGCCACAGGATCAGAAGATCGTGCGCGAAGCAGCACTGGATGCCGCCGCGCAACAGATCAAGATCGTGCGCGATATTTATGCCGTGGATGTGGAGCGGGTGCGTGCATTGGGTGTCGATGTGGTGGTGCCCACCCCCGCCGAAATGGAGCAGTGGCAGATCGCTTGCCGCCGGCCGTATGCCCGCTGGAAAGCGCAGCTTGGCGCACCGCTGGTGAGCAAGATCGAAGACGTGGTGGCGCGCAGCCGCAAGGCCTGAGGCCACCCAGAGGGCAGACCGACTGGCGCGCACGCCGGCCGGTCTGCTGGCGCGCGGCGCGCGTTACTGCTGACGCAGCGCTGCGCGCAACTCGCCCTGCGCATCAGTGACCTGGTCATCGGCCAGGTCATACACCAGCGTGTGCAGCACGCCCGTGAACGGGAAGGGCGCCTCGAACTCGCCGACCGAGGGGCGCGGCGCGCGGCCCACTTCCAGACCGATGAAGGAGGCCTGCGCGCGATAGGTCTGCGGCAGCTTCACGGTCCCGCAGGCCTCACCGTTGATATAGAGCGTGCCCTCACCGGTGTACTCGCCAGTCTTGCGCATGGCATAGCTCAGTTCGCAGCGCCCGCTGGGCACGGGTCGGTCCGAGCGCACGATGTAATGCCGGTTCACGAAGTTGTAGTCGTGCACCAGATGGCCGTCCTGCAGATAGAACGCGTAGCCGCCGCACCAGTCGCCCTGCGCGACCAGCACACCGTGCGCGCCGCCCGCCGGAATGTCGACATGGGCAGTGATGCGATAAGAACGGTTGCGGATATCGGGTGATGCCGCCTGCGGAATGCGCCCGCCACCGGGCTTGAGTTCCCAATGCCGACGCGCGGCAACGCTGTGCGGGTTGGAGCTCACGAAGCGGTTCAGCGTGTCGTTCATCGGCAGCACCTGACAGGCGCCGGCTTCCGAGAACCAGCGGGCAATCATCTCCTGCAGCTTGGCGGGTTGCTCGGCGGCCAGGTCATGCATCTCGTTGAAGTCGCTCGCCAGGTGATAGAGCTCCCACTGATCGGCCTCGAAGGGCGTGCCCGGCCGATGCCAGGTGACCGCTTTCCAGCCTTCATGCCAGATCCCCCGATGGCCGAGCATCTCGAAGTACTGCGTGTGCTTGCGGGTCGGCGCATCGGCTGCGGCGAAGCTGTAGGCCAGGCTCGTGCCCTCCAGCGGCTGCTGGGTCACGCCATGGATGCTCGCAGGCATCGACACGCCGGTGAGTTCCAGCACCGTGGGCGTGATGTCGCACACATGGTGGAACTGGTGGCGCACGCCACCGCCTTCCGTGATGCGCTTGGGAAAGTGCACGATCAGCGGATCACGAATGCCGCCACCGTGCGTGTTCTGCTTGTAGCGCTTCAGCGGCGTGTTGCCCGCCATCGCCCAGCCCAGCGGATAGTTGTTGTTGAGCCGTGCCTGACCGATTTCATCGAGGTGGGCCAGGTTTTCTTCGAGCGTGTCGCGCACGCCGTTGAAATAGCGCAGGGCATTGACCGTTCC
>Ga0315909_10007211_pt1 | contig 12448 bp, 19 predicted proteins | sample LakEriMetagenome_11_FD_203527 | JGI IMG/M metagenome (GOLD analysis project Ga0315909, IMG submission 203527) | Freshwater fungal communities from buoy surface, Lake Erie, Ohio, United States - Buoy 2 MA125 | ecosystem: Environmental > Aquatic > Freshwater > Lake | place: USA: Lake Erie, Ohio...
CTACTAAATCAGAAACACGATTGCCACCTTCAACTATTGGGTTGAGTGTATAGACCGCATCACGCATAGGTAATGCAAAAGATATACGCTTGAACCCATAGTTTAAACACAACAATTCTGCAACTGTATCTTTACCTGACTGTGCATATCCACTCAAACCTATAATCATTTAAACAACTCCTTTGTACAATAAATAAAAAGACCAATGCCAATGACGGTCATAGTTCCCCAAATTAAATGATAAACAAAATCACTTACTTCTATCATTTGTGTATCCAATCTGCTTACGCTTATACCAAATTATTTTATCACCTGCTACATAGATGTAGTATCCAATGTCGTTTAAACAGATACCAATATAATACAACGGGAGTCCTATTAAGTTCCATGGTTTCATGCGTTGGTACTTAGGTCTAATCATTATCAGGTTTCCTATATCTACGATTGTTCCATTGAGGTTGTTCTCCACCTAACCTGTCTTGCAACTTGGTAAGTGCACGACTGACACGCTTACGCAAGGCTTCATCACTGACTGAGTATTCAATAGCGAGTGCATCAAAGTCCATGCCACCACCATCAAACCTACGCCGCAGAAGAAGTTTGTCTTGTTCGTTTAAACGCTGCAGTGCGCCGCTAACATCTGACAACATAGCCTCACGATTCATGCCTTCACTTGGCTTACTTGATTTACTAATGAACTCACCATCACTAGGTGTTGCTGACTGTACCCACTGTTCATAGTGCCATACATCTTTAAGCAACTCTTGAAGTATCTCATGCGTGTAATAAAAAGCATCAGAGGGTACAGATTTACTCTTGTATGCACGCTCTTTACTGGCAAACTTCTGCGACTCATTGTTAAAGGTGCGCTTAAGTTTAAACACCAATGAGTCTTGACTTTCCCACTCCTCAATCTTGTGCCAATGTTCTACTGCCCAAAGACTTAGGTGTTGGAACACATCATCTGCCGTTACAAGGTGGCGATGAATACGCACGCATCGTGTGGCACTAAGGCGTGCTACTTTGTATACGGTTTCCCATAATAATTCTTTATCGTTATCCATTTTTAAGTATCCTCATTGCTGCCATTAAATCTTCTACCGTAATTAGATAACCCTTGCTCCAGTTAGGTGGTATCTCGCAGGTTATTTCCCTGCCAAACTCTTTAATTGCATGATGCACATGGTCAGTGGGTACCATAATCACACCACGCTCCAATACAAATGCCCAGTATTCCGCAGTCGTAACCATTAAGCCTGATGGCTCCCATGATTTACTCTTGTTAAACCAACACTCAACCTCTACATAAATGTTGTTTGTGCTCCACCATTTGCGGTCACGCTTGACCTCAACTGTCTTACCTTCTGTTAGTAAAGCCTCAACTAATTGCTCGCCCTTGCGACCAAAGCCAAAGTCTAAATCAAAAGACGAGTTCTTTACCATCATGTTTAAACGCCTGCCCTCTTACGCAATCCATCTGCGCCTTCCATTAGGTAGACATCGTTAACATCCTGACCCTCAGGCATGAACACAGGGAATACATTGTCTAGTTCTCTACTTAAATGCTTAGCCATTTCACGACCAGCATTGTCACCATCGCATAACAAGATAACCTTTGCCCAGTCAGCAAGCACACGAGAATAAAAAGATTTCCAGTTGTTAGCCCCAGGCAAACCAACTGCACTAAAGCCTGCTTGTGTAGCAACAACGGTATCAAGTTCACCTTCACAGATAACAAGAACATCTGTGTCATCGCCCAATGCATTGATGTTAAAGATGTGTGTTGTCGCCCCTGGTCTGCTCATATATTTTGGACCCGTATCAGCGTTTAAACTGCGGAACCTTATGTCAATGACTCCTGTTGGTGTTAGGTATGGGATTGCTAACTTACCAGCGTAAGGTTCATGTCCAATCTCAGGCTCTCTTACGAAGCCGAGGCGAAATGTACGAGCGGTCTGTTCTGTGATACCTCTGCTCGTCAGATACGGAAGTATCTCTGTTAGGTTTCGTTCGTAGTTCTCCGTTGCTCTCGCCAGTAATTCCTTCTGCGATTTGCTTAGCCTCATTAAACCCAACTCCTTCTCGTTTCATAATCAATGAATAAACATCACCAGCCATATCACAACCAAAGCAACGAAACCCACCGTTGTCTATGTTTAAACGGGCTGACTTAACTCTATCACCATGGAAAGCGCAACGCAGTGTGAACCACCCACGCCTACCATGTGGTATTTCAAATCCATAATGTTCAAGAACTTTAACGATGTCATGTTTAGAGTTTTGCAAGGACATCACCCAGTCTTTGAACAACATAGGCATCCTCAATTCCTTTGTTAGATGCCTTAATAATTACCAATGGGGTTGGTGTTACCTTCATGTTCTTAGACTTACGGTAGTTCTCTGCTTCAAGGTGTGCCTCACGCAACCAACCTGATAGGTCTACCTTGCCATCTCTGCGTGGAGCCTTGGCTTCAATCACATAGATGTCATTGGTTGCTGGTAGAAATACATCACCGATGTCATTACGACCAGCACGAGGTAAGCGTTGAGCGTTTAAACCCTGCTGCATAAACCAATCAGCCAGGTCTATCTCAAACGATGCACCTCTACGCTTGTTACTCTGCTGTTGGCTCGCCATTTGTTTGCCTCTCTGCTGCTGCTGCAGCCTGCCAATACAACGCATAATAATTTTCATCATAAGCAAATCGCTTCATGTGTTTAACAACGGCACCAGTATGTGCATACACATCAACGCCAGCCTTCTTTAAGTTACGGAAGAACACGATGTCCTCCCCAACAAACTTATCTCCCAACCCTTCCTTCTCAGCAAACACTGAGTAGTCAGGTGAGATAGCACGCAACTTAGGAACAACACTGCGATGCATAAGGGTAAGACCCAAGCCAGCACAATCAATCTTAACTACTTCATCCTTAGGTAGTGGATGTAAGTATCTAATCTCAAACTCACTAACCTCATTAAATAAAGCAGGCATAGGTTGCATCAGTGATGACTCCATTTGCTTGGAAATAAAGTAAGTGCCACATACAACTGGCTTAGTATTCTTATCGGCTATCTTCCATAGCATGCCAAGCACATCAGTGGTAAGCACGATGTCAGAGTCAACCCATAACAACCAGTCTGTCTTTACTTTGTCATACCACATATCAAGCAACGCTTGGCGTTGTCTGCCAATTTGATTACCTTGAACACGAATAGCATTGTTAATTGCCATCTTATGAGTAGGTGCAGTCACCGTGGTGTACATAATACCTTCGGCAAACTTGCCATCTACCATACCGTTATCACACCAACCAAGAGATAATGTTTCCTGATTACTGTTAGCCATTGTGCTCCCCTTCTGCTTCATCAAGAACTCGTAGTGCGTTCTCTCCCATTTGTTTATACGAATTGGACATGTTAGTTAACTGTTCAACTATCTCATCAATACACTCACGCCCATGGTCCTCGTTTAAATGCTGTGCTAATTGAGTTACATAATCAGCAAACTGCATTGACTCCAACCATATTTGTTGAGGGTCATAAATCTTTTTAGCGACATCCTCCATCCGTTCTAGGACTTGAGGTATCTCACTCTTTAATGTTTCCTTCACTTCCATCGGAAGGTTTAACTTTTCCACTATTTTCTCCAGTTGATGAGGCTGAATTGATAGTGCCAGTTCTAGTGTATTCTTCGTATTCTTCATCGGTGATGTCTTTAAACCGACCAGTTTCTTTATTTTGCCAAACAAGTGCCCTCCAACCAACGGTGTATACAAGTGTCTTAGGCATCAGCATTAACTGCGCCTTTATATCTATAAGGAGTGGCTTAGTTTCTACCGCAATCTCATCCTTAATTCTTGATGCTGGAATTTCTCCTGCATTTTCAACTACTGTAAGTTCCCACATGTGTTCTCCTAAACTAACTGCATTGGTTCGTATGAAATAACATCATTGATTTGCATTGATGCTGGTTCATACGACAACCACACTGGTGTACCACCAGTAGCATCTGCTGGACCGTAACGGTTTTTAACTGCACATACACCCATTGTAGAAACTTGATTATGAACAGTAAGTATTAGAGAAGGAGTCTGTGCCACCTTTCCATGCAGTGCTTTTTGTGGAGGACATGGATTTCCTGGCACGCCTTCGCTGGTGTGATGACACACAACTACTGCTGCTCCAGTTTCTCTAGCCCACCATTTAAGTTCTTTCATTAAGGTACGCAATCCGCCCCACTCATCTTGAGAATCCATCGTCACATCTACTGCGTTATCTAATACGATTAAACGCACATCCTCACCTAAGCGTTCACGAGATGCAAGAACTGCATCTTCAATATCTTTAAGCGTTGGTGATGAATCAAACTCCCACATGATGTGGTCAGCAGGCTTAAGCATTTGTGCTGCCCAATCCCTATCTGCTTCCATCAATGGCTCAACATCTTGTTGTTGTCTGCCTGTAAGCAGAGCAAGTAAACGAAGGCTCATGGTGTGGGAGTGTGTATCTGCTGAGATATAAAGAGTTGGAACTTTTGCACGGACTGCCAAGGACAAAGCAAGCGTTGACTTACCTGCCCCTGGCGGTCCAGCAATCATGCTTACCTCGCCGTAACGGATTGCTATTTGTTGAGCAGCAAGAGATTGCCACACAACTGGAAGCGTTGCACCACCTTGTGATGCTGTCTTAATAGCACGGCTGAGTAGGCGCATGTGTTATGCAGATACCTTGTTTTGGCAAGCCTGTCCTTGTGGTTTTGGACATGCATAGAAGCCCTTGTATGGGCGACCAGTTGCCTTAGCGATACCTGCTGGAACTAAACGCATCGTTCCACCACCACAAGTGCACTCAGGTGTTGGTGCACCTGCTGGCTTATAGCCTTGCACTGGTGTTGCATTAGGAAATGCTTGAGTAATAGCAGCCATTGCAGCCACTGATTGTGATTGCACTGGTGTTGCCATTGTTTCAACAGTTTGTTCAAGGTCAATCAACGCTGCAAGGCGTTGAGTTAAACTGTCTAGTAAGCCATCAAGTTCAATGGCATCGTTGGCACGAAGGTTAATCAACATGCCATCTTTCTTTGTCTTGAAGTTAATCTGAATTGCTGCTTCGTTCATGCTCATTTGTTTTCTCCTATAGGTATTTCAGGGTAGAGGTGAGAGTCTTTACCACCAACTGCATAGCACGCACTGTTAACTGAGCAGGTGCCACACATGAAGCCTACTGATGGGATAAAGATTTTATTTTCCATGGCTAACTCAAAGCCTTTAGCCCATGAACCAAGTCGTGACTCAGTGTAACGGTCTAAATTTTCAGGCTGGGTTAGTTCCCCAGTCCGTGCCATAAAGTATGAACCAAGGGTAGGGCGAACACCAAAGATTTTCTCTACAAGAATTGCGTAGATACCAAGTTGAGTTAGACCAGCAGGTGGTTTACTACCTGTCTTGATGTCTACAATAATCAACTCACCTGTTGGTGCAACCATTAGTCGGTCAAGGAACGCCTTGATAGGCACTCCTCCAACCTCCTTATTAAGTTCTGTTTCAATAGCCTCACTACCATCAGGTAACTGATACATAGTAAAGCCACTATCTTGACGAAACTGCACCCAAAAATCAATCATCTTAGGTCCAGCCTCAAGCCACCAAGCAGCATCCTCTTTGTTTGGATACGCCTTGGTTGCACGCCCACCTGCTCTCCACTCCATGCCGTTATCTGCAGCCTTGTAGTTGAGTTCCCACGCACCTTCAAATGCACCTCGTGCTGAGAAGGTATCTTGTTTGTCAGTGCCATGGTATAGGCGGTCATAAAGTTCTGTGCCTTCATGTACTGCTTTGCCCCCTGCCAACCAGTATGATGGTTGTTCAGGAACATGCTGTATTCGTGATAGGTAGAACTGCCAGCCACAACTAAGCCATGTATTTAGGGCTGAGTGACTAACATAATTCTTACCTGTTACTTGTTCAAGTGTCATTTATCTTCCTTTCAATAGAGGAGATTACTACACGAAGTCTGCTCTATTGTACGACACGCCGAAGCAGAATTACACACATGTAATTTAAACAGTGATTAGACTCCTGTTCGTGCAGCGTAAGGGTGTAATAGCGAGGCTCCTCAAGAGCCGAGCGAAGCCACCGCTAATAGTGAACTTGCGTGGTATTCCCTCAAGTGTATGCCTTAATTGTGGGCACCTTGTTTTTCAAGTTGGATGCATGTTTGAAGATAATGAGATTAGCCTATGGTTTACCGATGCTAAGTGTGCTGACTGTGGAGCATTAGTTACTGTACCTACGCCAGTGGATGATAATGAAAATACTTTTAATACTGATTTTTGCGATTGAGCAATTCCTACTATACAAAGTTGCGTTTAAACTTGGTGTAGTACGGGAACAACAAGCCAGACTAAAGCGTTTAAACACCTTGAAAAGATTGGTTAACAGCCGTGCCGATTTATGATTTTAAATGTGTAGTGTGTTCTTCTACTCAAGAATTATTTTTTGAAATAGGCGAAGAAAGATTGCCAGTATGTTGTGGTGTTTCTATGCAGAGAGTATGGACTGCAACACCTGCCATATTTAAAACTGGTGGATTCTATTCAACAGGGGGATAAGCCTAAGCAACATAGATTGCTCCTAAAGAATCCAGTTAAACGGTGGGGTATCTGTGCAGTATGTGGACCCACAAGACTTAAGTTAAAACAAAGAGGCTACTGGTGTTGTAGAACTAAGTCTAATGTTAACCGTGTTAAGTTAGCCAAGTATAAAAAAGATTACTGTGAGTTGTGTGGCTTTGTTGCAGACCACCGTGCTCAATTAGATATAGACCATATAGATGGTGACCATCAAAACAATGACATGACAAATCTACAGACACTATGTGCCAACTGCCATCGCTTAAAGACCCAACAAAATAAAGATTGGGAAAGCAAAAAAGCCCCCCGCTAAAAAAGCGAGGGGCTAATCTGTTTAAACTATTTGCTACTTAGCGCCTAGTCCGTATTCTTTTTCTGTCTTGTCTGCCCACTTAGCAGCAGGTGCGGCAAGTGAACCAATTAAAATTGCATATTGTGGTGCTACATCAGCAGCAAGGGCAATGCCCATGGTGACAGCAGATGCAAGAACTGCACGAAGGTAGGACTTAAAGGCTGCTTTAGTCTTTGGGTCCTTTAGTTTTTCAATTAGGTCTTTCATTTGTTGCTCCATTTCGGTTTACCAAAACCCGCAGCAAACACTGCAAGTTTTCGTTTGTTGTCTTTCTTGTACGCTCTAATCCTAATGGCTACTTCACCACCATTACGCTCAGAACCCTTCTTTTTTTCGGGTGTCGTATTGCCTTCAATGGTAGTAATAGTTCCATCAAAGTTATCTTTAAGTACAATACCTACATGGTCTACTGGATTACCACCTTCAACAAAGTCAAAGAACACAATGTCGCCAGGCTTAGGTGATGCCGTGGCTGCGTTGCTCCATGCACCCATGCCCTGAAATCCTGCTACACCTGCTGGAGTAAAGACAAGGTTAGGTAGTTTTAATTTAACTTGAGCAGCACACCACATAACAAATGAACCACACCATGGCTGTCCATCATGTTTAGTAAATGCACCATACTTAGTTTTATTTACAGGCTTTTCTACTGTGCCAACTTCCTTTTGTGCTACTGCTAAGAAGTCATCAACTTGTGCCATTACTTTTTATCCTTGTTTATTAAAATCTGATACAAAATTTCTACTTTTTCTTCTAATCTAATAACGGAGTCTTTTAAACTTGCGCCTGAATTGGGCTTAAGTTCATACAGATAATGCTTGACTAACCATCTAATAGAACCAGCAAACGCAGTTACGATTGCTATTACAGATACGATTAGTCCAGCCCAATTTGCAGCAGTCATTACATTGTTCTCCTTATACGACAGTTCTGGCTATGAGCGTAATGATTCCGCCAAAGCCTGTGTAGTTACGATTAGCAGGGGTAGAGCGAGTGAAGGTAACTTGGTCAATGATGACTTCGGTTGGCTCTCCACCTTGGTTAAAGTCTTGAAGAATAACTGTTTGTCCGTTGGCTTCAATAGTTTCTAATGCGTTTAAACGCTCTCTTGAGTAACCTTCGTAGCCAATAATGTTTCCTGTCTTGTCTGTTTCTTTATCATAACAGAACAGAGGAATCTGTAACACACGAGCACGAGTAGGTGTTGGCAAAGCCTTAACAGCAATACCTACTACTACTGGACCAGTGGTTGCGCTAGTAGAGTTACGGGTAAGGGTAAGTTTAAACGATGCATCTGGTCCTGCTGCTTGGTAGGCATCACCTAAATCAATATCAGCAGTGGTGGCATTTCCTTCATAAAGCGTAGTGATAACAGTGTCTGTTGTTGGACCAATCTTAAAGACTTCAATATCGCCACCTGCTATGTCATTGGTGGTACGGACACGAATACGCTTCCATGCTTTGTTTTCCATGGTGTCATAACGAATACGAGCAGTACGGATTTGTCCAGATTCAACCAACTCTGTTGGATGTTGTAACCAAATACCTGAACCGTTAATTGCAAAGGCAACTTGATTAGCATTACCTAAAATACGAACACCGTTTACTTGCCCAAAAATACCATCTGCATAAGCATCTGTTGCACGGGCGTATACGCCACTGGAGATAGGTTGAGCATAACCAATAAGAGTAAGAGGCTGACCAAGGTTAATGCGTGTAGTGCCTGAGTTAGTATTTACTTGATTGGTGTTACCAGCCCAGATGTAAGAGTCACGACCTTCAAAGTCATAGACACCGTTCTCATTGTGGAATACCAATGGTCCGTAGGTCATGTCACCATTTTGCTCTAGTGTTGCAATGCGAGCGCCTTTGTTTGTGCCAACCATAAGGAAGGTGCCAAGGTATGAATAAAGAGATAAAACAGTTTCGCCTCGTGGCAAGGTGGCTGCAGTAATAATAGTGCCAAGGGCACCAGTATTATCTACTGCTAATTTAAAAATAGCAGAGTGGTCACCAGCATAACCACCAATGTAGATGGCGTTGGTTCCTTCTGCTATTCCTTCCCATACCCAGTTTGTTGGCATAATTGTTGAGCCATTGATAAGAGTTCCACTAGCAGCGTTCATTGTTGATTTAATATCAACTGCTGCACCAGAACCCTTGCTATTAAAGGTAAGTTCATAGGCTGCAAAAGTGCCATTAGTAAATTTTAATGCAGCAATAATACGACTTTTAACATACTTAAGAGCCACATGTTCTGCTGTTAAAGAATCGTATGCATAATGTTTATGTGTTGTGCCATCAGATAATCTAACATCGTAGATGCCAGCGGTTGTAGCCACATATAGGTATGTGCCATCAGATGTAGTATCAAGGATTGTTTCATTGCTAATAGATGAAAAGTTAACTAAGGCTGTGGATGTGCCTGAACTTGTAATTTTATACATAGCAGTAACAGGGTTAAATGTTATGCTTGCTCCACTGGTTACGCTTCCAGTAGTAGCAGCAGAAATAGTTATGCTACCTGTGGTAACGGTAGATACCGTTGTGCCAGTGGTAATGCCAGTTGCGTTTGCTACATATCCAACAACTATGCCAGCAGTGCTGGCTACTGTAATAGTTGTAGCGCTTGTGGCTGCAGAAGCAGCAGTAGTTGTAGCAATAGCAGGTGCTAAGTCTGTAGCAACAAGGAAAGCAACACCTGCTGTACTGGCACCTGTATCTACCTTGCATGCTCCAGTAAAAGCCTGAACAAGCCTACTTCTTTTAATTAGGCTTATCTCACCTGGGGTCCATACATCTATGCCATAGGAATCACGGAAGCGAAAACGAACTTCGTTCTCATTACCTTCCATTGGCTCAGCAAATAGAACACCCTCGCCATAATGCCATGATGATTGTGCACGAGTCCAGTAGCCAGAGCCACCAAGGGTGTGCTCACCTGGGTCACGCATCTGGTCTACACGCTGAACACGAAACTCTGCAGTCTGTCGCTTGTAAGGGGTACTGTCTGTTACTGCCATAATAAATGGCAAGCCACCAATAGCCATGTCAAAGGCGTTACCGCTTAAATCATAGTATGTAGAAAGGCGACCAGATAAATCAATTATCGTGCGCTCGGATATATCGGGTGAACGACTAGCCACTGTATCTCCTTAGGGTATTAAGACATAAAAGTTGAGCAGTTTTAATCCATGCTCAGGGATACAGATTATTTAAAGAGGTTGACTTGTAGATACATCAGCAGGTCCTATTGGACAATTATGTATAACCCACTCTTTATTTATTTCAGACCATTTCCATTGGAAATCTTCTAAGGTTTCAGTAGGTTTTGCAACAGGTGCTTCCCACTTAAATGTTTGATAATTTAATTTCCAAGAAGGGTAAGGTCTTGGAGTAATAAATACATCAAATGTAGAATCATAAATATCTCCAACGGCTGCAAATTTATTACGGATTGGAGTACCACCTAAAGTGTGAACTCCATCTACAGTATTGTAAGATGTTTGAATCCAAGTACCACCAAGATTATCTATTAACCATTGATAGCCCTCATCACCTGCTGGGTCATTATTATCACCTACGGTAACTCTAACTACTATATTATTTTTATCTATTTCTGCCCAATGACTCATTATGCACCCCACCTCACTATTAGTACTCCAGAACCGCCCGCTTTACCAGCACCGTTACCGCCACCGCCACCAGAACCAGTATTGGCAGCACCTGCAGTAATTCCAGATGTATTTCCACCTGAAACACCACCAGTTCCACCGCCACCATATCCACCTCGTGGACTTCCGTAGGCTCCTCCGCCACCGCCTCCAAGATAAATTGTTCCTGGATTAGAGCCAAGGCTTGAAACTAATGCATTTGAACCATTTGTTCCAATCTGTGCTGCCCATAAAAATGTAGCAGTATCAGAGGTAGAAGCATTTAGCCAATTAGTTTTACCATCTCCACCAATGTTTACTCCAGTACCTGGGTCGCCATCAGCGTTTCCTCCAGCAAGACCAGTTCCACCACCGCCACCGCCATTGCAGCAGTTGTAGCCATTGCCACCATTATTGCCATAAATGTTAGTTCCAGTAGAGAGTCCAGAAGAAGCAGCACCACCATTACCAGTTGTACCAGTTTGTGGGTGACCACCGCCACCGCCACAACCACCATCCTCACCTGGTCCAGTATTGTTGTTTCCAGCAGTATCTCCAGTTTTACGCCCAGCACCACCGCCACCAGCGGCAACAACTGTTGTACCTAAAGATGTATTATTTCCCTTAACAGTGGTTGCACCGCTTTCATTACCAGCACCACCTGAGCCAATAGTAACGGCTGTACTACTTGCTACAGATATTGCAGGTGAATAAACAAGTGCACCAGCACCGCCACCGCCAAAGCCACCCCCACCGCCACCGCCGACTGCTAATATATCAAAATTAACAGGACCATTAGTAACGCCAAGTGTTCCGTTTGATGTAAAAATACGATAATTAAATCCACCACTTGTAACTAAAGTTCCACCAGTAATCGTTGGTGCCAATGGTGTTACTGAATTAGAAGCACTTGATGCAGCACCATCTCCATTAGCGTTTACTGCTTTTAATCTAAATGTATAAGAAGTTCCATTAGTTAATCCAGTAATTGATAATGGACTTGTTGTTTGAGCAGGACTAAACGCTGTATATGTAGTTCCATCCGTTGAATACTTATAGTTTGAAATTGCTTTAGCACCAGAGTTTCCAGCAGTAAATGTTAGAGTTGCTGCTGCACTTGATGCTGTAGCCGTACCAATAGTAGGTGCTTCTGGTAATGTTGTTGGAGTTACTGGACTAGCATTGGCTGTGTTAGTTGAAGTTCCACTACTATTTTGAGCATTACCATACACAGTGTAAGCAGTGCCAGGTGTTAATCCTGTAATTATTACTGTTGTGCCTACTGTTGTAAAACTACTATGTCCACCTGTTGTGGTAAATGCATTGTATTGAGTTGGTGTACCACCAGTGCCTGCTGGTGCAAAAACAACAGTTAAAGTTCCAGCGGTTGAGGAATAAGCAATAGATGTTGATGAGTCTGTTACGCTAGTAATTGTTGGTGCATCAGGTGGAAAGCCCTCGGATTTTACTACTTTCCAAGTTGTACCATTGTAAATTTCTAATGCTTCTATTTGACCATTGTAATAAGTATCGCCAATAGCAGGATTTGATGGGCGACCAGCAGTATTACCTGATGGGATTCCGCCTTTGGAAGGAAATTGATTAAATGCCATTATGAAATCTCCACTCCACTGATGTGAATAGACACAGCAGTTGTAGATGCAAAGCCAGTAATTACCTTAGGTGTTGCATTGGCAGGAATAACCTGCTTCATATCAAAGCCAACTACAGAGTTAGCAGGGATAGATACAGCAGGAACAATCGTTACGCCATCAAAAGCAATAGTTGCTGTTGAGGCAGATGTCGCTGCA
>Ga0315909_10007215_pt1 | contig 12440 bp, 12 predicted proteins | sample LakEriMetagenome_11_FD_203527 | JGI IMG/M metagenome (GOLD analysis project Ga0315909, IMG submission 203527) | Freshwater fungal communities from buoy surface, Lake Erie, Ohio, United States - Buoy 2 MA125 | ecosystem: Environmental > Aquatic > Freshwater > Lake | place: USA: Lake Erie, Ohio...
TTCTTCAAGTCTTTTATTTCCTTCTGTTTTTAATTTTTCAATAACAATTCCGTATTTGGACATTGCTTCTTTTTGTAACCCCTTTGAACCTTGATAAAAGTTAAGACCACGTAAATCACCAACCCACGCAAATGGGATAAATGTATCACGTTTAACAATCTTCCCTTTTATAGGGTCTTCAATAATTTTGTAGATGGAGTCACTAACGTAGTCAAATTCAACACTGACTATGTACTGTTCAGGGTCAGAGCCCTTTAAAAATTCTTCAATTTCTTCTGCTGGTATCATAATATTTTTTTAGAGTGGTTTATTAGCTTCCGAACACGTCGGAGTTTACCTTGTCTAAATAAATATATGTTACAGAATTGGTATTATCAACAACAGTACTGAGTTTTGATAAAAGAGGGGGTAATGTTGATAAACAAAGATTCTCTTATTGGAACAATCAATTCACCTTCAGTTGTTGTGATACTAAACTCACCCATATATCTACCGGGTGTTTTTGTATCGTTGGCGGTAAAATTATAATAAATGTAAAATTCTTGAGGAGCGTCGGGATTATCAAAAAACTTTTCAGTGATATACGCTGGTTTTGATGCAATTTTTAAAATACCGTTATCCGTATTTACCATTGAAAATGTGATAATCGCATTTTGAAGTGTCTCCATAAAACTTCTGAAGTCGTTTCTTCCGTCTTTTACAACTTGTAGTTTTAAAGTTGGTAAGGTTGCGTTTTGTTTTATAAAGAATTCCATTATCTATAAATACTTTAATTTTAATATTATTATAAACCGTATTAAAGTTTTGTGTTGTTCCCAATTAACTTACTTTAACATATCCGTAATAAACTATTTGAGGTGTACCACTGTTATTGGTTATACCAAATGTGAAGGTATTTGAATTTAAAACCGTTGGTGCTGAGGTACTAATAGTTCCTGCTGTTCCAACTATCTGACTTGGTATTGATGTTAAAGCCAAAGCATTTCCCGCAAGATAATACCACCCATACTGTACACCAATTACAGGTACGTTTGAGTTTGATAATGTCACTGTTGCATTCCAATTAACAATACCATTTGGGATATTTCCATTCACCCACATAATGTATGATTGACCCGCAGTAACTGTAAAACTAACAGTATTTGTACCTGCAGATAATGTCCAACTTCCTGTGACTGGAGATATCGCATTTTGCGAATACCCACTAAATAATGTTTCATTACTTACTTTGAATGATTCTGTGTTACCACTATTGTTCATAACAAGAAAAGCACCATTTGTGTTTCCTGTGTATGTTGGTAAATTTGCTATTAGTACGTTTGCCATTTTGTATAAATATTAGTTTTAATGTTGATATTCTATTCCACTGCCATCTTGTGCGGTTAATATGTCACCATTTTGAATTAAAATAAAGAATGGTTCAGTTGACGTTGGAGTTGGCGTAGGTGTGGTTGTTGGTGTTTCTGTGTTAGTTGGTGTCGGTGTTTCTGTGTTAGTCGGTGTATTAGTTGGAGTTTCCGTATTAGTTGGTGTAGGTGTTTCTGTATTAGTTGGAGTGTTAGTTGAAGTGTTTGTTGGAGTTGGTGTTTCAGTAGGAGTTGGTGTTGGTGTTACATTTCCGTTTATTTCAATACTAATATAAACAGGTAAACCTATCGTAAATTGTGTTGTTGCTGACTGTATCAATACTGCCGTACCTGATGGGATATTATTTGGGGGTACCCCTATACCCGTACCAAACACAAATCCAGTTCCAAGTGGTGTGTCCCAATATTTGAATGAGTCAGTATCACCTGAATATATTGCAGTATTTCCTGTTTGTGAGAATGTTATTGTGATACTTTGACCCGTAAATCCTGAGTAATAATTTGTTCTATCAACACTACTTGAATCAATCGAGTTAAAATAAAACCCCCTACCATTTGTTGATAGTAAATTAATTTCAGTACTACCTGAGGTATTATCACCTGGATTGTTCATAATAGAATTACCCGATTCTGGGAAGTTATATGGTATGGCAACCAAATTATACCCATACCCTGTGACTGGTATTGGTGTTGTAGATGGTGTTGGTGTATTAGTTGGAGTTTCGGTAATTGTTGGTGTAGGGGTTTCAGTATTAGTAGGTGTTGGTGTTTCGGTAGGAGTATTTGTTGGAGTTTCAGTATTAGTAGGTGTTGGTGTTTCGGTATTTGTTGGTGTAGGAGTTTGAGTAGGTGTTTCAGTATTTGTTGGTGTAGGAGTTTCAGTGTTAGTAGGAGTTTCAGTCGGTGTTGGAGTTATTGCAGTATATCTAGAATTATATTGTGTATACCCTGAAGAAACTTCACCACTACTTAACGCCTTGTCGTATATTTGTACAACTTGAATTTGTCCGTCAATAAAATTTACATTATCCCATTTTCTTCCAACATAATAACCTAAACCTGAACTAATCGCAGATACATTAATACTTTTGGCATCAAATAAAGTACCATCCACATATAATGATAAGGTTGTATTATCATAAGTTAATGTAACATTATACCACGTATCTACTGATGGTGTAAAACTATCAGTCTTGTACCAACCATTATTATAAAATCCACCACAGATACCTCCATTGTGTGGATTGTCAATAAAACCAATCGCCCAACCTAAATTATTCGATACAAATTTTTCAGTAGCAATTGCTGGAAATTCTGAAACATTTGGTATTGAATCTAATTTGAACCACGTATTAATTGTAAAGGCTGAAAGTTGACCAATATTGGGTCCATAAGCAAAATCATTTATACCGTCAAATTCTAATACACCATCGTAAGATGGATTGAATGTTGGTGAACCTGATAATGTAGCGTTGAATTGATTTGGTGATAAATCATACACGGTATTACCTGACCATGGGTAACCCATAATTTCACCTGTATCATAATTTAAAACTAAATCTTGAAGAGTGATATCAGGATAACTGTCTCTAATAATAAAATTTTCTGATTTTGTACCCACATAATAAAATGCTTCAGTAATTGAACTGAATGGTGGGTTATCAGCATTGGTAGTTCTATTAATAAAATTTAAAATCTCAATATCTGAAGTGCCGCTTGTTGCCCAAATATTTGGTTGTGATGGATTTACAACACTCCTACTGTAAATCGTATATTTAGGATTTTCAATACCAACATACCAACCCGAAATTGATGATTCTTCATATATTATTTCATTAAAACCTAATGAAATACTATTTCCATTTAATGCATTTGCAATAGTTGAACCATTATTTAATTTTACCTTTGGGATTGACACAATATAAAGTTTAGTAATAAATACTATGACATTTAAAAATAACCAATGTCATTATACTACAATTTAATTTTATTGTACCCTAACTCATCAATTAAATAATTCAAATCTCGGTCATAAACTATCAAATCTTTCATTTCATCATTTAAATTTAATTCGTGATGTCGTGATTCAACATTATTCCAAGTTTCAAATGAACTTTTACTACCTTTTATACCTTCAATACCGTAATGGTCTTTAATACCAAAAGTTTCAAACAAAAATTTATCACGTACTTCTTTATTACTAATCCAATCTTCAAACTTTAAAAAAGAAACTTGGTTATTTGCACAAGCATTTGCATGACTCTTCCAACGTTCAATGAATATCTCATCAACTTTAAAAAGATGCGGTTCCTGAGTATCCCATTTTGTGAAAATGGTTCTTTCATTTGAACGAATACGTGATGATAAATTATTATAAAAATCTCTTAAAAAACAAACCCGACCTAAATGTTCTATATTATAGTCATTTCTTTTTTCAAGTGATAATGGTGCTTTATAAACTCTATCTTCATTAAAGATTGTGTAATCGTAAGGAGCATCTTCGTAATTAACAAAAATTAAACCTATAGATTCTTTATGTTCATCTAAAAATTTAAAACTTAATGGGATATCGTGATTCGCTTCTCCAAGATGAAAAAAATTGGTTCCCGCAGCATTTACCAATTTATAATCCCAATTAATTTGAAATCCAATAAGATTTCTAATAATCCAGTTTTTCATTGAGTGGTGACCTGAGCGACTCAAGGCCATTGTTTCATACACTTTCATTTTTTTAAGTATTCACAATAATCTTTAATACCACTTTCTAAACTCCAAGTAGATTCCCATCCACTCATCCACTTATTTTTATCACTACAGGTATAGAATTGATACCCATTTGGAATTACATCTTCTGATGTGTAATCATATTCAATACCCATATTATTAAGAACATCTTCAAAGGTTCTTGCCGTACCACTACCCACTTCATAGTATTTACCACTCAATTCTTCATAGTTTTTCAACGCATGAATGTTGGCTGAAACAATATCTTTAATATAAACAAAATCTCTTTGTGGTTTTTTTGGGAATAGTGTTATTTTTTCACCTTTGATATTCTTAATAAACATCTGATAAGCCTCTGACGCCATTTTACCTTTATTTTCTTCTCCAGGTCCATACACGTTAAAGTATCTTAAAGCAATACCTCCATTGGATATTACATAACCCTCACCAACATATTTACTCCAACCATATAAGTTTGATGGGTATAAATTATTGGTACCATAATTTGCAGCAGAAGATGAGTAAATCATTGGTTTATTATTTTTAATACACCAATCCATTATAATTTTAGTTGATTCGTAATTACGAGTCATCATATACTCAACATTTTGTTCCAAAGTATCAGAACACGCACCAACATGAAAAACAGCATCATAATTTAGTGTCTCTAAGATTTGAAGTAGTTTTTCAGTCCAATTATTTTCAGATAGATATGAGTCATCAAAACCATGTGTAAGATAACCTAATTTATCTAATTCCTTCATCAGTGAAACCCCAATGAATCCTCTTGTTCCTGTAACAATAACTTTTTTCATATTATAAACCTTGTTTGACTGCTATTGTATTACCATTACATACGATAACATTGTAATTATTTTTTTGAAAGAAATATTTTAGTGCCGTTGTGGTATTTTCATCCAAATTCATACTTTCATAAATTATAACATTTGGTAATTTTTCAAGTGAAAGAATTAATTCACCATCAATACCCTCAACGTCCAAATGAATCCAATCAAAATTATTATTTTCAATTAATTCTTTAAAAGATATACTTTCTTTTTGAACTTTAGTTATCTGACTATCATCTAACCAATCGTGAATTAAATCACTAACAACCGTATCTGTATATCCTTCACCACCTTGATACCACTCAACAGTACCACCATCTACAGTTACAATAGAATTAACCATACTCACGTTTACCACCCCTTCATAATTTTTTTTTAATTCTGAAAACTGTTTTTCACTACCATCTATTAATAACGCATCTGATAGGTTTTCCTTAATTGAATAAATCCAATGTCCGTTTCTTCCATCGTGAGTTCCAATAACTAAACCTTTTGATGAAATGTCTTTGTTTTTTCTATTTTTCAGGTACAACCATAATTGTTTTTCAATTTCATCACCGTCTCTCATAATATCCCATTTATGTTCGTAAATTAAATTATCATCTACATCATAAAATAAAACATCAGTTATAAGTTCAGCACCACACCATGTACACCATGTATTAGAACCTAACACCGGTTGGTAATGTATTTCACCTGAGATAATATTTTTAAATTTTAACTTCAACTGACAATTTTTACTTATCGTTGATGTATCACCAATTGAAACTTTAGTGGTGTTTGTTTCTCTGTTGTAATCTATATTAATCATAATTTTTTATCTTTTTTCTTTTTGTCTATAACTGACTTTTTTAAATTCTTCATTGTTTTTTTCAAAGTCAAAAACATCTCTTACATTATCGTTTAATAATACTATAAGTTTTTTTGCATTTACATAGTCATCAATGTCACGTAATAACCAATGTTTTGGTTTTACAATTCCAAAATCAATTATTTGATTGTCGTTGTAAATTATTTTTACTGAAATGTCTTTTTCTATTTGTTCTGAATTCCACACCACGAATCCTAATTTTTCCGTGAGCTCATCATAATACGGTAAACACCACGCAGTGTTTCTATTGGATAATTCATTGTGACTTAATCCAAATTTATTTCCGTTCAAATCTAATAGTGATTTATTTTTTACAAAAACGTTATTACGGTGATTAAGTAAATCATAAAACATTTTTTCGGCTGATTTGTGTTCAGAATCAAAGATTTCTTTTTTGATTTTATCTTCATTTAAATTTAACAAATCTTGGTGCAACCCATCAATATTATACGATTGGTATGTACCAAAAAGTATTGGGTCTACAGTTTGTTCTTTCTTATTATAAGTAACCGCATCGAAGTCATTTAATAAATCACTATTTTCTTTTAGTTCACTAAAATCACAAATCTCACAATCATATTCTAAATGATGAACTTTTTTGTATCCACAATTTTTTGCAATTGAATTCCCTAATATTAACATTCTCCAAATTGCTAAGTGTATATTGAAAAACCCTGTAAAACATGAAAGGATTGGTCTTTCATCACCAGGGTTAAACCATGGTGTTGACCTCATGTTCCAGTCCAATAAAATTTCATTTTTTTTATCATATAAACAAAAATCAGTTTTTTGGGAAATATCAATTGGGATTGGTAAATGAGAAACTACCATTAAATCAAAAAATTCTTTTTCTTTTTTGATATTACTTACCAATTTTCTTAACGTATTTTCTTTTTCAGGTGTATTACAGTATGATGTAATTAATATTAAATCTTTCATTTTCTAACAAAAAAATTATTAATTTTAAATAGATTTCTATTTTCATCGTTAAAAGTAATGTTGTGTCTAACTGTACCATTAACTAATAATTTAAAATTATTGATTTCATCAAATTTACCGAGAGGTATTAATTTCCAAGCACCTTTAACATCTATTTTAACAACAGTGTGTTTTCCATCAACTATTATATCCATATTGTAGTTTCCACCTTTTTCATTGAAAATGATAAAATGTAATGTGTTATCACCATTATCAACTATCGGTACGCACCAATTCAAATCATCATTACCGTGAGAGTCTTTTATTTGTAAAATTCCTTTTGAATTGATTTTACTTGTATGTTCAAAAAAAGTTTTACGACCACCAATACCTAAAAATTTTGGTGTGTAATGTTCAGTCATTCTTGTTTCAACATTTTTAATTTCCCCTTTAATAAAATCTTCATCGTAAATAAAATAGTTGTCAGGAAAACCGTTTGTCTTAAACGCAAAATAAACACCATGATTCCAACCATCATCTGATTTAAAAATCACATTATCGTATTCGTTTAATTTTTCATTGGTTAGATTAATTATTTCGTTATTATCTAAATTTATATCATATTCTATACAATGTATCTTATCGTATTTTTTGAACTTAGCAAAATTCAAAGCATAATGCACCAAACTGTATATCGATAAATGAGTACTAAAAGGATAAACTAATGCCGAATGGGCGAATAATATTTCGGTGTTGAACCAAAATTTATTTGTGATATCAAAATCAAAAAGTAGTTTATTATCGTTTTCAATATAAATGTAATCAACCATTGTTGATATTAAGTTTGGTAATTCTGAATGTGATACCACTAAAATATCGAAATCTTTTCTGATATCTTGTAATTTATGTAGTAATTCAGTAAGGATTACTTTTCTTTCATCGTCAGGGCAATATGTAAAAATTGTAACTAAGTCTTTCATAATTAAACCTTCTTAGCGGGTGTACCTACATAAGTGCCAGGTTCTGTAATATTTTTTACCACTCCAGCATTCATCCCAATAATAACATTATCACACACACTCAGCTTTTGTTTAATACAAGAACGAGTACCAAAATACACATTGTTACCTATGGTTTCATTACCTGAAATTTGAACTCCTGGCGCTGTGGTGAAATAGTCACCTATAACACAATCGTGACCAATTGTTGTAATTAAATTGATGTGAGCATGTTTACCTATTTTAACGTTCGTGGTTATAATTGAACCCGCACATACTATACTACCCTCACCAATAGTAACGTCTTCACCCTGTATTTGTGCGGTTGGGTGTATGTGTGTAAAATACTTAGTATTTTTTGGTAAACTATTAACAATACGTTCTCTGTGTAAAGAGTCCGCAATAGCAACTACTAATTCAAACTTATCACTTTCAAAACGAGATAGTGGTAGTATTTTTTCATCAGAACCATCCCAATACTCATCATCGACAAAAAAAACAGTATTCGCTCTTTCAATAGGGTTTAAGCTCCAATAGACTTCCCTACCAAATCCGCCAGCACCTACTATACCTTTTTTCATTGTTTAAACACGTCAAATTTTGATAAGTCAGGATATGGTAGTTCCAAATCCTGATTATGTTTTTTAGTTCCATCAAGGTTATAAAACTGATTCATAAGTAATAACCCCCTCGTCGCTAACTCAGGCATCATATAAAAATTCCAACCAATCATATCAAAGTAATCATCATGATATGAACATTCCCTTCTTCCACTGTACCTTGCACGTTTGAACCAATGATACGCTTCGAGACTGTCCGTTAAAATCGCTCCACCCTTACTTAGTTTAAAATGTTTGTATGGTCCTGTAAAAGACACACAAATGTGTTGTTCAGGTTTATACATATCAGCAGTAAATGTTAAAGCAGAATCCCACACATTACTTCCTTTTAGTTGATACATACCTTTTATAGTATTACCTTGGACATCTTCAAAACCAACTTTAAGCCCCGCATGAATAATTTCACAAGGAACCGAAGGATATGTTCGTGAAGGAATTGTTATGGTGTCACCCGTAATACTTTTTTTAACGTTTTTTTCATAATACAAAGCCAAAAAAAGTGCGTTACTCATGTTATCAAGCGTCACCACATAAGGAGCACCTGTATAGTCTGAAAGTGCCTTTTCAAACTCTTCTGTAATTTTGTAAATACCATTTGCCATATATTGAATTATAACATCGTTGTTGTATATTTTCAATAGAATTATTAAAATGGAAACACCAAAAATTTATGTTCACGGTTCATACATAGGAACCACAGGTTATAACAACCACACACGTGATTTTCTACGTGAATTATGTAAACATACCCAAGTTAAGGTTAGAAACTTTACAGTCGGTAAAACTTGGGAAGGTTATAACCTTACTCCCCATGATAAAGAACCATACATCAATGATGTCGATAAATCTCTACTGTATAAACAGATTTTGTATAATTCTGAAGGTAAGTTGGAAGATTTTCAAATTTATCCTGAACAATCAAAGGAATTTTTTCATGATGTGAATATTGTATTGAGCGAAACAAATCATCATATTTTCTATCAAGATTATATTGGCCCTAAAATTGCATACAATGTTTGGGAATCAACTTTACAACCCGCACAGTTTTTCAATGAACTTTTGAAATACGACGAGATTTGGGTGCCGAGTAAATGGCAAAGAGAATGTACCATTAATCAAGGTGCAAACCCAGACAAAGTTAAAGTTGTTCCCGAGGGTGTTGACATACATACATTCTTCCCTGAAGAGGTTGAGAAGTTGGAATCATATAATGATGGTCGTTTCAAGTTTTTATTGTTTGGTCGTTGGGATTATAGAAAATCAACCAAAGAGATTATTCAAACATTCCTAAAAACATTCTCACCTGAGGAACCTGTTGATTTGATTGTATCAATTGACAATATGTGGGGTGAGGAAATGGATGGTTATAAAAATACCGAAGAACGATTAGAGGCTTACGGTCTTACCGACCCAAGAATCAAAATGATTCACTTTCCAACAAGAGAAGACTATATCAAATACCTAAAGACGGGTCATGTTTTTGTTTCTTGTGCAAGGTCTGAAGGGTGGAACCTACCTCTTATTGAGGCAATGGCATGTGGTACCCCCTCGATTTACTCTGAGTGTTGTGCACAAATGGAATTTGCCGAGGGTAAAGGTATTCCCGTTAAGATTATTGGTGAAAAACCAGCAAACGCTAATGACTATGGAAGGTACACCATGAGTGAACTACCAGGTAACTATTATGAACCTGACTTTGATGATTTATCAAATAAGATGAGATTTACATATGAAAATTACAACCAATGTAAATTAGATGCGTTAACAGACGCTATTGATATCCACAAAAATTTCTCATGGGAAAAAGTAGGTGAAATAGGATACAATACAATTACTGAGTTTATGGAAAAGAATAAAGAAGAATACGTTGATAACAACAAAATTATCACCAATTATATTGACGGACCAAAAGTTGAAATTGTTGGTGGTGAGAATAGAGCATATTTAGTTGAGTTTTTGGATGAAAATAACAATGTTGTCCATTCTCACACGATGAAAAATAATCATTGGGTAAAGTGTAATCGCAAATACTACACAAAATGGAAAATACGTGTTAATGGTAAAATAGTTGATGAACTTAATTTAACAGGTAAAAGAGTTCTCATATCATTTGAATCCAAGTCTATTGGTGACACAATAGCTTGGGCACCTTACGCAGTGGAATTCCAAAAGAAACACAACTGTCAGGTTATTTTAAGCACATTCCATAATAATTGGTTTAAAAATAATATCAATTATAAAGGTATAGAATTTTTAGAACCTGGAAAATCGACAAACTGTTACTCATTATATAGAATTGGTTGGTTTAAATCAGATGAAGGTAAATGGAATCTTTTTGACTATTATCCAAATCCGATACAAACATTACCGCTTCAACAAACTGCTTCAGACATTTTAGGTTTGGAATACCAAGAAGTTAATTATGGTATTTCTTTTAAAATTAAAGAAAGAGTGTTCAAAAAGAAATATGCAGTATTAGCCCCCGAATCAACCGCAGGGTGTAAAGAATGGACTTATGATGGTTGGTGTTATTTGACCGACCAATTAATAAAGAAAGGATATGATGTTGTTATTCTAACAACTAAACCATACGCAGTAAAAGGGGCAAAATCAGTATTTGGAACATCGTTAGAAGACGCACTAAACGTGTTATACCATTCTGAGTTCTTGGTATCTCCAAGTTCAGGTATGGCTTGGATGAATTGGGGTATTGGTAAACACACTGTAATGATTAGCGGATTTACACCAAAACATCACGAGTTTCAAAGTAATAATACGAGACTATTAAACGAACATTCTTGTAATTCTTGTTGGGCAAATACTAACTTTAAATTTGACCCAGGCGATTGGGATTGGTGCCCTATTTGGAAAGGAACTGATAAACAACACATCTGTGAGAAATCAATTTCACCATTAACCGTATTAAATAGTCTACCAATATGGTAAATTTATCTAATTTTGATTGGGGATGGATGAATGAACCAATTGTACACATTATTGATGGTGAAACACAATATGTTTGGCACATAAACACAGATGGTAGTTTTATTCATATGAGTGAATATCACAAGAATTCCATCATAAAAGAAATATTTGAGGATAAATGTTATGAGAAATTTTTTGATGTTGAACATGATGATGTCGTTTTAGATATCGGCGCAAGTGTTGGTCCATTTACTTATTCCATTTTACACAAAAACCCAAAACAAGTGTTTTGTTTTGAACCTAGTGAAAGAGAATTTAAAACATTAGTTAAAAATGTTAGAGGATACTCAGTAATACCAATACCAAAAGGTATTTCTAACGTAAACTCAATAGTTGAAAGTCAATTTTTATTTGGTGGTGAGAATGAAATGGAAACCATAACATTTCAAAAATTTATTAACTTATATAATATAGATAAAATAGATTTTATTAAAACGGATTGTGAGGGTGGTGAATATGATATATTCACTCAAGACAATTTAGACTTTCTAACTAAAAATGTTAAAAAAATTGTAGGTGAATGGCACTTAGGAACTATAGAACTAAAAGATAAATTTAGAAATTTTAGAGATAATATACTTCCACATTTTAATAATTATAAAATTTTATCTCTTGATGGAATTGATATTCAATGGGACTTGTGGAATGAACATTTCATTGAATATTACAATGAAATTCTAATATATATCGATAATCGTTAAATAAAAAAGGGGGTTTTTCAACCCCCTTTTTCTTTTTATTCCTTGATGTATTCCAACTTTGGTGGGTTTACATCTTTACGTGTTGCGAAAATTGTGAAGTAACAATTTGGTGTTCCGTCTTGACAATCGATATGTACTTCGTTGTTTTCAACTTTTACCACATAGTGTACACATGGACTTCCGATTGGTGTTAATTGAACCGTAATACTATCTTGGTGTACTAAGTCAATCCAATAATCAGGAAGTGTTATAACTTTTTCATTGGTAAATCCTCTGAGGTAAACTGAGTGTTCAGGTCCTTCCAACACACCATATTGAAGTCTCCATGGTTGTCCTTTAGATGGGTGAACAATATCAAAGTTCTTAGTGTTTGCGTTGATTTGGTCAAAACTACTTAAAATGTTTGTA
>Ga0315909_10007216_pt1 | contig 12440 bp, 20 predicted proteins | sample LakEriMetagenome_11_FD_203527 | JGI IMG/M metagenome (GOLD analysis project Ga0315909, IMG submission 203527) | Freshwater fungal communities from buoy surface, Lake Erie, Ohio, United States - Buoy 2 MA125 | ecosystem: Environmental > Aquatic > Freshwater > Lake | place: USA: Lake Erie, Ohio...
AAATGCGAGCCGACTTTACGTCATGGCAAAACTGGGCAGTTAAAAACAACATTCACAAAGACGTTGTTGGTTACTTGTCATTCGCAAAACAAGATATGTATGACTTTGATGCTAAATCATCAAGCCGCGCATTCGCAACACCCCGTTCATGGTGTTTCGTTAGTGACTTGTTGAAAGACGAGGCTAACATGGATGTTGATACCCAATTCAACTTGATTGCAGGTGCAGTTGGTGAAGGTCTTGCAGTTAAGTTTGCGGCACACCGCAAGATTTCAGGTAAAATGCCCGAGCCAAGTGATATTTTGTCAGGCAAAGTTAAAGACCTTGCTGTAAAAGAAATTAGTGCAATGTATGCATTGACCATTGCAATGTGCTATGAATTGAAGGATGTTGTTGACAATAAAAAAGTTGATAGCAAAAAGTTCCATGACATGGCTCAAAACTTCTTTGAATACATGATGAACAACTTTGAAACTGAATTGACAGTTATGGGCGCAAAGATTGCACTTAAAACTTATGAGTTGCCAATCGAACCAAGTCAGTTGAAAAACTTTGATGAATTTCACAAGAAATTTGGCAAGTACATTGTCGAGGCAGGCAACTGATAAACTCCTAGCATGAAAATGCTTTTTCGGGTGAGTATAGAAATATTCTCACCCTTTTTTTAATTTTGATTTGACATTAAATACATTTTATGTTACAATACATTATTGTTAAAAAGGAATCAACATGAGTGACGTAATCGCCCCAACTAAAAAACGTAAACGTAGTAAGAAATTTGAAAATCTTGTAGGCCCTACTGATTCTAAAATTGACGCACAAGCACGTGAACGACTAGTGTCCGCACGTATTGGATTGTTGTTGCGTCATAGTTTCTTTGGTAATCTTGCAACCCGCATGAAATTAGTTAACGCTGATGAATGGTGTAGTACTGCCGCTACTGACGGTCGTACATTTTATTACAATAGCCGTTTCATTATGATGTTAAAGCCTAAAGAAGTTGAATTCTTAGTTGGGCATGAAGTGTTGCACGTTGTATATGACCACATGGGTCGTAGAAACGACCGTGATCCTCAAATCTGGAACATTGCTGATGACTATGCAGTTAATGCTGACTTGAAACGTCACAAAGTAGGCCAATTCATTACTACTGTGCCTTGCTTGTACGAATCAAAGTATGATGGTAAGCCTGCAGAGGAAATCTATGATGACCTGATGAAGAACGTACAAAAAATTTCTATTGATGATTTGGTTGACCAAATGATTGATGACCATATGGACGGTGATGGTGAAGATGGTGATGGTGAAGATGGTGATAAACAGGGCAAGGGTCGTCCTAAAATGTCACAGGAAGAACGTGACCGTGCCCGTCAAGAAATGAAACAAGCTATTATTCAAGCGGCACAAAGTGCAGAGGCAGGTACTCTTCCCAAAGGTGTTGAGCGTCTTATTAAAGATGCTACTGATCCAGTCATGCCCTGGCGTGAACTGATTCAGACTAACTTGACAAGTGCAATTCGCAATGACTATTCTTGGATGCGCCCCTCACGTAGAAGTTGGCATATGGATGCTATCATGCCCGGTATGACTCCCGGCGAAGAAATTGATGTTGTCGTTTCACTTGATATGTCAGGTAGTATCAGTGACAAGCAAGCCACAGCATTCTTAGGTGAGATTGCCGGCATGATGAATAGTTTTGATGGTTATAAAGTGCATGTATTCTGTTTTGATACTAGCACATACAATCCACAAGACTTTGATAGTGAGAACATGGACAGTATTGAAGAATACGAACCTCAAGGTGGTGGCGGTACTGACTTTGATTGTATCTTTGATTATTTGAAAGAAAATGCAATTGAACCAAAACGTTTGATTGTTTTTACTGACGGATATCCCTGTGGTAGCTGGGGTGACCCTGACTATTGTGATACTACTTGGATCATTCATGGTGACAAGAATCCGAATCCCCCATTCGGCACTTATGCTATCTATGATGAAAAATGAAGGATCTGAAGATATACGAATCTCCCGATAAGGGGGATACAGTTTACAGTAGAGAATTTGGATCTAATGTAAAACATTTACATAGTGAAAGTGAAAAAATTAAATCAGTGCGTGATATGGTTTTAGAAGATGAGATGTGGGCCGAAGTAAGGCAACTTGCAAAAACCAATGCCACAATGAAGGATGCAGTAGATAGGGTAATTATGCTTTATCATTTATTGAAGGATAGAAAATAGTATGTTGTATATTGGTACAAGTTTGGGTGGATGCTTGCTTAGTCTTATGAACAAGGAAGTGTCCGAGGATGAGGTTATGGTCATCATAACACGCACTGATGCACCGAACTATGAAAAATTTATTAATGTAGTAAAGGTATATCATGCACAGGGTAATCCTTTTGCTAGTAATCCTGAACGATATGAATTGACTGACTATGAGTTAGATGATGTAATTGACCTTGCTGACAGATTGTGGCACCGTGGTAAGATTCATCAACCTAGAAGTTTTGTCGGGTCTGCTAGTTATAAACACCCGTTTAACCAAGGCGACAAACTTTGGTTTCAAGTAGTACCTACAAATGAGAACACTAATCCGGCAGTTGTAGACGCCTACGAAAAATATAAGATGCTAGATGTATTAACTAAATGATTGAGATAAATCCTCAAGTTTGGTATGGTGAACGATGTTTAAAAACTATTCCAGTTCACTTTATAAAAGCAACTACTCCATTAACTACAGAATCATTATATTGGGTAAGAAGTAAACTTTTGGGTAGATTTGCAGTAACGCTAGAATCGGATATAGAGTTTAACCAATTCATTCACGATACTAAAACCTATGTATACTTTGAAGATTCTGCTGATGCAATGATATATGAATTGCGTTGGTCTGGTAGTAAATAAATTTCTCTCACACAAAACTCAATTAAATATGTGTATCCTTGAGGAGATAATATTATGAGTTTTTTAAGACACGTTGGTAAAATTGGTGACAGAAAAGTTGCTGTCATTTTCCGTGAAGTACCCGGAGAATCACACATGTGCCTAGTCACATACACTGAGACATTGAATCAGCATTTGCATGATCCTTTAATACGCTGTATTGAAAGTGATATTGGACAGAATAGTCCTAACTTGGCAGATGCATTGAATCGTACACATACTAAAGATGGTAAATACATCTTGCAAGTACTTCATGCAGAAGGTTTAATGAAAAAAGTACAAACCAGTCAAGTAATTATGACACCTGGTCCTGGCACCAAGATTAAACTTGATGAATTGAATAAGATGTTAGATGAAATGGAACAGGGTGAAGCCGCAGTGAAACGTATGGCTGAACTTGATTCTAGTTTGGGTTTACAATCACCCGGTGATGTAGCACGTAGAATGCGAGGAGATGTAAAAACAGTAGCCCCTATCAAATCTGCACCAGATGGTGTATTAGGTGATAGTGCATTGGCTAATAACTTACTTCAGCAAGCACAAAAAATGGAAGTAGAAGCAAAGGGCTTATTGGCTGAGAGTGCAAGACTTCAGCAAGAAGCTAACGATATGTTAGGTATCCCTACTACATCACACGCTACTATTTCAGCACCTGTTGCTAAAAAGAGAGGTCGTCCTGCAAAGGCAACTGTAACAGCGTAATATAATAATGACACCTGAGTACATCCGAAAGTGGGAACACATTCTTGAGGATATTGAAAAGAGCAAAGTACCAGTACAATTTATCAAAAAAATTGTGGTGAAGATGACTGGTAAAAAACAACATACTATCAATATACAAAATTTACTTAAACAAGGTCTTGATCCTGACGAGATTGAAGAAGTTGTAAGTAGAAAACTCAATGAACTAGATCCATTAATTACAAGTTTTGAATTTGTTCTTAATGTAGAAAGCATAGCTGAAACTGTACAACCTGAAACTGATAGATTATTGAATAAATTATGAATGACATTTTAGGTTATACAACTCCTGTTGAATTGGAGGTCATATCTAGCTGGGCAAAACATGTTCCCGAAAATAGCACAGTAGTAGAACTAGGATCATTCTTTGGTAGAAGTTCTATTGCATGGGTAGAAAATGCACATCCTTCTATTAAGATATATTGCATAGATTGGTTCTTAGAAAATCTATATATTGATTGGAATGATGGGACGCAACCTAGCTACCCTGCTAAAGGTGTAACATATAATGTATGGGAATCATTTTTAGATAATACTAAGAATTATTCAAATATCATTCCTCTTAGGGGAAACTCCCCTAAGGACATTACGTATCCGGGAGATTTGATTGATGTACTCTTTATAGATTTACATCATCAAAATCCAGTAGACATAGATAATTTAAATTTCTTTATTCCTTTTATGAAACCAAACGGTGTAATATGTGGTCACGATTATTGTGATGCATGGCCAGACGTAAAAGATAATGTTAAATTTTTAGAAGAAAAATTCAATAAGACAGCAACATTTTATGAAGGCACCACATTGTGGAAAATTAATTTATGAAACAGTATCACGATTTACTAGAAGATATTTTATTAAATGGAGAAGTTAGAGATGATAGAACTGGCATTGGCACTATTAGTGTTTTTGGACGTAATCTTCGCTTTGATTTGCGTAGGGGTTTTCCGTCTATCACTACCAAGCGACTTGCATGGAAGGCAGTTGTCGGAGAACTTTTATGGTTCATTGAAGGTTCGCAAGACGAGAGGCGCCTCGCGGAGATTACGCATGGCAGCAAAGAAGGCACCGTAACAATCTGGACACCAAACGCACTTGCAGGTTACTGGAAAGATAAAGCAGAATTTGAAGGTGACTTGGGAAGAGTTTACGGTGTTCAATGGCGTAGTTGGCGAAAGTATGATGAGGTGAAAGACATGGGTCCGGCACATCTAAAACCAACTGCAAATCGTATTGCTACAGATAGACATGAAGTAGACCAATTAAAGAATCTACTAGAAGGTCTAGTAAAAGATCCTAATAGTCGTAGACATATAATCAGCGCATGGAACGTAGGTGAAATGGATCAAATGGCATTACCACCATGCCATATTATGAGTCAATTTTATGTTAACAAAAATAAAGAACTCTCTTGTCATATGTACCAGCGTAGTGTGGATGTGTTTCTTGGCTTACCTTTTAACATTGCTAGCTATGCGTTACTCACTCATTTAATTGCACATCATTGTGGATTGAAGGTGGGCGAACTTGTTATTAGCACAGGTGATACACACATATACACGGATCATGTTGAGCAAGTGAAAGAACAATTGTCACGTGAAGAATTTCCTCTTCCTACATTAATGTTAAACTCAGTAAAGAATAATATCTTTGAAATGACAATTCAAGATATACATTTAGAGAATTATCAAAGTCATGGCGCAATCAAAGCAAAAATGGCAGTCTGAGGAAGGTGCTAAAACAATAGAGTATGTAGTCCATAAGATAAAGATGGGTGATGTGGAAGATCCTGACTTGTTTGTAGCACAACCTATATATGAGTGGCAACAAACTAAAGCAGGCAAATACGTAATGAAGAATAGTAAACCTACTCCGATGTGGGTGAGAGGTGCAGACCCTTATACGTATGGACATCTTTATATGATTAAAGCATACTTTACACCAAAACAATTAACATATTATAAATTGAGATTTGAATGAACATTTTAGTAACAGGCGGTCTCGGCCTTATTGGACACAACGTAGTTACACGACTACAGGATCAAGGACATACTGTATCAATCATAGATACAAAAACAAACTATGGAATTATCCCGCAAGAAGAAATTGATTATCTATTATATCATCGTATGAAAAAGATAGATGAATATAAAAGTTTTGTTTATACAAAAGATATTTCAAGTAATGATATTGATGGTATATTCCAGATTGAAGAACCTGAGATTGTAATTCACATGGCTAGCTTCCCTAGACAAAAAGTAGTGAATGCAAACCCATGTTTGGGTAGTCGTACCATGAGTGAAGGATTACTAAATTTATTGGAAACTAGCGATAAATATGAAGTACGTAAGTTTATCTATATCAGCAGTTCAATGGTATACGGAGATTTTACTGATGATGTTACAGAAGATGCTATATGTAAACCACAAGGTCAATATGGCATAATGAAATTAGCGGGAGAATGGCTTGTTAGAGATTATACTCGCAGAACTAATATTGTGCATACTATCATTCGCCCTAGTGCTGTATATGGACCTTTGGACGTAGAAGACCGTGTTATAAGTAAGTTTTTACTTACGGCAATGCGCGGAGAAACTATCCAGGTTAACGGAGAAAACGAGACACTAGACTTTACTTATGTTGATGACGCCGCAGACGGAATCGTTGCAGCCGCATTATCTGATAATACAGAAAACAAGACCTACAATATTACAAAGAGTCACAGTGTTACATTACTTGAAGCCGCAGAAATGGCAGTGAAATTAGCTGGTTCGGGTAAGATTGAAGTACGTGACAAAGACCCTGATTTCCCTAGCAGGGGAGCATTGAATATTGATGCGGCTAGACGAGATTTTGGATTTAACCCTAAAGTTGATGTAACTGAAGGCTTCAAAATATACTATGATTGGCTAAAAGGATCCTCATACTTTAATAAATAACTGTATGTGGATATTATCAGTTTTGCCCGATTGGGTCTTTCATTTAATGCTTTTAGCTGGTGTACTGGGAACAGTAGCCGGCTTTGTCTTGGGAATGGTCCCGGCAGTAAAACAGTACGTCCTGCCTATCCGAGTAATAAGTTTATTAGTGTTATCACTAGCATTATACTTAGAGGGCGGATTAGCAGACTACAAAGCCTGGGAACTTAAAGTTAAAGAAGTTGAGGCTAAGTTAGCAGAGGCAGAGGCAAAAAGTGCTAAAGAGAATGTCAAGATAGTCGAAAAAGTAGTAAAGAAAACTGAGTATATTACTCGTCAGGGTAGAGAAGTTGTAAAGTACATTGACAGAGAAATAGTTAAGTATGATACAAAATTTGCACCAGGTGGACAATGTGAAATACCAAAAGAATTTATCAAAGCACATAATGATGCGGCAGAGGCACCAAAATGAGATTACTTAATATTATATTAGTATTGATGTTAGTTGGGTGTTCTACTGTAGTTCCGGTCACAGCTAAGTTTCCAGATGTGCCTGAAAGACTATTAGTAAAATGTCCTCAGCTAGAGAAATTAAACAACGACTCAAAACTGTCTGATATAAGTAAGACGGTTACAGTAAACTATACCACGTACTATGAATGTGCAGTAAAACACGATGGATTAGTAGAGTGGTATAGAATTCAAAAAGATATTTTTGATAAAGCCGGTAAGTAAATTACTTTAAATAAGTGTAAGAACTTATTCTCCAAGATGAATTGGGTACTTTGTTTGGAATACCGTGCCACTGACCCAATTCATTAATCATTATATACCCTGCATTTAATTTGTACGGGAAATCATATCGTAGCGAATTTATATTATTCTTATGATAAAATTTAGTACCTAAATTAGTATCATTGTAATTTAAATATACCTGCATTGCTATAGTAACACCTAAATTATCTTCATGTATACCCATTGAAAATCCGGGCTCATCTAACCATACAGCGGTACCGCTGTGCATAAGATTAATGTTAATTGCTTTACTTATTAAATCTAAATTAGACTCGTTGCATACATTTAATTGTGCTAGCACATTATCTTCATCGAATTTTAATTTACGCCGTGGCATATGTTCTTGCCATTCTACTTTTTCATACGGAGTGCTAGTAAAATCGTATGTAGAAATTGCATCAATCAATGATTGTGGATAAACGTCCTCAACATAAAATAGATTATTTTTACTATCTATTGGTTGTATAATCATTGTTTTAGTTTGTATTTGCCCCGCACTTTTTACGTTTAGCATTTGTTAGTGCGCCGTAGTCAACTGGCCATTCTTTTCCTGGTTGCACTTCTGTTGCATTCTTAGGGAAAGCATATTGAACTCCCGCTTGTTTCTGAATATCAGCAATACTTACACGGAACTTAGTCAAATCATTCCCCAAATTAACATAGGGTTTAACATGCGGGAATACCCATCCAGCAACTTGACCGGTAGTTTGATTGATTACAATCTTGTAGTAAGCATGAGGAACAATAACACCTTTGCCAATAGTCAAATCACCAGCGCCATACATAGCTCCAACGTATACTGTAAGAGGCTGGTTCAGTTGCACAGCCCATCCCCTGACACTTGTTTCTAGTAATTTCCAGATTCCACGGTTTAAACTGCCGTGCTGGGGATACATGTTTGTCATTAAAAAACTTTCATACTCTACGATTTCACTCCAACTTAAGTCACCGTCAGGAACTGCATGACCTTTGTCGTATCCTGTACCAGCATAGTCATCAGGAACTGCACCACCCACGATACTCTTATCAGCAACAAACGCATTAGTCCTTGGCCAACATCCTATTGCGTTTTTTGGTAATAAGGTGTATGCAACATATGCAGGAATTTTAACTGGTGCATCATATGCTACCAAATATGCTTCCCTACAAATAGGTTGTACTGTACGTGTGGTTTGTGCAAATCCATAAGGACTATGAACTTGACATGCTTGAACGGGTAGGGGAGGACGTTGGTCCCAAGAAAAAACGTTTGTTGATATCAATAATGCGGCTAATGCTATAAATCCATTCATACTTATCCTTTAATATGCATATATTTATGATTGGGTTGCAGTAAATTCACCCTGCGATAAATATATTATAACGGGATAGGATTATGACAATAACAACAGCAAATATTGACATTGGTGATTTACCGAATGACGGTACAGGTGATCCGTTACGAACGGCCTTTGATAAGATTAATGAAAACTTTGCTGTTCTAGCGAATGGTGCAGCCGGCGGTCCAAACGGAACATTTCAATTTAATGAGGGCGGCACACCCAACGGAACAGCTAATTTTGCATACGTAACTGCAAACAACACAATACAACTAGGTGCTAATATATTACCAATTGGTAATGTGACTATCGGTACTACTGGTAATCGTATTTCTAATATATATTTAGGTAACACTAGTTTAAGATTAGGAAATATTCAAGTAACAGAAACAGGCAATGTTTTATCTTTTCCAATAAGTGTACTACCAACAAATAAAGCAAGTCTTGCAGTAAACAATATTGTAGGCGACGGTAATGTTACAGTGTCTGGAAGTTTTAAAGCACCTGTCACTGAAATTTCAGGATTTGAGTTTACTACAAGTAATGATACCGCTAATCAAGTTATATTTGAGATACCGGCTGGAGAAATCAAGACTGGATTGTTTCAAATTAATTCCAGAGAAACAAGTTCAAACAATAGTCAGTTTGGAACCGTAGCAATAAATAAAGCTCCGAGTAATACAGGAGTAAATTATAGTGTATATGGAACAATGTTTGGTCAAGGCGGATTAGCAATACTTACAAATTATGATGCTGACCTTGCTTATGGAAATGTAAGACTTAGAGTTACTCCATTAATTAATGCAGAATTAGTTCATACAGTTTCATATCAAAAAACAACTTAAAATGAGAATAATAGATGAGAGCAAGTGAATTTATAAGTGAAGCCAAGCATAGAGGCAAAATATCTAAACTTCAAGACCAAGCAACGGTTGGTGTTAACTTGTTCCGTGATCCAGATGCATATGATAGAACATATGAATTGAACCGAATGATGATGGCTGTAGCATGTGCTAATGGTGACGGCTCTCCTATAAATATAGATTCTGAAAGTTGGATAGGAAAAGATAATTCTGCACAACCTTATACTAAGATAGAACAAGAAATGATGAAGCAAGCCGCTAAAGCAATTGGAACAAAACTAAAAGATGTTAATAAAGGCGATTTGCGTAGTATGGAACTAGACAGTACACATAAAGTCAGTCCAGTATTAGGATTTAAAGGCTTCAAATAAAAAATAATAGACATTGATTTTCCGAATAAGTAATTATTATTTCACAGGAAAATCATGCTAGATATAAACAAAACGCTCGACCTCGTAAAACTCAAGTTTTTTAATGAATGGCTATATACTAGTCATCTCTATGATGAGGGGGAAACAGAATTACATAAGAAAATGACTGCTGAAATGGTCACTACCTATATTGACCCATTAAATTTACATAAAGATAGTGCTATATTAGATGTTAATTGCGGCACAGGATACTTTTTAAATGAAATGAAGGACAGAGAATTTGCTAATGTTTTGGGAATTACATTAAGTGAAGTAAATGCGGCCCAATGCAGACAGAAAGGTCATAAAGTAAAAGAATATGATCCTACATTCTTGCCACAAAGCGATGGATTTTATGATGAAAGTGTAGATTTAATTTTCTGCCGTCATTATTTACAGCATAGCCCCTATCCTATTTTTAGTTTAATTGAATATAACCGATTATTAAAATTAAAGGGTAAAATCTATATCGAAGTTCCTGCACCCAATTGTGAAAGAATGCATGAATATAATCAAAATCATTATAGTGTTTTTGGTCCAAGACAATTGGATGCTCTATTAGCCCGCACTGGATTTAAGATAGATAGTTTTAATGATATTGATTTTGATTTATCGCTTCCCGATGAAACAGGAGAACAAAAAATACTAAAAGAAAAGTATTATGCAATAGTAGCAACCAAGTTCAGTTCGCTAGATATTAAATAAATACATACATGACCTTTGATGTATGGAAACAGAGTAAATTAATGAACGGTCTGTCTAAAATGCAGACCGTTCCTACACAGGCTCCCATAGACAATTTAGATGATTTAAAACGCCTAGCTGGTGTTAATACAAGCATGGGCGAAGAAATGAGTGAACAGGGTACAAATCTAGGTCAAATTCAACGTGAACGAAACATACAACCCGGCACTGAAGAATGGTTTAGACTATGGTTTGCAAAGCCTAAACTCACCGGCGAGAAGCCATATTAAGACTAAATACTATTATGAGAGCTACCGAATTTATACGTGGTCTATTAGACCTTATTGACAGTGTTGATTCACCAGAAGAAACATCTAGTGATTATGTGGATGAAGTGCCAGAAATTGATGTAGACATTGATACACAATATTCTAATAGTCCAGATGAATTATATGCTGATATTAAGAAAGTAACTACTGACGCAGGGGGCGGCGTTAATGGTCCTAAGAATCCAGCTGATATCCGTGTTTCTACAATGCCGTTATATCCAGGATATACATATGACCCAAGGAAACAATAATGGCAACAATAAACATAACAGTACAGAGTTTACTAAATGCCGCACAATATGATAGTTATGCAGTAGATACTGCGGGAACTATAGGAGAACTCAAAGATTCTATTGAAGCTACTACAGATTGTTCAATTAATTGGTTTGATTTAGTATTCAACGAAGAACTTTTAATTACAACAAATACTATTGGTTTTTATGGTATAGTAGAAGGCTCACAGTTAAGAACACACAATAAGATTTCTCGCCTGACCACATTGCAAGATAGACAGGTTGCTAAGTTAGACTTGGCACAACTAGAAAGATTAGCACTATCAGAAGATAGACCTTATTATGATATCAGTGAACTCCCTACATATTATAGCGGTAACGTAGTTGTTGATAATCCTAATCCCGGCGGTCTTATAGAAGGCCGTCCTTGGGTAAATACTCCACCAGGACCTTAAATGCCGTCAGTTCCAGATCCAGAACACGTTAAACCGTGGTATCTTAGAAACATAACAGAAGCACTAGCATTAGATGAAGCTAGCGGTAATGTTTATGTTCGTACTGGATTTGCCGGCAACATCATTATTGAAGGTAACGTTAACATACCTGGCAACATTCAAATCTATAGCACACCCGAAGATCCAGTACATACTCACATAACAGAAGTAGGCACTACTGGAATACTTGAAGTACCCTACATGCCCATTAATGGCAATGTAGTAGTTACTAGTGGTAATATAACATTCACTAACACAACGATTGAAGTAACACAAGGAACTGATCCATGGCACATAAGTGGTAATGTTGATGTGTTGTCTTTGCCGGCAATTACCGGTAATGTTAACGCTAACGTATCAGGTAATGTAGGTATTATTGGCAATGTTAACGTAACACAAGGAACTGATCCATGGCATATAGATGGTAATGTGTTAGCTACTATATCCGGTACTAGTACTGTTACTTTAGGCACTGGCTCTACTGATGCTTTTGGTAGACTACGTGTTAGTGAACCGTATACATTATTTGACACAAAATCAAGATACTACGACCACAATGATTTTAGTAGTAGTACCAGCACTGGGGCAAATGTAGTATATGATACTAACAGTTCTACATATCAATTAAATGTAACTGCTGCCGACGGCTCTAGCGTTATAAGAGAAACAAAACGAGTGTTTCCGTATCAACCAGGCAAAAGTTTGTTAG
>Ga0315909_10007217_pt1 | contig 12439 bp, 15 predicted proteins | sample LakEriMetagenome_11_FD_203527 | JGI IMG/M metagenome (GOLD analysis project Ga0315909, IMG submission 203527) | Freshwater fungal communities from buoy surface, Lake Erie, Ohio, United States - Buoy 2 MA125 | ecosystem: Environmental > Aquatic > Freshwater > Lake | place: USA: Lake Erie, Ohio...
CATTTACAGCAGCCGCAGGCGCTCCAGAAACTACACCTCCAGCTGAAGAACCAGCTCCTGAAGCGCCAGCCGAAGAAACTCCACCACCAGCAGAAGCATAATATGGAAGTTATAGACAAAATATTAAATGAGTGGTCATTTCGTTGCCACGATGGGATTGTTGATTTAAACGATCCTATTAAACTGTCTCTCTTACAGGAAATAATTCAAGAACATGAATTAGAAGAAGCTATGCTATCGTTAAAATCAATTAAAAAACGTCCTGATCAGTTTTCAAATAAATTTTACGATAGTAAGCCTTTTAGAATAGGAGTAAAAGGTGAAGATGAATTTATTATTGATTATGTTGCTGTAGGTGATGAAATTTTTAAAGCAGAAAATAAAGAAGAAAAATCCAATTTAGTTGGTGCTTTTAGAGATGCTGCTTCTGCTCGCGATATAAAATTAGTAGGCAAACTAAATGGACAGGAAACTGCATTAAGTATAAATGCTATATATAAATCGGCTGATTTAGGAGGACAAGAAGGTGGAGGAAGAGGAGTATCAAATGAAACTGAATTAGTAAATGTTATTAATAACTATATTGAACAAAATGATAATAATCCTCTTACTATTAAGTTTATAGCTAAAGAAGGTCCTGAAATTATAGTAGAAGGTGTAAAAAAGGCTGAAAATATAGGTTATAAAGGTAAAAAATTAGGAATGAAAGGAGATGTAATGCTATACAGCACATCCCAAAACCAAAGTATCTCAGTTAAAAAAGATGGAATTTATTGGTGGAGTAGCGAAAGACAACAATTTTCAGATTTGCTTAATAAATTTGTTGAACAAGGCAAAGCAGGAAAAATTGATAATCTAATACTTAAAGAAAATCCTTTTCAATCATACGTTTTAGATATGATTGATCCTAGGGATGATAAAAGGTATGGAGTGGTATTAATAAAAAATTATCCACCTCTAAATGATGAAAAAATTGTAAAACAAATTGCTTTTGGATCTGAAGATGCAAAAATAGTACAACGTTCTTTTTCTAAGGGTGATTTTAATTTACAAGATGGAATATTAAATATTAGTACTACAAGAAATATAGATAATATAAATGATTTAACTGAAGAAGATAAACCAATTATATGGTTAGCTCGCCATGAAAATCAAAAATATGGTATAGATTTTAGAACAATACCTTATAAACAAGCTAAATTTGAATCTAAAAGAGGAGGAAAAACACTAGTCATTGACTATAACAATGCTCCTGCTTTACAATAAGATAGAACAGATTTATAGCCTGTTCGCTCGTAAGAGACAAAAATATTGGAGCTGTAGCCCACCCTAAAGGTGGGCTTTCTCTATTTGTAAGTCAAAATAAATTTTATACCTTTATAGTATGAATATATTTTACATTAATACCGATCCAATCACAGCAGCACAAGAGCTTGCTGATGACCACATCCGCAAAATGCAAATTGAATCAGCACAAATGTGTTGTACTACACATTGGGCTATTGGTAAAGAAGCTCCATACAAAAAAGCCCATTTCAACCACCCATCAACTAAATGGGTACGTGAATCAATTCAACATTATCGTTGGTTAGTAGAACATGGTTTGGAAATTTGTAGTGAATTTATTAAACGCTATGGTAAACGCCATAAAACACAAGATGTACTTGAATGGTGTAAATTAAATGAACCTTCTATTCCAGATAATGGATTTACTCCGCCCCCACAATGTATGCCTGATCAATTTAAAGGTGAAGATACTATTTCTGCTTATAAAAAATTTTATATAGAAGATAAAGTCAAAATAAAGAACTTATCTTGGAACAAATTAAACAACAAACCAAATTGGATTAATATATGAGAAATCATCAAAACGCAATTAGAGGATGGAATAATATGGTTAACAGTGCTGTTCCTGCTGAGAGCAGAATTAAAACAGCTATTATTCCTCCATCTCCAATAGAAGAAACGCCACCACCTGTAAAAGAAATACTAACATATAAGAAAATTGTAATTGTAGGTGCCGGTGTAGCTGGTATTAATGCTGCTACTAAATTAGTAGATAATGGCTATCCTGGTGAACTAATCACTATTATTGATAAAGGTAATGATCCACATAGCCGTTTACCTGAAGAAGTAATGACTGGCATGCTTGGTGCCGGTGGTTGGTCTGATGGTAAATTAACTTACCACACAGCAATTGGTGGTCAATTATCTAAATACTGTGGTGAAGAAAAAGCTATGGAATTAATGAAACAAGTAGTAGATAACTTTACTCGTTTCCACCCTAAACCAGAAGAAATATTTATGTCTGATCCACAAGAGGAACCTGAATTTATCAAACCATACTTTGGTTTGAGAATGTTTCCTGTATGGCACATTGGATCTAATTTCTTACATGAGATTGCTAAAGCATGGTATTCATATTTAGGTGATAGTGGTGTTAATTTTACATGGAATGCTACTGTTAGCAATATCCATTTTGAAGATAAAAATCTATTATATTACTCAGAACATCCCGAAATATTGTTTAATATTGAATATGATACCCTTATATTCGCTGTGGGTAAATCAGGTATTGATTTTGCCCAAGCACTATCAGATCAATATAAACTACCTAACGAACCTAAATCAGTACAAATTGGAGTTCGTTTTGAGGCACCACAAAAATACTTCCAGAAATTAATCGATGTAAGCTATGACTTTAAACTCTATCAAAAATTCGATAATGTATCCCTTCGTTCTTTTTGTACGAATAATAACGCTGCTTATGTGGCAGTTGAGGAAACATATGGGGATGTAAGTTATAATGGTCACGCCAAAAAAGGTAAGGAATTTGAAAATAAAATGACTAATTTTGGTATCTTAATGGAAATTAAAGGTATTGAAGATCCATTTAAATGGTCACGCGATCTAGTAAATAAATTACAAACAAAACCTAATAATACCGGTTTATATTTTTCACCTAAAGGTACACGCAATCCATCCAATACATCAGAAGGAACACCTATCAATACAGCCCAAATTGATGAAATTGGATTGAAAGATGTAGAAAAAGAATTCCAAGGATACTTTAAATATATTACTGATTTTATTTTTGATATGAATAAAGTATTTAAATTTGGTAATGATTGGGGGATGTATATTCCTGAGGTAAAATATCTATCACCTGAACCACTTGTTAATTATCATAATTTATCACTTACAGAATACCCAAATGTACACTTTGTAGGCGATGCCTTATCAGCTCGTGGTATTACAGTTTCCGGTGCACATGGTATTTATGTTGCAGAATCACTTTTAAAATAAAACAAACATGTCAGAAGTAAGAAAAATGAAAACAGCAGATGGTAGTATTGTTTACTATCTAGACGGTAAAATGCATAATTGGGATGGACCTGCTTATATTCCACAAGGTAATAAACGTGCCTCTGAATATTATTTATTTGGTATTAAACATACTAAGGAACAATGGGAAGAAAAGAAAAAAGATGTTAATGGACAACCTTGGTATAAAACAGCAGCTGGTAAATCTGCAGGTGCTAGGGTTTAAGCAAAATTAATATTATATCTTTATAACATGAAAGAAGTAAAGGAAAGAAAGTTTACTCGTGTATATGAAGATGAAGAAACTATAGAAACATGGACTTTTGATTTAGATAAATTCGACAAAGGTCCTATTTCTGTAGATATTAAATATAAAGCAGGAGCAGATAAAGCGATTAAAGCACGTGCTAAGGAAGCTAAACAAATTAAAAAGACAGCACGTCAAATGAAAAAAATTAATAATAAAAAATGAGAATAGGATTAGCTGGTACAATGTCTGTAGGTAAAACTACATTAGCAAAAGCATTAGGTGAACTAGATCAATTTAAAGATCATAGTGTACAAACTGAACGTAGTAAATATTTGCGTGATTTAGGTATTCCACTTAATACTGATTCTACACTGCGTGGTCAATTTGTATTTCTAGCTGAACGTTCTACTGAATTGCTATACGATAATATTATTACTGATAGAACAATTTGGGATGTCTGCTCATTTACTCTATCAGCAAAATCAATTAGTGATTTCGAAAAACGTGCATTTGTTGAGGCTGCTATGCATCTTAAAGATTATTATGATATGGTTATTTATGTATCACCCAATGGTGTTGATATAGAAGATAATGGTATTCGTGAAACTAATTTAGAATATAGATCAAAAATAGATACTGCTATTCAAATGGCATTAGAAGAATATAAACCTAATAAGTTAATTAAGGTAGAGGGTACAACTGAGGAACGTATCGCTATAATTTTACAAAATATTTAATATTTATATGTATAACGACCAAAACATGAATAGAAAAGATTTACAAGAACTTGTACGTAAAGCCATACAAGAAGTAATAAATGAAGCCGACATTTCCCCAGCTGAAAAATCAGCAAAAGATGCTGAAATGAAAGCAATTGATGCTAAAATTAAAGCATTGCAACTTAAAAAAGGTGATATATCTTCAGGTAGAGAAGAAATTACAGAAGATGCTATTGATGAATTAGCAAACGTAGCCGTACGCTATGAACTAGCTCCGGATGCAGCTGCTGCTGATTTTGCAGGTAAAAAAGCAAGAATTGTATCAGCAATGCAAGCTACTGAAGAACCAATGTCTAAAATGGATGTAGCTGGTGCTTTAGGATATGATAAACAAAATCCAATTAATGCTGATTTTATGGCACTTGTAGCTGATGGCGTTATTATCCCATCAGGTACCCAAGCAGCTCCACGCCTTAATCGTCCTACGACTGAACCAGCAGGTGAAGAAGTACCAGCAGGTGAAGAAGGACCAGAGGGTGGTTTAGCAGGTGATATGAGTGATGAAGAAATCGAAGCATCATTTGCTAAAGCAATGGGTAGTGGTGATGAAGAGCCTGAAGCAGGTGAAATTGAAACTGCTGATATATCTGCTGCTTCAATGTCAGATGACGATTATGAAGCATTTATGCAATATACTGATCTTGAAGGTCGTTTAGCTAAAGTTAAAAGCGATATTTTAAAAACTAAACGTTCTAGAAGAGATATTAGTGATATTACAGATGAACCATCTTCTGAAATTGAAAATCTTCGTGGATTGAAAGATAGATTACAAAAGAAAATGAATGATCTATTAGCTAACTCTGAATATTTACAAAGACGCCAATCTAAAATTACAGGTAAACCAATTGAAAAACCAGCAGCTGAGCCTGAAGAAGAAGAAACATTAGATGAATGGATGAAAGGTAGAATGCAATATTACGCTGGTATTAAAAAATAATATATGAAAAAATTAGTTTTCCCTCTTGCAGTTGTAGCTTTATTGTTTTGGGTATTTGTTGATAAATGCCAATTTGATGGATTATCAAAAGAATTTGTAGCAAAACAAGATAGTTTAACTCATGTTGTTGATTCTTTAGAAGTAGATATTGATAAAAGAGATTCTGTTATTGATGAATTATATGTTCAAAGCTTAGAATTGGATTATCAATTAAGTAATCAAAAAGAAAAAGTAATTACTGTTACTAAATGGGTTGATTCATCTAAAAAGAAAATTGACACTTATTCTGAAGCAGAACTTATCTCCTCATTCAATCAACGCTACCCAGAAGATACAGTTACTAATCCACTCCCAGTAGCACAACCAGTATTAGTTAGTGCCGCTAAAGATTTAGTTGAATTAGATGGTGCTAAACAAATTATAGTTGTTAAAGATAGTGTTATTGCTTTAACTGAAGATAAAGTTATCCTTAGAGATAAAATTATTGATGAATTTAAAGGCAAAGAAAATAACTACAAAGGTATCATTACTATCAAAGATACACAAATTGCTGATTGGAAAGACCAATATAAACAAATTCAATTACAAAATAAGAAACTTAAAATCCAAAATAAATTTGTTAAGATAGGAACTGGTGTTGTTATTGGTGGATTAGTTTATACGTTGTTAGCTAAGTAAACTCTTGCATGCCCATACGCGAGCCCAATCGATAAGATTGGGCTTCCCTTATATATTTATATATATGAGTCAAGCCAATATTAAAGAAATAATTAAACAGGAATATGTTAAGTGTGCTACTGATCCTGTACATTTCTTCCGTAAATACTGTTATATTACACACCCAATCAAAGGCAGAATTTTATTTCACCTTTACCCATTCCAGGAACAAACACTAAATGATTTTAGAAATAATCGTTTCTGTATCATTAATAAATCAAGACAGTTAGGTATATCAACATTAGTTGCTGGTTTTTCTTTGTGGATGATGTTATTTCAAAAAGACAAAACAGTACTTTGTATAGCAACAAAACAAGAAACAGCTAAAGGCATGGTTGAAAAGGTACAGTTTATGTATAATAACCTACCTAGCTGGCTAAAAGGCAATCAAAAACCAGTTTCAGACAATAAATTATCACTTAAATTAGCTAATAACTCTCAAATTGTAGCTACATCAGCAGCATCAGATGCAGGTCGATCCTACGCCGTGTCTTTATTATTAGTGGATGAGGCTGCGTTTATTGAGGGTATTGATAGAATTTATACAAGTATTAAACCTACAATTGCAACAGGTGGAGGAATTATTGCTTTATCTTCTCCAAATGGTGTAGGTAACTGGTTTCATAGAATGTATGCTGAGGCTGAAATAGGTAAAAACGACTTTAAAGCAATTAAACTACCTTGGAGCCTACATCCAGATAGAGATGAAGCTTGGGAACAAAGAGAAAGAACAAACATGTCACCTAGAGAATTTGCTCAGGAATATGAATGTGACTTTTTAGGTTCTGGTAATTCAGTAGTTGAACCTGATTTATTATCATTTTATGAAGAAACATATTTACAAGATCCTGTGGAACGCAGGTTTATGGGTGGCGACTATTGGATTTGGCAGTATCCTGATTATAGTAAGCAGTATCTTGTATGTGCTGATGTTGCTCGCGGAGATGGTAGCGACTTTTCTGCTTTCCATGTCATTGATGCGACGACTTGTGAGCAAGTGGCTGAATATAAATCGCAAATTGACACTCGTACTTTTGGAAACATGCTTGTTTCTGTTGCTACTGAGTATAATAATGCTTTGCTCGTGGTGGAGAATGCGAATGTTGGATGGGACGTTATTAATACTATTATAGAAAAAGGATATCAAAAATTATATTATTCACCTCGTGCTTATGGTGAAATGCATATAGATAAATGGCTAGATAAAATGGATAAAGAACAAACGGTTCCTGGTTTTACAATGTCATCCAAAACAAGACCCCTTGTTGTTTCAAAAATGGAGTCGTACATTCGAGAGAAGGTCTTTGTGTTTAGATCAAAACGTTTATTAGAAGAATTACGTGTGTTTATTTGGCAAAATGGTAAAGCTCAAGCACAAAACGGTTATAACGATGATTTAGTAATGTCTTTAGGTATAGGTTTGTTTACAAGAGATACTGCAATGAAATTTTATGAGCAGGGTATGGATTTAAACAGGGCTATGGTATCTAGTATTACTAAAACAGGTTATATAGGAGGACCAACAGTACCTAGTGGATATCAAAACCCATTCATGATTAATGATGGTCGTGGGGGATTCGAAGATATTTCATGGGTACTTGGTTAATAAATATTTATTGGTATATTATTAAATACAAAACATGGCTGAAAATCAAATAGGCTTATTCGATAGATTAAGACGTCTCTTCAGCACAGACGTTATTATAAGAAATGTTGGTGGCAATCAATTAAAAACCATAGATGTTGATAAAATTCAAGCATATGGTAATGTAAAGACCAACGCTCTTATTGATAGATTTACTAAGCTACACCGCTATGGCGCTAATATGCCATACAACCCTACAATGAATTACCAAACACTTCGTATTCAGTTGTATACTGACTATGAAGCTATGGATACAGAATCAATCATTGCATCTACTCTTGACATTATTTCTGATGAATCTACTTTAAAAAACGAAGTAGGTGAAATATTACAAATTAGAAGCGCTGACGATAATATCCAGCGTATTCTTTATAATTTATTTTACGATGTTTTAAACATCGAATTTAACTTATGGTTGTGGATTAGAAACATGTGTAAATATGGTGATTTCTATTTACACCTTGAAATAGCAGATCAATTTGGTGTATACAATGTAACACCATTATCTGTTTATGATATGATTCGTGAGGAAGGATTAGACCCTCACAATCCATCTTTAGTACGTTTTAGAATCGATCCTATGGTTATTGCTATGGGTGGTAGTATGATTGATCGTCCTAAAGATAAAGAGGGTAAAATTATACTTGAAAACTACGAAGTAGCTCACTTTAGATTATTAACTGATGCTAACTATTTACCTTATGGTAGATCGTACATTGAGCCTGCTCGTAAAACATATAAGCAATATGTGCTAATGAAAGATGCAATGTTGTTGCATCGTATTACTCGCGCCCCAGAAAAACGCGTATTCACTGTTAATGTTGGTAATATTCCACCACATGAAGTTGACGGATTCATGCAGAAAATAATGCAGAAGATGAAGAAAACTCCATATGTTGATCAACAAACTGGTGAATATAATTTAAAATATAATGTACAAAACATGATGGAAGACTTTTATCTTCCAACTCGTGGTAATGATACAGCAACTAAGATTGATACCATTAAAGGTCTTGAATATAATGCAATTGAAGACGTAAATTTCTTACGTGATGAAATGTTAGCTGCGTTAAAAGTGCCTAAAGCATTCTTTGGATTTGAAAAAGATCTTGAAGGTAAAGCTACATTAGCTGCTGAAGATATTCGCTTCGCTCGCACAGTAGAACGTATTCAACGTATTGCATTATCTGAATTGTATAAAATTGCATTAGTGCATTTATATGTTCAAGGATATGATGGTGAAGCATTGTCAAACTTTGAATTATCTTTAACAGTTCCATCTATAATCTACGAACAAGAAAAAATAGCATTATGGAAGGAAAAAGTTGACCTAGCTAAATCAATCCAGGATACCAATTTACTCCCTTCAGATTGGATTTATGATAAAATATTCCAATTTAGTGAAGATGAATTTGATGAATACCGTGATTTAATGATTGAAGATAAAAAACGCGTATTCCGTTTAGCTCAAATTGAAAATGAAGGCAACGACCCAGCTAAAACAGGTAGATCATTTGGTACACCACACGATTTAGCATCATTATATGGTAAAGGCAGATCAGGAATGAACGATAATGGTCCTGTACCTGCTGGATATGATGAGAAAAAACCTGGTCGTCCTAAAGAAAGAGCATCTATAGTTGGAACACAACAAGATCCATTAGGTAAGGACAGAACAGGTAAGATAGCTAATAATACTTTATCAACTCCTAATGAAACTGGTGAAGGAACACCAAAAGGTGGTTCACCATTAGCATTAAATGAATTGAAAAGAAATAAGCATTTGTTTGAAGGTATGAATATAGTTCGCAAAGAATTAGTGTTCAAACCTGAACAAGAACCATCACTATTAGATGAAAAAAATATCAAGGGCGTACAATAATTAAATATTTATAGATAGTGCATACTATTCATTATGAAAATTAAACACAGCAAGTTCAAGAATACTGGTATCTTATTCGAGCTATTGGTTCGCCAAATAGCCTCAGATACCATTTCTAATAAAGATTCTGCGGCTGTTGGATTGGTTAGAAAATATTTTGGCAAATCCGAATTAGCTAAAGAATATAAATTATATCAAACCTTAGTATCTCCTAAATCATTAAGTGAAGCTAAAGCTGAAACATTCATCAACGCAACGTTGGATGCTTCTTTGCGTTTAAACAAAACGGCTTTACGTAAGGAAAAATACAATTTGATTAAGGAAATACGTGAAACATACGACATTGAAGAATTCTTCAAAGCCAAAATCAATAACTACTCACAGTATGCTGCTGTATATAATTTAATCGAGGTACACAATTCACTTGAATTTACTGACCCACAGCAAATCATTGATAATAAGATTACATTATTAGAGCACATTACACGTAAAGAAGTAAATAAGGAAGGTGTTAAAGATCGTGTAATGGAAGAATATGCTAATATGGATAAGGGTTCTCGTATACTTGCTTATCGCATGTTGTTGGAGAAATTCAACAGCAAATATGCTACTTTATCAGATCGCCAAAAACTCATATTGAAAGAATTTATTAATAATATTAGTAATACAACTAAATTACGTGATTTTGTTAATACTAATTTCAATACTATTACTGAAGAAATTAAAAAATTAATACCTTCAGTAGCCGATAAAACCACTCAGATTAAATTGGCTGAAGTGGTTACCTTATTACATCCATTAGACAAAACACAAAATGTAAAAGATGAAAATATTGTTTCTCTTTTGCAATATTATCAATTAATAGAAGAATTAAAAAGCGCTAAATAAAATGAATAGACTACAAGAATTAGCTGGGATAAAAGAAGGAGCTCCAATTAATTTTGAGTCTGGGAAAAAATATAAAATAAATCTTCCTAAGAGTAAAATATGTGATATAATGAATAATTTTGTTGGAGAAATGGGTCCAATTAAAATTAACAATGATTATAGTATAAATGTACATAAAATATCTAGACTTAGTGATTTTAGTAAAGTAGCAGGAACATTTGTGATTGAATGTTCTGTTTCTGCTTTTAATCATCAGTTTGGTCACGTAGAGGATCCTAAAACTAAAAAAATAACAAGCCCTATAAGTGGAATAATATTTGAAGTTACTTTAAAATAATGAATTTAAAAGAATACATAAAATCCCTAATACGTCAACAGCTAGAAGAAATGTCTACTACTGGTAGTGGAGAAGCATATTCTACTCCACTAGCATTTGCTAAAAAAGGGCAAGGCCCAAACGCCGCTACTAAACAAGCACAAAGATCAGGATGGAAATTAGCACCAGGAATGCCTAAAAATTCTAAAGTGCTTGATTATAAAGAATTATGGAAAGGTAAAAAATCTGCTATGAACGAATCACTATTAAAAATTATCGAGCAAGAATTACTTAACGAAGTAACATATTCTAAGTTTAAAAAAGATGTAAAATTCAGAACCAAATCTGAACAATTACATAAAGCAATTCGTGAAGTAAAACGTAAATTAGCTGAAATTGATCGTATTGTAGAATATACTTCTCGCATGAAGCAAGAATTAAGTGAAGGTGAAGAAGGAATAAAATATTGGAAAGCTACCCAAAATAACATTGGTAAAATTTCCGAAATGGTAAATCATTTAAATAACAAAATTAAAAATTTGCATCAATAATGAAACAGCAAATCAACGAAATAAAAAGAATGCAGCAATTAGCTGGTATTTTAAAAATAAATGAAGGTATGAGTTTTGATATTGATGATAATAAAGAAGAATTTGTCAAATATATTGTTGTCAATAGAGATATATTATTAAAACATTACGATGATGTTATGCAATGGACTGAAACCGGCAAAAAATCCAGTGAATATAACAATCTATTACAGGCCATTGAAAGTTTTGATGATGAAATAGAAGATACTCCATATCCTAAACTAAAAAGACTTTTATTCAATAAACGTGTAGGAGAACTTGATGATATTGCTGATAATATTAGATACTATAAAGAAGATTACAATCAGGAACAGATGTAAATCTATCTAAATTTAAAATAAATAACAAAATTAAAAACTTGTACCAATAATGGCTAAAGCAAAAGGTTCCAAAATGGGTGAATCCCGTAAGATCACCTTTGGTAAACGTAAATTAGGTAAAGCAAAAAAATCATTTAACAAACACGATAGAAGCGAAAAAAACTATCGTGGCCAAGGAAGATAACTATGAAAAGTATAGCAAACCAATATCGCGATTTGAAAGAAGGCAAAATGTCACAATCGAACTTTATGAGAAATGTTCGTATGATGATGCCTCAATACATTACTAATGTAACTTCATTTAAAGATGCTGTTAAAATCCTTAAAAACAAGGCTATTTTAACTGAAGGTGATCTTAACCGCAACGCTGAATTAGGTGGTGTTGAAAATGATTTTAAAAATCTTCTTGCTAAAGGATACTCATATTCTGAAGCTTTAGAACTCCTAGCCCAAAATACAGGCATGGACCCAGATGAATTAGAATCTATGTTCCCACAAGATGCTGTTGATGTTGAAGGACATGAAGGTGATTTAACTGAGTATTACGACCCAGAAGAAAAATATGCTGCTTCTTACAAAGGACGTATATGGGGTGTAATTGAAAACGAATATCCTGATATTTCAGCAGAAGTATTTGAGGATATTAAGGATTATATGGATAATACTACTGAACGTAATTTAAAAGATAAATTTGAAAATCCATTAGATGCTGCTATACAAATTGTAGCAATGTTCAGTGGTAATGAAGATGCTGATATCGAAGACATGATCGCTAGAGGTGAAGAAGAAGT
>Ga0315909_10007218_pt1 | contig 12438 bp, 11 predicted proteins | sample LakEriMetagenome_11_FD_203527 | JGI IMG/M metagenome (GOLD analysis project Ga0315909, IMG submission 203527) | Freshwater fungal communities from buoy surface, Lake Erie, Ohio, United States - Buoy 2 MA125 | ecosystem: Environmental > Aquatic > Freshwater > Lake | place: USA: Lake Erie, Ohio...
CAGCCCTTGCGTGAGCAACCACTCGGCCCTTTGCGCCAGCAGCGCCGGCAGCGCCTTCTCGCCCGCCGCGAGCAGCATCCGCCGGTCAGCCACACCGGCTGCCGGATCGACATGGAAGCGGAAGCCTTCCAGCCGGCCGATGCTCTCGCCTTCCACGGTGAGATGGCCATCGGGTTCGAGTGTCACGGGCAGCGCCGATGCGTCCTGCCCCAGCGATTTCATCAAGAGTGTCGTCCTCCGGTTGACGAAGCGCTCGGTCAGCCGCGCGTGCAGCGCATCCGAAAGCTTCGCCTCGACCGCGCGTGCCCGCGCTGCCATTTCGTCGCGTGCCAGCACCCAGTCGGGCCGTTGGCAGATGTAAGCCCAGCTGCGAATCGCCGCGATCCGCCCTTGCAGCGTGTCGATGTCGCCTTGCATCCGGTCAAGCTCGGCGATGCGCGCGGCGACGAAATCCGCGCCGAGATAACCCCGGCACAAGTCCTCCCACAAGCGCGCCACAAACCGCGCGTGTTGTTCCACCCCGAGGCTGCGGAAATCGGGAAGCGAGCAGGCCTCCCAGAAGCGCCGCACGCTCCCGGCCCCGCGCACCGATTGCGCAATCGAATCCTCCGACAGGCGGCGCAGCACCGCCATGTCGATCGCCTCGGGCGCGCCGCGCAGCACAGCATGGTCGGGACGGGATTCAAGATCTTCGATCAATGCGGGCAGCGAATCAAACCGCGGATCGGCCTCGCGCCAGAACAGGTGGGTGAGCGGCGCGAACTTGTGTTCCTCGATCGCGTAGACTTCCTCGTCGGTGAAGGCGAGGGGTTCGCCTTGGTCGCTCGCCGCGCTCATGCCGGAAAGCGTCCCGAAGGTGCCGTCGCGCTGGTGGCGCCCGGCGCGTCCCGCGATCTGCGCCATTTCCGAGGGGGTGAGCCGCCGCTTGCGCCGCCCGTCAAACTTGGTGAGCGCCGCGAAAGCCACGTGATCGAGATCGAGGTTCAGTCCCATCCCGATCGCATCGGTGGCGACGATGTAATCGACCTCGCCCGACTGAAACAGCGCGACCTGTTTGTTGCGGGTCTCGGGAGAAAGCGCCCCCATCACCACCGCCGCGCCGCCGCGGAACCGTCGCAGCGCCTCGGCCATGGCGTAGACCTGCTCGACCGAGAAGGCGACCACGGCAGAGCGCTTGGGCAGGCGCGACAGCTTGCACACCCCGGCATGGCTGAGCGTGGAAAAGCGCGGGCGGGTGGTGATCTCGGCATCGGGGATCAGCGCCCTGACCATCGGCTCCAAGGTGGCCGAGCCGAGGATCATCGTCTCCTCGCGGCCGCGTGCGTGGAGCAGCCGGTCGGTAAAGATGTGGCCGCGCTCCGGGTCTGCACCCAGCTGCGCCTCATCAATCGCGACGAAGGCGTGTTCGCCCACCGTGTGCGGCATGGCCTCGGCGGTACAGAGGAAATAGCGCGCCTCGGGCGGTTCGATCCGTTCCTCGCCGGTAATCAGCGCGACCTGCTTGTCGCCCTTGATCGCGCGCACCCGGTCGTAGACCTCGCGCGCCAGCAAGCGCAGCGGGAAGCCCATCATGCCGCTGGAGTGTCCGCACATCCGCTCGATCGCCAAGTGCGTCTTGCCGGTATTGGTCGGCCCGAGCACCGCGCGCACGCGTTCATCGCGATCGTAAGTGGGGCGGGAATGCGGGGGGCCGGTCACAATGGAGGCGTTGTTGCAGGCTTGCCCACACGGAGCAAGGCTGCGTCGGGCGGCTTGTGGCACATAAGGGTAACGTCTTATCGCACCCGTGACACAATTGATCGCTGGTTAACGCCGGATTTACTTTGATCGGGCAGAGAAATGCGACAAGGACGGGCCTGTCTTGCACGCAAAGGGTGCGGCTCTCGGGGCAATCATGTTGGGTCACGCACGCAATCTCGATGATCTGCCCAGGGCAGAAGGCGGCGCGGATGAGGCCACGCAGGGGCGTGCGCTGGTCGTCGCCCAACCCGGCGCGGTGCCCAGCGCGATCGACCCCGAAACCGCGCGCGACCTGCTGCCCTATCTGCGCAATTCCAAGAAGATAGCCTCGCCCAGCAAGGCCGAGAAGGCCAAGCGCCGTGTGCTTGCGCGCGTCAGCGGGCTGGGCGAGCGTTACGATGAATGGAAGCTCGCCGCCTCGCGCTGGTTTGACGGGCTTGATCTCGCGCCCGATCTGGCCGAGGACGTCGGCAGCCGCCGCTGGTTCCGCGGGCTTGGCACGATGGTCGGCCTTGGCGCGCTGGCGCTGGCGTTCTGGCCCGATCTCACCCCCTTGGAAGCCCGCCCCGCAATGCCGCAGGACGAGGCAGTGCGCAGCGAATTGCGCAGCCAGATGATCCTGCCGCTGGCGCTGGGCGCGGATTCAGGCCGCCGCATGGGGCCGACCGCGCAGGTCATTCCCTTGAAGAGCGCGCCCGAGCGCCCGCAGATCCAGTTGGTCGTCACGCTTGCGCCGGGGGACAGTTTTGTCTCGATGCTCCGCCGCGCCGGCGTGTCGTCGGGCGATGTTGCTCGCGCCGCGGCGCTGGTCGGGCAGGCGGTAGCGCTGGGCGAGATTACGCCGGGCACGCAGATGGACGTGCTGCTCGGCCGCCGCCCCGCGCCGGGCGAGCCGCGGCCGCTCGATAGCCTCGCCTTCCGCGCGCGCTTCGATCTCGAACTGGAATTGACCCGCCCGGGGGTGGGCGAGATGGCCGAGGACGGCACGCCGATCATCCCCAACGGGCCGCTGGCATTGAAACGCAACATCATCCGCGTCGATGAAACCCCGCTGCGGGTGCGCGGCGTGGTCGGCTCGAGCCTCTACCGCTCGATGCGTCAGGCGGGCGTCCCGGCGAGCGCGGTGCAGGAATACCTGAAGGCGCTTGATGCGCAGGTCGATATGGAGCGCGAAGTGCGCTCCAGCGACGAATTCGACATTATCCTGGGCTATCGCCGCGCCGCCACCGGCGAGCGCCAGGCGGGGAAGCTGCTCTATGCCGGGGTCGATCGCGCCGGCAAGCCTCGCACCCAGCTGATGCGCTGGGGCAAGGACGGCCGGTTCTACGAAGCCTCGGGCGTGGGCGAACAGCGCCGCGGGCTGCTCGCGCCGGTGCCGGGGCCGGTCACATCGAATTTCGGGATGCGTCGCCACCCGATTCTCGGTTATCGCCGGATGCACGCCGGGATGGATTTCAAGGCGCGTTACGGCACGCCGATCGTTGCGGTGTCCGATGCCCGCGTAAGCTCCGCCGGGCGCGCCGGCGGCTGCGGCATCGCGGTGCGGCTCGAGCATGGTAGGGGCCTGTCGACCCGCTATTGCCATATGAGCCAGATGGCGGTTCGCCCCGGCCAGCAGGTGCGGCGCGGACAGGTGATCGGCTATGTCGGATCATCCGGCCTCTCGACCGGCCCGCATCTCCATTACGAAATGTATCGCGGCGGGCGGGTGATCAATCCGTCCAGCGTCGCCTTCGTCAACCGCGCCGAATTGAATGGCACCGAGTTGATCGATTTCCGCCGCCAGCTGCTGCGCTTGAAGGAAATCGAGGTTGGCAAGGCGCTTGAGGAACTCGCCCCGCTGCCGACCGAGGCCAGCGCGCCCGAACGCGAGATCGAGAAGGTCGATATGGCGGCTAGGTATGCGGCCGGTGGCGGTTCGCCCGGGGCGCCGTAACAGCACTTGTCGTGTCTTGGTGATTGCGCCTAAACCTCGGGGCATGACTGGAAGCTATCCCAACACCCGCCTGCGCCGCACCCGTGCCACCGGCTGGAGCCGCGCGCTCCACCGCGAGACGGTGCTGACCCCCGCCGATCTGATCTGGCCGCTATTTGTTACCTCGGGAACAGGTGTGGAAGAGCCGATTGCCACGCTGCCCGGCGTCTCGCGCTGGTCGGTCGACGGGATCGTGGCGCGCGCCAGGGAAGCCGCCGCGCTCGGCATTCCGGTGGTCGCGCTGTTCCCCAACACCCCGCGCGAATTGCGCTCGGACGACGGGTCCGAGGCGCATAATCCCGACAACCTGATGTGCCAGGCGATCCGCGCGATCAAGGATGCCTGCGGCGACTCTATCGGCGTGCTGACCGACGTGGCGCTCGATCCCTATACCAGCCACGGACAGGACGGGCTGGTCAATGATGCGGGCTATGTCGTTAATGACGAGACCGTCGCGATGCTGGTCGATCAGGCGGTCAACCAGGCGAACGCCGGCGCGGACATTATCGCCCCATCCGACATGATGGACGGCCGCATCCACGCGATCCGCATGGCGCTGGAGCTGAACGGGCACCCCAATGTCCAGATCATGAGCTACGCCGCCAAATATGCCAGCGCCTTCTACGGCCCGTTCCGCGACGCGGTGGGGTCTGGCGGGCTCTTGAAGGGCGACAAGAAGGCCTACCAGATGGATCCGGCCAACGCCGACGAGGCCATGCGCGAAGTCGCGCTCGATATTGCCGAGGGCGCGGATTCGGTGATGGTGAAGCCGGGCCTCGCCTATCTCGACATTATCTACCGCGTGAAACAGCGCTTCGACGTGCCGGTGTTCGCCTATCAGGTCTCCGGCGAATACGCGATGATCGAGGCCGCGCAGGCCGCGGGGATCGGGGATCGCGACGCGCTGGTGCTGGAAAAGCTGATCGCCTTCAAGCGTGCCGGATGCAGCGGCATCCTCACCTATCACGCCGCGCATGTTGCCCGCCTGCTGAATGGGTGAGGCGGTTCTCGTAACCGAGCGGCTTGAACTGCGGCGGATCGCGCCCGGCGATATCGACCTGCAGCTGCGCCATCTCAACACGCCCGCGGTGATGCGGCACCTCGGCGGGGTGAAGACCCGCGAGGCGATCGCCGAAAAGCACGCGCGCACACAGGCGCTGTGGGACCACGACGGGTTCGGCTTCATGATGATGTGGGAGCGCGAGACCGGCGAGCTGGTCGGCCATTGCGGGATGAAGCGGGTAGACCATCCGCTCGCGCCCAATCCCGGCGATCACGAGATCGGCTGGCTGGTGCGCGAGGATCGCTGGCGGCGGGGCTATGCCCATGAGGCGATGCGCAAGGTGCTGGACCAGGGTTTTGCCGTCCACGCCGCGCTGCAGCTTGTCGCCTTGACCTGCGAGGCCAACCTCGGCAGCTGCCGGCTGATGGAGAAGCTTGGCATGCGGCGGCGGGCAGAGCTCGATTTCAGCGATCCGGCCGATCCGGAACCGCTCATCCAATACGCCATCACCCGCCAGGAATGGGAGAACCAGCCATGACGACACGCCCCGGGGTGAACATCATCCCGATCCACGGCAAAACGCCCGTGATCCACGAAACCGCCTTCATTGCGCCTGGCTGCACGATCATCGGCGATGCGGTGATCGGGGCGGGAAGCTCGATCTGGTACAATTGCGTGCTGCGCGCCGACGTGTTCTCGATCCGCATCGGCGAGCGCACCAATGTGCAGGACGGAAGCGTGCTCCACTGCGATCCGCCGCGCCCGGGCGATCCCGATGGCTGTCCGCTGGTGATCGGCGATGATGTGCTGATCGGCCATATGGCGATGGTCCACGGCTGCACCATCCATGATCGTGGTTTCGTCGGCCTCGGCGCGATTGTCATGAACAAGGCGGTGATCGGCTCTGACGCCATGCTGGCCGCGGGCGCGATGCTGACCGAGCGCAAGGTGATGGGGGAGCGCGAGCTGTGGGCAGGCAGGCCAGCGGTGAAGCTGAAGGAGTTGGGCGATGCGGCGATTGCCGGCATGCGCGTCGGCGTGATGCATTATGCCGAAAACGCCAAGGCCCATGCCGCAGCGGTGGCGGCCGCGCTCGGATAATGGCGCGCCCCGCGCCTGCGCTCCCTGATGCCGCAGCGCTGCGCGCCCGGATCGACGAAAGCGGACGTCTTGGCGTCAAAGTGACGCCCGGCACGCGCGAGGAAGCGGTGGTGTTCGCCGACGATACCGTGCTGGTGAAAGTGCGCGCCCCGGCTGACAAGGGCGCGGCCAATGCGGCGGTGGTTCAGGTGGTGGCGCGCGCGCTGGGGCTGGCGCCTTCGCGGGTGACGCTGCTGCGCGGCGGGACGTCGCGGAGCAAGCGGCTGCAAGTTTCGCTCTAACGCTCGGCCCGGAAGGCAAACCCCCACAGCGCCACAGCCGCCGCAAATGCCGCCCCGGCCGCCACCTCGGGTGCGAACAGGCATAGCGCGCCTCCACTCGTCGCACCCAGCGCCAGCGCGCTCCACAACAACCCGTAACCGCGGGTCGAAACCAGCGGCTCGCCCGCGATCCGCGCTGCCACCCCCTGTCCGAAACGCACCAGCGCGCCGGTCATGTAGGTGACGCCGACGGTCACCTCGCCAGCGCGCGCAAAGACATTGTTGGCGAGCCCCATCGCGGTCGCCGAGAGCGCGAGAAAGGGGATCGGCTGGCTCGCCGTGAGCAAGGCAGCGCCCGTTCCCAGCAGCGCGGCCACCAGCCCGAGCAGCACCCGCTTGTGTCGTCCTTTGAACCGCCGCCCGATGATCGCACCACTGATCACGCCTGCAAGAAAGCACCCGATCAGCCCCAAGGGCGCGAGCGCCAGCGCGGGGCGCTCCACCAGCTCACCCCCATCCGCGTGGTGTTGCCCGACATGAAGGAGGTGAAATAGCCCCCCGCCACCACGAACCCGGTCGCATCGACCAGCCCCGCCAGCCCGGCAAGGCCGAAAGCGAGGCGCTGGCGGGCGGGATCGTAGCGGTGCATCAGGAGACTGGCTGGCGCAGATATTTCATCATGTGGCCGACATAGTCGATCTTGCCCACCGCAACGCCTTCCATCCGCAGGATGGCATAGGCGGCCATGAGGTGGAAATAGAACTGCGGTGTCGCCCAGTCGCGGCAATACTCATGCGCCTGCATCACGAAGGTCATGCCATTGGGCAGGTCGAACTCGACCGTGTCGCCCGCCGCGGGCCAGGTGGCAGGATCAGTGCCTGCGACCAGTGCCTGCGCGGCGGCGATGCGCGTGCGGGCCTCGGCGAAAGAGGTGATATCGCTATCGTCGGAGGCAAGCTCCCGATTCCCGAGCCGATTGAGCGCGGTCACGACCTGATCGATGGTGAAGCGGATCTGGGTGTGCAGCGGGAACATGTCCTCCGCGAGCTGTGCCCGCAGCAGCGCCCCGCCCTTCTCGTGCGCGCTCGCCTTGGTCACAAGGTGATCGAGCGTGCCGAGCATATTGGCATAGGTGGCGAGCGCGGCAGTGGCGTAGGACATTCTTCTCTCCCGTTGGTGTTGCTGGGTGAGGTAGGCCGCGCTCAGTCCTTAATCAACGCCCGCATCGGCCCAACGGGCCGCAAGGGCGACTTCACGCCCGCAGGCGTCTGGAGCCGGACGAAGCCCGGCGGAAGAACAGCGCCGAGGACCAGCTAATCTTTGATTAGCGCACGAAGACTCGCCAAACGATCCGCCTCGTGCGCGGGCTTGTCCCACCGGATGCGGTGGATGCGGGGGAAGCGCATCGCGAGGCCCGATTTGTGGCGCTTTGAGCTGTGGACGCTGTCGAAGGCGACCTCGAACACCAGCGCGCGCGTCACCTCGCGCATCGGGCCGAAGCGATTGAGCGTGTTCTGGCGCACGAAACGGTCAAGCTGCTTCAATTCCTCGTCGGTGAAGCCCGAATAGGCCTTGCCCACCGGCAGCAGCTCCGCGCCGACATCGGGATCGCCGTCCCAGCAGCCGAAGGTGTAATCCGAATAGAAGCTCGAGCGCTTGCCGCTGCCGCGCTGGGCATACATCAGCACGCAGTCGATCAGCAGCGGATCGCGTTTCCACTTGTACCACAGCGCCGCCTTGCGCCCCGCCACGTAAGGGCTCATCCGGTGCTTGAGCATCAGCCCCTCTATCGCCTCGGCGCGCGCGGTGTCGCGGATTGCGGCGAGCTGCGCGAAATCCCCGGCCTCGACCAGCGCCGACAGGTCAAAGTGGCTGGCGGGCAGGCGGGGCATCAGCCCTTCCAAAGTCGCGCGGCGTGACTTCCACGGGTGCTCGCGCCAGTCCTGCCCTTCGAGCAGCAGCACATCATAGAGCCGCACAAAGGCTGGATACTCCCTCAGCATCTTGCCCGAGACCGTTTTGCGCCCGAGCCGCTGCTGGAGCGCGTTGAAACTCGCCGCACCCCCGGCCTCTCCGCCTTGCGCAGAGCCGCGCACCAGCAATTCGCCGTCGAGCACCGCATCCACCGCCAACGCGCCGAGCAATTCTGGGAAAGTGGCCGAAATATCGTCGCCCGAGCGTGAATAGACCCGCGTTTCGCCGACCCCCTCGCTATTGGTGGCGCGCACCAATTGCACCCGGATGCCGTCCCATTTCCACTCGGCGGCATAGTCCTTGAGGTCGACCGCGCCGTCTTCGAGCGGGTGGGCGAGCATGAAAGGGCGGAAACGCGGCAGATTGGCAAGATCGGGCGCAGGCGCGCCCCTCGCGGCCCAGTCGAACAATTCGGTGTAGGGCGGGGCGAGCGCGTGCCAATATTCCTCGACCTCTTCCGGCGCCACACCAAAGGCCTGCGCAAAGGCGAGCTTCGCCAACCGCGCCGAAACGCCCACGCGCATCCCCCCGGTGGCAAGCTTGATCAGCGCATAGCGTCCGCGCGCATCGAGCCGGTCGAACAATAGCGGCAGTTCCTTGGGGGCGCTGGCGCGGGTGAGGCCCACCAGCCGCTCGACCACTTCAGCCAGCGACAGGTCATCCTGCGGCGCGGCGTCCCCGGGCGCAGGCCATAGCAGGCTCGCGGTCTCGGCCGTATCGCCAACAAAATCGCGGGAGAGCGCCCACAGCACCGGATCGACCCGCTCCATCATCAGATTGCGGATGGTGGAGGATTTGACCGCGGGAAAATCCAGCCCGTCGGTCAAGCCGGCCAGCGCCCAGCCGCGATCGGGATCAGGGCTGCTGCGCAGATAGGCGGCGATCAGCGCCAGCTTGCGGTTGCGGCTGGTGGTATAGACCAGCGCGTCGAGCAAGGCGGCAAAGGCCTCCATCAGCGGCGCCAATTACATTCATTGCGCAGCCATATGATTGCGCTAGAGGGCGAAACGGACTCCCGTCCGCTCCGTGATGCCATCAAGGAAACGCCTCTATGAAGTTTGCACCGCTTGCCGCCCTGGGTCTTGCCATTGCCGCTGTGACCGCCCCGGCCTTTGCCCAGGACAACGCCGCTGCCACCACCACCGCAGCGGCCTTCACTGTCGATACGCCGATCGAGGCGCTGATGGCCGACGAGCGCACCAAGGCGGTCGTCACCAAGCACCTGCCCGGCATCGACCAGCACCCGTCCTACGACCAGTTCAAGGCGATCAGCCTGAAGTCGCTTGCGCCGTTCTCGCAGGGGATGATTACAGACGAGCTGCTCGGCAAGATCAACGCCGATCTGGCCGCGATCAAATAGACCTTCCGGTGCGGGGACGAGGAGCTCAGTCATCTTCGTCCTCGTATCCCACCAGCGCCAGCGCGCGCGCGCGGCGCTGATTGAGCGCGCACCAGCGCAGCAGCGCCTCCTCGCGGCCGTGGGTGATCCATGTCTCTTGCGGATTGACCTCGGCGATGGTGGCGGTCAGCTCGCTCCAGTCGGCGTGGTCCGAGATAACCAGCGGCAATTCGACCCCGCGCTGGCGGGCGCGTCCGCGCACCCGCATCCAGCCGCTCGCCATCGCGGTGACGGGATCGGGCAGGCGGCGGCTCCAGCGATCGGCCAGCGCAGCAGGCGGTGCGATCACGATGTGGCCGCGCATCGCCTCCTTCGAGGGCACATCGCTCACAAGCCGCAGATCCCCCAGCATCACGCCGTGATCCTCATAGAGGCGGCACATGGCTTCCATCGCGCCGTGCAGCCAGATGGCGTCATGATGGCCTGACGCCCGCAACTCGGCGATCACCCGCTGTGCCTTGCCCAGCGCATAGGCCCCGACGAGGATACAGGATTCGGGATTGTCCTCTAACGAAATCAATAATTTAGAGATTTCCTCAGCAATCGGCGGATGGCTGAAAACCGGCAGGCCGAAGGTCGCCTCGGTGATGAAAATGTCGCAAGGGGTCACCGCAAAGGGCGTGCAGGTGGGATCGGGTGCGCGCTTGTAATCGCCGGTGATGATCACCCGCTCGCCGGCGTGTTCGAGCAGGATCTGCGCGCTCCCCAGCACATGGCCTGCAGGGAGGAAGGTCGCCCGCACGCCGCCGCCGATAGCGACGCTCTCGCCATATTCAGCCGGGACGGCACCGTCGCGGGTGTTGTAGCGCAGCTCCATGATCGCCAGCGTCGCCGGGGTCGCAATCGTCTCCCCATGCCCGCCGCGGGCGTGATCGGCATGACCATGGGTGACCAGCGCGCGCGGAACGGCCCGCGAGGGATCGACCCATGTGTCGGCCGGGGCGATGTAGATCCCCTGCGGCTCGGGCCGGATCCAGGAAAAGGGCGCGCTCATGCTGGCTTAAACGAAACGGGCGCGGACAGGTTTCCCCGGCCGCGCCCGATCATCAGGATTTACCCCGCTCAGCCCTCGTCGGCCTCGGGTGCGGGCTTTTTGGCGGCGACCTTCTTCTTGACCGACACCTTCTTGGCCGCCTTCACCTTGGGCGGGGCCGGGGTCATCTCGAAGCTCGGCTTGTTGTCCTTGATGCTGACATGCACCTCGCCGCCATCCGAAAGCTTGCCGAACAGCAGTTCTTCGGCAAGCGGCTGCTTGATCTTTTCCTGGATCAAGCGGCTCATCGGGCGGGCACCATAGAGCTTGTCATAGCCCTTTTCGGCTAGCCATGCGCGCGCGTCGCTGTCGAACTGGATGTGGACGTTCTGATCGGCCAGCTGCAATTCGAGCTCGAGGATGAACTTGTCGACGACCCGCGCCACGGTCGGACGGCCGAGATAGCTGAACGGCACGATCGCATCCAGGCGGTTGCGGAATTCGGGGGTGAACATCTTCTTCACCGCCTCGTCGCCGGCATCTTCCTTGCTGACGTCGCCGAACCCGATGCCCTGCCGCGCCATGTCGGAAGCCCCGGCATTGGTGGTCATGATCAGCACCACGTTGCGGAAATCGACCGTCTTGCCGTGGTGATCGGTCAGCCGGCCATTATCCATCACCTGCAACAGGATGTTGAACAGGTCAGGGTGCGCCTTTTCGATTTCATCGAGCAGCAGCACGCAATGCGGGTTCTGGTCGATCGCATCGGTGAGCAAGCCGCCCTGATCATAGCCGACATAGCCCGGAGGCGCGCCGATCAGCCGGCTGACCGAGTGACGCTCCATATACTCGGACATGTCGAAGCGCTTCAGCTCGATGCCCATGATGCTGGCCAGCTGGCGCGCGACTTCGGTCTTGCCGACGCCGGTCGGGCCGGAGAACAGGAACGAGCCAATCGGCTTGTCCGGATCGCGCAGGCCGGCGCGGCTGAGCTTCATCGCGGTGGCGAGGCGGTGGATCGCCTCGTCCTGCCCGAACACCCGGTGCCTCAGATCGCGTTCGAGGTTTTCGAGCGCCTTCTTGTCGTCCTTGCTCACTGACTTGGGCGGGATGCGCGCCATCGTCGCGATCACCTGTTCGATTTCGCGTGCGGTGATGGTCTTCTTGCGGCGGCTCGGCGGGACGAGCATCTGCATCGCGCCGACCTCGTCGATCACATCGATCGCCTTGTCGGGCAGCTTGCGGTCATTGATGTAGCGCGCCGAAAGCTCGACCGCGGTCTTGATCGCATCGGGGGTGTATTTCACCTTGTGGTGATCCTCGAAGGCCGACCGCAGACCCTTGAGGATCTTGATCGTGTCCTCGATGGTGGGCTCGTTGACGTCGATCTTCTGGAACCGGCGCAGCAGCGCGCGGTCCTTTTCGAAGTGGTTGCGGAATTCCTTGTAGGTGGTCGAACCGATGCAACGGATCGCGCCTGACGACAGCGCGGGCTTGAGCAGGTTCGAGGCGTCCATCGCCCCGCCGCTGGTCGCACCGGCACCGATCACGGTGTGGATCTCGTCGATGAACAGCACAGCGTGCGGCATCGCTTCGAGTTCGGTTACGACCTGCTTGAGGCGCTCTTCAAAATCGCCGCGATAGCGGGTGCCGGCGAGCAGCGCGCCCATGTCGAGCGAATAGATCACGGCTTCGAGCAGCACTTCGGGCACATCGCCTTCGACGATCTTGCGCGCGAGCCCCTCGGCAATCGCGGTCTTCCCGACGCCGGGATCGCCGACATAGAGCGGGTTGTTCTTGGAGCGGCGGCACAGGATCTGGATCGTCCGGTCAACTTCCGGCCCGCGCCCGATCAGCGGATCGATCTTGCCCGCCTCGGCCTTGGCATTGAGGTTGACGGTGAACTGGTCGAGCGCGGTCTCCTTCTTGTTGCCGCTTTCCTTGCTCTGCGCCGGCTCGTCGGTCTTGTCGGCGCCTTGCGGAGTCTTGCTCTCGATCTGGCGGCCGCCCTTG
>Ga0315909_10007222_pt1 | contig 12434 bp, 10 predicted proteins | sample LakEriMetagenome_11_FD_203527 | JGI IMG/M metagenome (GOLD analysis project Ga0315909, IMG submission 203527) | Freshwater fungal communities from buoy surface, Lake Erie, Ohio, United States - Buoy 2 MA125 | ecosystem: Environmental > Aquatic > Freshwater > Lake | place: USA: Lake Erie, Ohio...
AGCATCTCCCAGGCGCGACACGGCAGGAGATAGAAGACCGTCATCGGCCGGCGGTCGAGCAGCAGGATGCTGGCGGCGAGACTCGCCAGCGCGAGCGCCGCGAGCACCGCGAGGCAGCGGCGGCGGCCCAGCCGGAACGCGGCCGCCAGCACGAGCGGATGCAGGATGTAGAACTGCTCCTCGACCGCCAGCGACCAGGTGTGCATCAGCGGCCGCAGCTCGGCCGCCGGCGAGAAGTAGTCGATCGTGTACCAGGAGAAGACGTTCGCCGCCATCGCCAGCTGCGCGATCGCCTCGACGGCGAGCCGACGGTAGTCCTGCGGCAGCATCACGAACCAGCCGACGGCAAGGGCCGCGGCGATCGTCGCGAGCGCGGCCGGCCAGATCCTGCGGATGCGCCGCTCCCAGAACCGGCCCAGCGAGAACCGGCCCGCCTGGAGATCGTCGGCCACGAGGCCGGTGATCAGATAGCCGGAGATCACGAAGAACACGTCGACGCCGACGAACCCGCCGGGAATCGGCAGGTCGGCGTGGAAGAGGATCACCGCCAGCACGGCGATGGCCCGCAGCCCGTCGATGTCAGCCCGATAGTCCCGCATCGTCGCCCTCGTCGCCGTGCCGCATGGCACGACCGGCCGCTGTCAGCCGACGGCGGACTCGAGGCTGCCGTGGATCGCGACGAGCCTCCGGTAGCGATCGTACATCGCGTCGGAGGCCCGGGCCTCCGACGCCCGCGGGCGGAACCTCCGCGGCGTGCCGGTGGCGTGGCCGGCGAGGAAGGCCGCCCATTCCGGGGGCCGCCCGGCCGCCGCGAGCAGGCGGTACTCCGCCATCAGCGCCGCCCCCCAGGCGGTGCCCTCCGCCGCGCCGTCGAGGAGCGTGACGGGGGTGTCGAAGGCGTCGGCCACGAGCTGCCCCAATTCCGGCGTCTTCGTGACGCCGCCGGAGAGGACGATCTCGGTGCGTGGGAAGCCCTGCGCCGCCAAGAGGTCGCTCCCCATCCGCAGGTTGAACACCGTGGCCATGAACATCGCGCGGGCGACGTTGCCCGGCGTGGCGTTGCCGTCGCTCAGGCCGATCACGCAGGCCGTGCCGCCGCGCGACACGCCCAGGCCCGGCTCGTCGTCGGCGAAGGGGAGCGCGAGCAGGCCGCCGCAGTCGGCGGGGGCGGCGAGCAGCTGCGGGATGACGGCGGCGAACGCGGCGGCGGTGTCGTCGCCGTGCACCCTGCCGAACATCCCCACCACGGTGTTCATCGGCGTGGTGCCGTTGCGCAGCCAGACCATGTTGATCGGCTTCCCGTCGGGCGCGCAGAAGTGGTCGATCGCGCGGGCGATGCCCTGGAACGGCCGGTCGCCCACGGAATTGGCGACGACGCTCGTGCCGAAGCTCATCGACACCATCCCCGCCGCGCCGATCAGCGAGCCGCACAGCGCCGCCGGCTGGTCTCCCTCGGCCGGCGCCACCGGCGTGCCGACGGGCAGGCCGAGCAGCGCCGCGCCGCGGGCGTCGAGCGCGCCGCCGTCCGCGCCGGCGCGGCGGACCGCGGGCAAGAGTTCGCGGAGCGGCCGCACGCGGACGACCTCGCCCGCCGTCAGCGCGTCGAAGTCGGCGAGCAGCCGCGTGTCGTAGTCGAGCGTCGCCTGGTCGATGGGAAACATCCCGGCGGCGTCGCCGATGCCGAGCGTCCAGCCGCCGGTGAGCAGGTGCGAGATCCAGCCGGAGGGCGTCGTCATGTGGGCGGCCTTCGCCGCCTTTTCCGGCTGGTGGCGGATCGTCCAGAGCCAGCGGGAGGCGGTGAGCCGCTTGGGGCACTTCACGCCGAACCGCTCCGTGAGCTCGTGCCCCTCGGCCTCGTTGCGGCCGTCGCACCAGAGCCGCGCGGGGCCGAGCGACCGGCCCAGCTCGTCGGCCAGCACCTCGCCGTGCATCTGCCCGGAGATGCCGATCGCCAGCACCTCCATCTCGACTCCCGTGGCGGCGAGCTTCCGCCGCAGATCGGCCATGGCGTCGGCCAGTGCCCGCTCCCAGTCGCCCGGCTGCTGCTCGTAGCACTCCGGGCCGAGGCCGGCGACCATCTCGTAGCGGCCCTCGCCGTGCGCGAGGATCTTCTGCGCCGCGTCGGTGAAGATGACCGACAGCCCCTGCGTGCCGGCGTCGATGCCGAGATAGCCCTGCGTCCGCATGCGGCGATCCTCCCGTGGGGCGGCAGTGTACCAGGGAACGGGCAGCCCCTGGTCGGTGACGCTGCAAGAAGACTGCTCGGCAGGATGCCGAGCGCAGCACCAGCGGGCGGATGCCCGTCAAGAAAAAAGCGCACGATGCGATGTTTTTCGTGAAGCCGGTGCCGGGGCTGCCCGTGCCCCGTCGCCGGACGTTCGCTGCGCCCATCCTGGGCTTCGCTCGCTCGAAGCTGACTGCGCTCCGCCATCCATGGCTCCGCTTGTCAGCTACGCCGGCTCTCGGGGCACGGGCAGCCCCTCGCGGATTCAGGACGCTGAAAACTATGCGCCGGTGGCGTGTCAGCTCTCCGTGATCGCCACCGCGCGGATCGGCGAGCCGTCGCGGCCGACGAAGTTGAGCGGAAAGCCGCAGAACGTGATCCGGTCGGGGATGCGGTCGAGGTTCGCGAGCCCCTCCACGATCACGATCTCGGCCTCCTTCGCCAGCAGGATGTGGTGCACCTCGTACCAGTCGCGGCCGGGCGTCGGCGTGTCCATGCCGAGCATGCGGATGTTCCGAGAGACGAGGTAGCGGGCGGCGTCCTGCGTGAGCGAGGGGAAGTCGTCGAAGTAGCCGGGGCGGCCGAAGTGCCGGTGCCAGCCGGTCTCGTAGATGATCTTCGCGCCGGGCACGAGCAGGTGCTCGTGCGGCATGAAGTCGACGGGCGTGATCTCCTCGCGCGGCTGCTTCGGGATGCGCAGCACGGCGGCCGGGCCGTAGAACCAGTCGAGCGGCATCTGGTCGATCGTCCGGCCGTCGTCGAGGAAGTGGTACATCGCGTCGAGGTGCGTGCCCTGGTGCGTCGCCATCACGACCTGCGACATGTTGTAGCGCAGCGTCTGCGTGGTGCCGTGCGGCACGATCGACAGCTTGGGGTCCGACGGGAAGTTGGGCTGGCCGTGGACGAGCGGGTGCGAGAGGTCGACGAGCGGCATGTCAGGCTCCGGTGATGGGCTGTGAGGAGAAGGGCTCCCGGCCGATGAGCAGGCTCGTCATGCCAAGGTCGGCCACGAGGTTCGCGCCCGTCACCGCGCGCGCGGCGTCGGAGAGCAGGAAGACGACGGTGGCGGCGATCTCCTCGGGCTCGATCAGCCGCTGGCCCGGAATCTGCGACATCCAGTAGTCGAGGCAGGCCCTCTCGCTCGGCGCCGCAGCGACCATGTCGCGCCAGATCGTCGTCCGGCAGAGGCCGGGGGAGACGACGTTCACCCGCACGCCGTGCGCCGCGAGTTCCACCGCCGCCGCCTTCGTGAACCCCACCATGCCGTGCTTGGCCGCGTCGTACGGGGCGGCGCCCGCGACGGAGGCCAGCGTGTGGACGCTGGCGATCTGCACGATCGAGCCCCCGCAGGGCTGCTGGGCCAGCATCTGTCGGGCGACGAACTGCGTGAGGAAGAACGACCCCTTGAGGTCGATGTCGACGACGCGGTCCCACTCCGCCTCGGTGACGTCGACGAACGGCTTCACGTAGTTCACGCCGGCATTGTTGACGAGGCCGTCGATCCGGCCGAACCGTGCGACGGTGGCGTCGCAGAGGCGTTGCAGGTCGTCGAGGCGGGCGACGTCGGTCGGCACCGCGACCGCCGTGCCGCCGCCGGCGACTATTTTCCCCGCCACCGCCTCGGACTCCGCCGCCTCGCGATCGGCGAGCACGACCCGCGCGGCCGCGGCCGCGCAGCCGGTGGCGATCGCCCGCCCAAGGCCGCGGGCGGCACCCGTGACGATCACGACGCGGTCGGCGAGGGGAGCGCGATCGGGCATGTCAGGAGATCGCGTGTGGGGGCGTGTCAGGATCGGCTGGCGACCGGTGCGGATGGCGGGCCGTCCACGATGCCGCGGATGAGCCGTTCAATCTCGTCGCGGCCGGCGGCGAGCTTCGAACGCTGCTCAGGTGTCATCGGCTGGCGACCCGCGCCGAAGTCGAAGCCGCGGAGCGCGGCCCCGAGACGGAAGCCCTCGGGGAAATCACCGGCGGCGAAGATGGCGTCGAAGAGATCGAGCAACTGGTATTGCAGCGCGAAGGCCTCCTGGGCGCGGCCGGACGTGGCGAGGTCGTAGATCTTCCGGGTGAGTTCCGGGACGACGCCGCTGGTGGCGTGCGTGCCCCCCTGGCAGCCGGCCATCAGCATCGGCACGAGCACCGCCTCCCAGCCGGTCATGAAGACGAAGTCGGGCCGCACCGGCCGCACGTCGCGGATCATCCGCATCATCTGGGCCAGGTCGCCCGAGGAATCCTTGATGCCGACGACCCGGTCGAACTCCGCCAGCCGCCGGATCGTGGGCAGGTCGATCGGGCTGGCGAACATCGGGATGTTGTAGAGCGTCACGTCGATCGGGCTGGCCAGCGCGATCTCGCGGAAGTAGGCGTAGACGCTGTCCGGGCTGAGCCGGTAGTAGATCGGCGAGACGATGGCGACGGCGCGGGCGCCGCACTCGTGGTAGGCCTCGCAGGCGGCGATCGTCTCCTTCACGTTGGCCTCGGCGGCGCCGGCGAGCACCGGCACGCGGCCCTTGGCCTGGTCGCAGACGATGGCGATGATCCGCCGCCGCTCCTCGACCGTGAACCGGGTGAACTCGCCGGTGGAGCCGTTGGGATAGAGGCCGTGCACCCCCTTCCCGATCAGCCACTCGACGTAGCGGCGGAGCTCGGCCTCGTTGATCCGCCCCGCGGCGTCGAGCGGCACCACGTGCGGCGTGAGGATGCCCGCGATGGGGGGCTTCTCACGCGCGCCGGCCGCGGAATGGTTCGCCTGCACCGTCGCCGCCATGTCGTCTCCTCCGGGGTCGGGCCGCGGGCCGTGCCGCGGTGGCGCCGCATGATACCACCACCGGCGGATGACGAAGGACTGCCCCGATCGCCCGATCCGTCCGGGGCTGCCCGTGCCCCATCGCCGGACGTGCGCGTCGGGCATCGTGCCCGACGCTCACTGCATGTCCGCTGCGCTTCGCCATCCGGGCTGCGCTTGCTCCCATAGCCCGGCTCCCGTGGCACGGGCAGCCCCTCGTCTTCGCTCGAGAGTCGACGCTCGAATATCATCGTGGCTGATTACTTCACGGTTGCCACGCCTTCCCGTCCCGCCCGTCGGAGACCAGTGACCATGCGACACACGCTGCTGCAGGTCGTTTGCATCGCGGTCGGAGCTTCTGCCGCGTGCGCGACGGCCGCCGCGGCCGAGCGTGCGCCGTCGCTCGACGGCCACCGCGGGAAGGTCCGCATGGGAACGTGGACCGAGCGGTGGCCCGACGCCGCCGGCGGGATGGAGACCCGCACCGTGACCGCCGAGGTGTGGACGGAGGCGATGCAGGCGGCGCTCGACCGCGACGGCGTGCTGCACATCCCGGCCCGCGACCGGCCCTACTACATCGACGGGCCGCTCATGATGACGTCGGGGTCGAAGCTCACCGCCGACCCGGCCGCCGAGATCCGGCTCGTGCCCGGCACGAACACCTGCATGGTCCGCAACGCGGGGCTCGCGGGTTTTTCCGACAGACCCGTGCCCCAGGGGACGAACCCCGACGCGCACATCGAGATCGCGGGGGGCATCTGGACGACGCTGGCGACGGCGCCGCAGGAGTCCAACGGCAACCTGCGCGGCGGCTCGGCGAAGGTCGATCCGGTGCCCGGCACGCACGGCGTCATCCTGCTGCACAACGCGCGGAACGTGACGGTCCGCGACGTCACGGTGCGGCAGAGCAGGGCGTTCGCCGTGCACCTGGGCAACGTCCGCGACTTCGTCGTGGACGGCCTCGCGCTCGACCGCCACGGCCGCGACGGCGTGCACGTCGACGGCCCGGCGAGCGCCGGCGCGATCCGCCGGGTGCGCGGGGATTCGCACGACGACCCGGTGTCGCTGACCGCCTGGGACTGGCGGCAGTATTCCGCGAGTTTCGGTCCGATCGGCGGCATCGTCGTCGAGGACGTGACTGGAGTCACCGACGGGAAGCCCGCCACCGACGCCATCCGGCTGCTGCCGGGCGTGAAGCGGTTCGCCGACGGCACGCTGCTCGACTGCCCGATCCACGACGTCACGCTGCGACGGATCACCGACATCCGGGAGTACAAGCTCTACGACCAGCCGAACCTCGAACTCGGCCGCGACGTCGACTCGAGCGAGTCGGTCGGCAGGCTCGAGAACATCCGCCTGGAGGGGCTGGTGTTCAACCGCCCCGGCACGATCGAGGTGCACGCCGACACGGACGGCCTCGCGATCGACGGCGTGGAGGTGCGGTTCGCGCCGGCGGCCGACTGGCGGCTGGTGCGGCTCGGGCCCAAGTCGCAGACCTACAAGCACGCGCCCGCCGATCCCGCCACGTGGACGGAGATCTTCTCGCCCGACCGCGACTGCACGGTCCGCGGGCTCGAGGTCACGGGCGTCCGCGACGCCGCGGGCCGCGCGCTGCCGGCTGACCGGCTGGTGGAGGTGGTCGAACTGCGGCCGAACCCCGACTATCCGCGGACGCTGCCCCGCGGCGGCACCGGCAAGGCGATCTGGGTGCGGTGAGCGCGGTGCCGATCGCCGGGCGGCCGTGACGGGGAACGACCGGCTGCGGCACGCGGAAGTGCGTTAGGCATCCCCCGACGCACGGAGGTGCGTCAGGCATCCCCCGACGCACGGAGGTGCGTCAGGCATCCCAGCGGACGCTCGGCGACCCGCCGTGGCCGCGGGTGCCGCAGAAGTTCACCTCGATGCCCAGCGCCCGCGCGGTGGCGGCCTTCGTGAGCGCGGCCCGGTCGGCGCCGGCGGCATCTTTCGCGTAGGCCACGTGCACGTGGTTGGCCTTGTGCCGCGCCATCATCTGGTCCCGCGACACGCCGTAGGTCACGGCGTGCATGATCGGCCACTGCTTCGTGGTCGACTCGAGCCGGCGGCGGGTCTCCTCTTCCGGCAGCTTCACGACCTCGGCCCGGCCGATGTCCATGCAGAGCTTCTCGCGGCCGTCGACGTTGTTCACCCAGATCCGGCTCCAGACGATCTCGCCCGGCTTGCTGACGCCCGCCAGCGTGCTGCCGCCGAGCCGGAAGTACATCGGCGGCTGCCGGTGGCCCTGCGCGCCCTTCCAGCCGCCGATGAAGTGGGCGGGCGGCGCGGCTCCCGAGATCTCGAAGACCCAGACCCACTGGTCGGTCGACCGCGACTGGTCCCAGTCGCCCCAGCGGATGTCGTGGAGCGTGTTCTCCACCGGCTCGCCGAGAGACTCATGCACACGTTGCGTGAGCAGGCCGTCGAGCCCGGCGCACTCGTCGACCTCGTTGAAGTGCACGAGCGGCCTTCCCTTGAAGAGCGGCTTCGTCGAGCCGGCCGCGGCGACGGGCGGCCGCTTCGAGTCGTTGAGCATGCCCTCCACGAGGTCGCTGGCCGGCAGCAGGTCCTTGAGCCCCTGCTGGTACTGGATGCCGACGCAGTCGCAGCCGAACCGGTCGGCGAGGCGGACCGTCGCGACGTACATCTTGCACTGCTGGAGCACCTGGGCCCGGGTGAGGTCGCGGGCCTCGTCCTTGCCGAAGTGGAACCGCATGCCCGCCTTCTCCAGCCAGCGGAGCACGTCGCGGGCCTCGGCGTCGGTCACCTGCGTCGTCTCGTGGTAGAGCGCGCTTTGGCTGAGCCGCTCCTTGAAGACGCCGGTGGCGTGCAGCAGGTGGTCGGGAATGATCGCGTTGAACATCCCCATGCAGCCCTCGTCGAACACGCCCATGAGCGCCTTCGACCGCCGCAGGTCGGCCGCGATCGTCTCCGCGACCTGCGCGAGCTTCCGCGGGATCGACACCCGCTCCAGCGGCACCACGTGGCTCGTGTCGTGGTGCACGGCCTCGTGGTCGAGCCAGGACTGCAGGTGGCGGCGGAAGCTCGGGCTCGCGAAGTCGTCCGCCCAGAGCGTGGAGTAGCGGACGCCAGCCTTCGTGAGCGAGCCGTTGAGGTTGAGCATGCCGACGAGACCGGGCCACTGGCCCGACCAGTTGGCGACGGTGAGGATCGGGCCGGAATGGGTGGTGAGCCCAGGCAGCACGTGGTTGGAGTACTGCCAGACGGCCTCGGCCACCACGAGCGGCAGGTCGGGATCGATCCGCGAGAAGACGTCGAGCCCCTCCTTGGCGCTGCCGATGAAGCCGTGGCCGCGCGGCTTGGACGCCGCGTGGCCGCGGTCGAGCTTCCAGCCCGCGGCGGCGAACGCCTTGGCAAGGGCCTGCTCCATCGCCTGCTGGGCCGGCCAGCAGACCCGGTTGGCCTCCTCCCGCAGGTCGCCGCTGGCGACGAGGACCGCCCGCCGCCCGCCGGCGGCCCGAGACGCGTTTCTGGGGGCTGCGGACATGACGTGGGCGGTGCCTCCGAGAGCCTAGGAAGGGGAGATTGGAACCGGTCGATCGAGCGGAACTATACTCGTCCCTGCTCGGTCCAGCCATCGTCGCCCGTGCCGCGGGTGCTGCGTCGGGCGCCGTTTCGCCGGTTCATGCACGGGCACCTCGGGAGACCATTCGATGCGACGCTCCGTTCCCACCGCCATCGCCGTCCTGCTCTCGGCCTGTCTGCCGCTCTCGGTGCCCGCGGCCGACGCCCCCGCCGCCGCACCGCCCGCCGCCGCGCCGGCCGAGAACCTCGCGGCGTTTCCCCGCTGGGTGATCGCCGCCGACTACACCCGCGACGGCGCGACGGTCGTCACCGCCGGAGGCGAGAGCCTGCTCTACCGGCCCGGTGACGTCGTGGTGTGGAAGGCAGACGGCGGCCGGGTCGGCGACCTGGCCGGCCATCCGACGGCGGTCTGGGCGGTGAAGGTGTCGAAGGACGGCAAGCTCGCCGCCACCGCCGGGTACGACGGACTCGTCAAGCTCTGGGATCTGCCGGCCCGGACGCTGAAAGCCGACCTCAAGAAGCACAAGGGCTGGGTGCGGTCGCTCGACATCTCTCCCGACGGCACGAAGCTGGCGACCGCCGGCGAGGACGGCACGGTCGTGCTCTGGAATACGGCCGACGGTGCGGAGATCAAGGCCGTGACCGCGCATGCGGGGCCGGTGACGGCCGTCGCCTTCTCTCCGGACGGCGCGACCATCGCGACCGGCGGCGGCGACAAGCTCGTGAAGCTCTGGGACGCGGCCACCGGCACCGAGAAGGGCAAGCTCGAGGGGCACGGCGAGCCGCTCTGGACCGTCGCCTACTCCCCCGACGGCTCGAAGCTGGCGACGGCCGGCTCCGATCGCACGATCAAGCTCTGGAACACGTCCGACTCGAAGGAGTTCGCCACGCTCTCCGGCCACAAGGACTGGGTGACGAGCGCGGCCTTCTCGCCCGACGGCACGCGGCTGGCCACCGGCAGCCTCGACGGCGCCGTGAAGCTCTGGGACGTGAACGCGAAGGGCGAGCAGCAGGGGCCGGAGCCGGCGAAGTCGAGCGTGTGGTGCGTCACGTTCGCGCCCGACGGCCAGACGATCTTCGTCGGCACGCATGCCGGCGGCAGGCTCGTGCCCACGCCCGCGCCCGTCCTGCTGCCGCCGCCGCCCCCCCCGCCGATGGTGGCGGTCAAGAAGGCGACGCCGCTGGTGCCGACAGAGTTCAAGAGCGCCGCGGGCGCCACGGCCGCCATCGCCGCCGACGGCGCCGTGAGCGTCACCGGCACGCTCGCCAAGGACACCTACACGCTCAAGGCGGCGATCCCCGCCGGCGTCGAGCCGAAGGCGATCAAGCTCGAGGCCCTCGCCGACCCCAGCCTGCCGGCCCAGGGGCCGGGCCGCTCCCCCGGGGGCAACTTCGTGGTGAGCAAGTTCGTCGTGCACTTCGGCCCGCCCGGCTCGATGGAGACCCCGACGGTCGTGACGTTCGCCGGCGCCAAGGCCGACTTCGAGCAGCAGAACTACGGCATCGCCGGCGCGCTGGACGACAACCCGGATTCCGGCTGGGCGATCTCGGGGGCCATCGGCGCGGATCATTCCGCGACCTTCGACATCGCCCCGGACCAGAAGCTGCCGGCCGGCGCGCCGCTGGCGGTCACGATCGACCAGCAGTACACCGACGGCACGCACGCGCTCGGCAAGTTCAGGATTTCCGTGGTGCACGACGTGCTGCAGCCGGCCCCTCCCGCACAGTAGGCTCCGCCCGCGGCGGCGGGCCGCAGGAGCAGCCCGCCCCGGCGGCACGAGCGCGGGCCCCGCGTCGGGGTCGGGCCCGTGGACGGGCCGGCGGCCGTGGGGTGATCCGCGGGGACGAGGCGGCGACATTCGGTCGAGCAGAAAGGATTCATCGATGAACACAGGGTGGTGGAAGCTGGCGGCGTCGGCGGCGGCCGGGGCCGTGCTCGTCGGGATCGGGTTCGCCGCCGGCGGGCGGCTGGCGGCGCGGGCGGGCCTGCCCAGCGTCCAGGCGGTGACCTCGCAGTCGAACGACTCGTTCGCCGTCTGCACCGTGCCGATCGACGGCGCCGTGGAGGGTTTTTTCGTGCTCGACTTCGAGACGGGCGACCTGTCCGGGGGCGTGATCAATCCCAACACGTCGCTCTTCGGGGCCTCGTACAAGCACAACGTCCTCAAGGATCTGGGGTTCAAGCCCGGACAGGCGAAGAACCCGAAGTTCCTCCTGGTCGCCGGCCTGGCCGAACTGCGGCGGGCGGGCAACGCGACCTTCGCGCAGTCGGTGCTCTACGTCACCGATTCCTCCACCGGCGCGACCGTGGCGTATGGCATCCCCTTGACCATGCAGCAGCCGCAGGCGTCACCGCTGGTGCCGCTCGACATCGCGCGCCCCCGCGGGGGCGGAGCGAAGGCGAAGTGAGGACGCCTTGAACGTCGTCGTGAACGGTGAAGTCCGCGAGGTTCCCGCCGACGCCACGGCCGGCGATCTCGTGCGGCTGCTCGGCCTCGACGGCCGTCCGCTCGCCGTGGAGATCAACGAGCGGGTGGTGCCGCGGGCCGGCCTGGCGGGCTGTAAGCTATCGGAAGGAGACCGCCTGGAGATCGTGACGCTCGTGGGCGGCGGATGACACCTCACCCTCGGTTCCGTAGATGACGCGAGTCGATGACAGCCCTCCGCAGCCCGGCCGGCACGCGGCGGACGACGCTCCGCTGCGGGTCGGCGGCATGACGCTGGCCAGCAGGCTCGTCGTCGGCACCGGGAAGTACGCCAGCCATGCGCAGATGGCGGCCTGCCTCGATGCGTCGGGCACCGACTGCGTGACGGTGGCGGTGCGGCGGGAGCGGCTCGTGAACGCCGCCGGCGAGAACATCCTCGACCACATCGACACCTCGCGGTACGTGCTGCTGCCGAACACCGCCGGCTGCTACGCCGCGGACGACGCCGTCCGCGTGGCGCGGCTGGGTCGCGAGCTGCTGCGCGACCTCGGCAACCCGGGAGCGGAGTGGGTGAAGCTCGAGGTGCTCGGCGACCAGCGGACGCTCCTGCCCGATCCGGTCGGCACGCTCGAGGCCACCCGCCGGCTCGTCGAGGACGGATTCACCGTGCTCGTCTACACCAGCGACGATCCGGTCGTCGCGCGGCGGCTGAAGGAGGCCGGCGCCGCCAGCGTGATGCCGGCGGGCAGCCCGATCGGCTCGGGGCAGGGGATCCTCAACGCCAACAACCTGCGGATCTGCATGGAGTACCTCAAGGAGGGCGATCCCGGCTATCCCGTGATCGTGGACGCCGGCGTGGGCACGGCCAGCGACGTCGCCGCCGCCATGGAGCTCGGCGTGGACGGCGTGCTCCTCAACACCGCCATCGCGCATGCCGTCGAGCCGCTGCGGATGGCGCATGCCATGCGGGCGGCGTGCTTCGCCGGCCGGCAGGCCTGGCTCGCAGGCCGCATCCCGCGGAAGCTCTATGCCACCGCCTCGAGTCCCGACGAGGGCGTCGTCGGCCGCGGCCGGCCGGCGTGAGGGACGACGCCATGCTCGCCAAGCGGATCATCCCCTGCCTCGACGTCGAGCGGGGCCGGGTCGTCAAGGGGACGCGGTTCCTCGATCTCGTCGACGCCGGCGATCCCGTGGCGGTGGCCGCCCGCTACGAGGCCGAGGGGGCCGACGAACTCGTCTTCCTCGACATCACGGCGAGCCACGAGGGCCGGGCGATCATGCTCGACGTGGTCCGCCGGGTCTCGGAGACGATCTTCATGCCCTTCACCGTCGGCGGCGGCATCCGCACGCTCGACGATGCGGTGCGGCTGATCCACGCCGGTGCCGAGAAGGTGAGCATCAACTCCTCGGCGGTGAAGACTCCGGAGCTGATCACGGA
>Ga0315909_10007224_pt1 | contig 12431 bp, 11 predicted proteins | sample LakEriMetagenome_11_FD_203527 | JGI IMG/M metagenome (GOLD analysis project Ga0315909, IMG submission 203527) | Freshwater fungal communities from buoy surface, Lake Erie, Ohio, United States - Buoy 2 MA125 | ecosystem: Environmental > Aquatic > Freshwater > Lake | place: USA: Lake Erie, Ohio...
TACTGCGCGGAGATGTTTAGCAATGACGGCTCGCCCATGGCCAATATCGTCAAAGGTCTTAAGCGCGCCATGGCCAGTGAATACAGCCGAGAGTTATCCGACAAAGTGTTCCGCGGCCAATCCCACTTAGCAAAGCTGGGCTGGCATGTGGGAGCCCGAGGTCCTTATGGTATGCGCCGCATGATGGTCAGTCCCACCGGCAAACAACGCGGCACGATGGACTCAGGGGAGCGCAAATCCCTGCAATCTGACAAAGTCATTTTGGTTCCCGGCCCACCCAAAGAGATTGCGATCGTGCGCCAGATCTTCGATTGGTTTCTGAACGAAAAGATCTACTACCAAACCATTGCAGACCGGCTTAACGCCATGGGTATCGCACCACCCGCCTATTCCGAGGGATGGTCAAAAGAGATTGTGAAAAACATTCTGCGGAATCCAAAGTACTTAGGCACAATGATCTACAACCGCACGACCGAACGACTCTCAACCCCAAAGCGAAAAAATCCACCATCCGATTGGATCATCAAAGAACAAGCGTTCGCCCCAATCATCGACCGCCGTACCTACGAGCGTGCCCAACGCCGTATTCAAAGTAACATCCGCGTTCACAAAGACGATTATCTCGAAGAGTCCCTCCGACGTGCTTTGGCGCTGCATGGCCGGCTATCTATCTCAGCGTTGAAGGCCACCAAAGGCGCACCCAGTGCCATGGCGTATCGGCGTCGCTACGGCACCATGAGGGCGGCTTATGCAACGATTGGCTACACCAGTGATTTAGATCCGGTACCTACGAACCGAAAGAAAAACACGACACTAGCACGCGTCATTGCGGTGGTCGCGCAACTAAAAACACTACTTCAACAAGAAGGCTTGTCAGTCGCCGTCACCGATCACACGACCCTCGTCATCAATCGTCGCTTGGTACTGCTGGTGAGAACCTTTTTGCATAATGAATCGCTCAAAGGCTATCAGCTGTTTTTCTCGGAACGCGCGCACTGGACATTGGCACTACTGCCCTCTGATCGATTCACTGAATCCGATATGGAGTTCTATCTACTTCCAAAAGGCGTCGTTCCCGGAAAAACGATTTACTTTTATCGTAAAAGACCCCTAAGTTGGCTACAGCCATTCGCAGTGCACTGGGAGACGCTACCTGCGATGATCCGGACGCTGCTGGCCACGGTCCCATTAGACCCCGAGTCTATCGGCGAGCCATATCTGCTGCCGAATGATCAATGAGTGCGTATTACGCGCGATGGTCCTCTACGTATCTTTGAAAAATAGGCCTGCCGCGTCATAAAACTAGACGCTATTGAACTGTCTACGCGCTCAGTAAACGCCAATCATTCGAGCACTTGGGGTGTAATACGAACAAAACATTTTGATAAAAAAAAGACACGGCAGCAGCCGTGTCAGGAATGATAAAGCGATAAAAAGATGGTCCTTCTGGGCTAGAATTTAGGTGCAACTTCAGAAATTACCATCCGACTTTATTTTTGTTGTTTTTTTTCATCTTGTGCGACGATGAACGAAGACCCTTTTATAAATTCAGACGCGCTGCGCGCCGTAACTAAGCGTGGATCTAGCTTCTTGCAGGCCGAGAAACTAAAAGAGCTGGGTATACCCTTTTCTTTTGATCAGTACGGCACGCCCATGGTTAAGCGCAGCGATTTAGATACATTCCTGAAAGTAAAGCTTCAGCCCTTGTTTAAAAAGTTGAATTTGGATGGTGACCCGCCGGCCTAGGCTGTTGATGAAGACCTCGATGAGTCGCGCGCAAAGCCTGCTGATTTACTTTGTCCATATGAATTGCACAGGTTATTAACCGCGTAAAATCCCTTCAAGTCTTTTAGTCGTTTTTCTCTAGACGAAAAAAAAGCGTCTATCCATGTTGGATAGACGCACACTTTTAAGATGCAATCCCCGCCGATCTAGACGCTGCTGAATGTAATAGCGTGGGTTCAATTGAGTGCTCGGGTCGAAAGGCACAAAGCGTATCGGACCGCTGCAGCGCTGCTGGAATTGAAGACATATTGAAATTGCTTTTTAGCCATGATTTGTTGCAGGCGCAACCTTTTGGGGCTATAATTGTGTGCTGATCCCTGATAGCTCAGTCGGTAGAGCGACGGACTGTTAATCCGCAGGTCCCTGGTTCGAGTCCAGGTCGGGGAGCCACAGAATTCAAGGGGTTAGCGCAAGCTAGCCCTTTTTTGTTTTTGTCCTCCACATATTTCGTTGCGGTACCGTTGCGGTAATGCGATTGCCTGGTCCGCAAATCTGGTGCGAAACTGAATCTTGGGTGATAGGTTTAGTCTAATTTCGTTACAACATAAGAAAGACTGTGGTCAAAAAAAACAACACTACTAAAAGTCCCCAAAAACCTACGGCACCGCGCGGAGGTTCCAGGAAAGGTAGTGGCCGTCCCCCGGTATACACATTGATTGAGAAGATGGCACTTGCACTCCGAGTCGCCGAAATCCGGATCGAGCACCAATGTTCACGCGCTGAAGCAATCAGAAAGATGCAAGCCGCGGGCGAAATCCCGGCTTGCAACGTATCAAACATCGCTAGATACTTGACCCCAAAGTATCTCAACCCCAGAATCGCCACCCACCTCGACAGCGCGCCCGCAAGACTAGGCATCGTCGCGGGTATACCCATGCCCAGTAGTCGCCGGACAAAAAAATAGGCGATTTGATTTCTGTATCAGAAGTTTGTTTTCTGTAATGGAAAACTGAATCTGGACGTGTTTACATCGCACCATTGTTAATGATGCCTCAGGGCCAACAATGGACAAACTCACCGAACTCAAATTCTTGCGTCTTCGCCAAATCATAGGCGACCCTAGCGCAACACCCCCAATTGCACCACTAATCCCTGTGTCTCGAAGCACCTGGTGGCAAGGTGTAAAGGATGGTCGATTCCCCGCACCAATCAAGCTAGCAAAGCGAATCACGGTATGGCGGGCACATGAAATTTTCGATTGGATATCCCAAGCAGGTGGAGGAGACACCCATGAATGAGGAAATTTTACCGACCTTTACATATATGACTGGCGCCACGGCAGTCCCTGACGAAGCGTATACCAGATCATTGCTCAGCAATGGTTTCACTCTTATAAAAATTCCAAAAAGAGAAAAACGCCCCCTGCAAAAAGGATGGAATCACCGAGGCAAAGTAATCGATTCACCAGATCAACTGAATCAGTTATCCGGCATGAACGTAGGCTTGGCCCATGCCTTCTGCACACCAAATCCAACCTGCGCGATTGATCTCGACGATCTCATACAAGCCACCAAATGGCTCTCAGAGCACGGAACCGATTTGGTCGCACTACAAAATGCAACAGACGCCGTTGGAATCGTTTCGGGCAAGGAAAATTCCTTCAAGTTACTCTACCGCTTACCTGATGGCCTCAGAGCACTGGCTTCAAAGGCGATTACTGGACCAAGCGGAAAAATGATGTTGGAATTTCGCTGTGCGACCAAGTCTGGAAAGACTGTTCAGTGCGTCCTGCCCCCAAGCGTACACCCCTCAGGATCGCCGTATCAGTGGGTTGGTTCCGGATCAATTTTTAATCTACCGACCATACCTGTCAGCTTACTGCAATTATGGCTGGAACTGCTCGAAGAAAAGCATCGAAAACCGCAAGCGATCGGCATATCGATTACAACGCCAGAAACGCCTAGACAGGTCGCTATATTCAAGCAACAGCTAGCATTCATCGATGCAGACTGCGATTACGCGACTTACCGCAACGTTATCTGGGGTATAGCCAGCACGGGCTGGGAGTGCGCATACCAGATTGCCCTTGATTGGAGTCTGACAGCCGAGTATCGCTTTGAGGAGCATACCCTTGACGCTTTGTTCTTCGCGTACGACCCAAATCGCGATGATCGAATTACGGCGGGGACTATCCGTCATTATGCTAGACAAGGAGGTGCATGATGTCTAACCTCACCCTAGTTCCTCCATCACCATCTATCACAGCAGTATCTACCTCTGGATTATCTGCGTTGCAAGCAGCCTATGCGCTTTACAGATCGGGCGGAGAGTTTTACGTTGTTGAGCTGCAAAAACTCGCTGAAGTTAAAACTGGCAAGTGTACGGAGGTTGAATTTTTTAAAAAGCAAAGTGCTGAGATTCTTCTGAAGCGATTTTTGGAAGATCAGGCCATAGCTTGCGAATTAAAACTAACAATTTCTCAATTCTGGACAAATCCTAGTACGCAGGTATTCAATGCAACTGCATTTAGCCCCCTACCCCAACCAGCCTCAACGATTAACTACTGGATTGAGCCTACGGCCAAGCCGCGAGCAGGAAACTGCGATATTCTGAAAGCATTTCTACTCAACATCATCTGCGCTGGATCTCAGGTAGCCTATTCATATCTGCTGCGATACCTTGCCCACATGCTTCAACGACCTTGGGAAAAACCGGGGATTATGATCGTGCTTCTCGGCGGACAGGGTACCGGCAAAGGTACCTTCTTTCGAATACTACGAGCGATCTGGGGCCGCACTGCGCTACAGGTCTCAGACATTCAAGAAGTGATTGGGCATTTCAATGCAGTACTTGAACGTCATTATGTCATTTGGATGGACGAGGCAATTTTTAGTGGTGACAAGAAGGCGCTTGACCGCTTAAAGTCGTTGATTACTGAGCCTACATGCCGGGTTGAGCAGAAGTACCAGCCAGCTAGAACGATTGACTCTTACCACCGGTTTTTTGCAGCCAGTAATCACGACCACTTCGCTCACGTTGAGCAGGATGACCGTCGTTTTGTCTTTCTTCGGGTTTCAGATGACGCAAAAGGCAATCATCAATTTTTTAGTCAGATTAGTAAAGCCATCAATGATCCGGTGGTCATAGACGCGCTTGTGTACGAATTGATGAATCTGGATATCAGCCAATTTAATATACGTCAAAAACCGCAAACTCCAGAGCAGGTTCTGCAAAAGCTTCGATCGCTCGAGGGATTTAGTCGTTTCTGGTTTGAAGTTTTAACGTCTTGTAGTTTGACGGGCCGCTCAGAGGCCCTCTCACTATGGGTTGGTACGACATTTATACCCACGCTCACGCTGATAAACAATTACATGAGTTTCAACAGGCGAGCCGACTGGTATCGTACAGTTCAACAAGATGATCTGATCCGGGAGTTCAAGCGACTCTGCCCATCGGCAACATATAAACGACATCAAGACAAACATCAAGGGCAGCGACGTGGATGGCGGCTGCCGGACTTGGCGACCGCTCGGCATGAGTTCGAGACTTTCATTGGTGGGTCAGTCAAATGGCTGGAGGATACCTTGCCGTGCCCGGGCTTTGATGCATCGACACTCGATCAGTACTGGGATGGCCGAGAACCAGCCGAGCATTCGGTGTCAGACATATTGGCGGCATGGGATGAGGGATGATGGGTGGCAATCTTGCCACTAACTAACCACCCCCGGTGGCAGCCGGAGAATGAGGGTAGATGCGGGTTTTAGGTTTGGTTGCCAGGGTTGCCATCTCTTTTTAAAAAATAATTTAATACAGTAAAAATAGGGCAAAACTATAAAAAATTTTCAAAACTGGTGGCAACCCCGGCAACGCAGGATTCATCCAACGCCCTGCACAAGCGGGTGCTGAGTTTGCCGTGTACGAAGTGTTCGAAGACAGGAGTCAGAATATGAAAGTAGCCACATGCCATCAAGCATTCGCTGAAGGGCATTTATTCAGCCATAAATACCCCCGTGATCGAGGTGCCTACAAGCTGGTGGAGCGACTGAAACAATGGTGCGAAAGTGAGCGCGAGGTGCGTCGAATCGCCACTGCCTTGAAAGATCCCTCGACCAGATATGACCTGATGCACTGTACCTTTGAGGATATGCACGACTGGCTAAGTCAGACTCTTGTGTGGCATGCCTATGAGCTATCGGCCAGCTTAATCCCGTCATTTAAAGCTCTCTCAGGTGATGGTATGTCCACAACCAATATTAACCAGCACTTACCCCACGTCGAGCGGCGCTGTCAGGAAGTCTTGCAGGGGTTGGAACGCGCTCGGCAGACCATCAAAGGCCGAATTCAAGATGAATATGACCGTATGCGCCAAGGCGAATCTGTGGTTGGTGATGCGCTGGCCCATGCCCGAGAGATGCTGGAAGAAATAATTGATCTAACGCCACCCGATATTCAACGTCAAATCTACCCGACCGTTCTTGAGGTCCGGTGCTAAATCTAAAGTTTTGTCCTTTCAAAGGGAGCTGACCCAGTGTCAAACGAGAAGCGAAATTTAACAATATCAACCTTGGGTGGCCGGATCATTTGTAAACAGTGTCAAGCCACGAGTAAAAGATCGCGTATGCAGTGTAAAGCGCCCGCGATACAGGGAAAGAGCGTCTGTCGAACGCATGGTGGATTGTCAACAGGCCCGAGAACCCCAGAGGGCCGCGCGCGTTGTGCCTTGGCAAAGACAGTTCATGGTGGAGAAACGCGCGCTGCAAGAGCCGAGCGGACAGAAAGGTCCAAAACACTGCATTCGCTTGTCGATCTTGGTAATTCGGTTGGGTTGTTCTCGCCGAAAGCTACACTAAGGGGCCGGCCACCCAAGAAATGAATATAGCTGCGGTTGAATTATGCGATCCACTCTGCCGGACAGTTATCTTGTTATTTCTCCCTAGCTAGACGCAAAATTTACTCCCCCGATTCCACAAGATTTTCCTCAGCGTATTCTTGGCATCCTTCGATAAATGACTGAGAATTTCCATCACAGTCATCTGGATCGGAGATGCCATGTGCATCGGCCCAATCATAGCCTGCCTGGTGGCCCGAGCAATCATCGGTGCACTCGTGATGTGCGGATCCGCTTGACGGGTATACCAGCGCTGGTGGGTATGTTTGTGATGGGGGTGCCAGCTTCTTTTCGGAACCAGAAGAAAAAAACATGTAAAGCCCGATGGCTCCGAATACCCAAAGCAGTGTCTTGTTCTCCATTAGATTGGAATTTTACCTTTCTTGCCCGAGCTAATACGAAAGTGAGTTCGGAAAGATTTTTTTTAGCGAAATGCTTTAATGTGGTCGCTAGTTCTGTAGCGTATCTGCGAAAAAAAGAAACCTCCACACTCATCTTTTTTTAGGCAACCTTCGCAGCTCTCCAAGAACTCGTTTTTCCAGTCGCTGATCGATTTTCTATAGGCGCTCATGATGTCTTCATTCACAACGCACCTCTGGTGATTGTAGACAGAGACATTGATCCCATACGCGCGGAGCAAGCTCACAGCTGCGCTAAGTTGGTCCTTGTAATCGTAGGGATCAATCCAAAGCTCTTCCAAATTGGCTCTCGTAAATCCCATAATCTCCAGCCCCATCAGCGCAACGTGATCCACGAAAAGGAGATTCCGTGCGATGAAGCTTGCGATCTTCTCAAGGCGCTCGACCGAGTATCTTTGGAGAACGACACGGATCTCAACCCTCTGACCGAGGGCTTTCAGATTTAGAATACCTTTGATAGTCTCGCTGAACGCACCATCTGATTGCACCACGAAGTTATGCGTGACAGGGTCATCGGAGTAAATCGGGATACCTATCATCAGATCAGGGTGCTTAACACGCGAATATTTTCTCGCAAACTCAAAATCTTTAAACGCACGACCATTCGAGAGAACGTGTATCGCAGTGCGCGGTAGGTACGATTTACAAAGGCTGAGAAGCTCAAGGAACTCATCTCCGTAAAGCGTCGGCTCGCCGCCAGTGAAGCCCAGCTCCCGGGTGTCATCCGGGATTAGTCTAACAAGTTCTTTGGCCTCGCTCATGAGCCAGCTATCGTCGGCGCTCTTTGGTGGCTGCGAGCACATTAGGCAGAGATGATTACACCGCTCAGTGAGCAAGATTGAGTTCTGGTTAGATGCCCGCCTGTAAAGCACCCGAAGCCTAGATGTTGCGCCGTCCACGTAGACCACGTCACCGTCATCCAAGTGGTAAAGCTCAGCGCTTAGGCGGAAGCCGGAATTACCCAAGCCAGTGCCGTGGGATTTCCTAAAAACAGCGCCGAATCCATCGCCCGCAGCATCCTCACTCAGGAGTCCGTACTTCTTTCGGAGCGGGCGCGGCAGATCCGAGTTTCTGGTTAGCCGCAGCATCCCGCTATGGCTAAGCGCCTCGGGGCACAGTGGTACCGCTTTACCAGACAGGCTGATCATTAGTTATTGGCCCAACCGCGGAATAGGCGCATGACGTACGGGTCGCCTTCCATGCGCTCGATCAGGTACTCGATGATTGTCATATTTCGCTTACAGAAGGCACTTTCGGGTTTTCGTCCGACAAAATCTTTATGAATCGCGTGGTGATAGACCGGATCGGCACCGCAGTAGCTTTCAAACGCGCAGTCGGTACACATCGGGCTACTCGATGCGAAAGACTCCTCAAGCGGCTCAAGTAGCGCGTTAGATGTAAAGATCTCTCGGTAGCTGTCGCTCAGCACATTCCCCAGTCTGAAGCTGTGATCACCCATCTCAGCAAGCATTCGGCTCTCGTCAGAGGCGTATACGCTACCGTCATAGTTATAGACAACTGCGGCAATCCCGATGCCCGCTTGGCTCATGAGGTCGACGAATCCGGACTCCTGACTGGTGAGAACTTTTTTCAGGATTGTGGACGCTAGATATTCTTGGAACTGGATACCTAATCTATTAAGCTCGATGATGTACTCAAGTCCCTCCTTATAAAAATCAAGCCACTTCTCGGTGCTATAGGCAGCGAAGCTTTTTGTTTTGATGGCAAACCCGTACGGAGAAAGGCTACGCAAAAAGATACCATCAAATTCAAGCGCAACGTACTCATCGATGATGTCCTTCACGCGGCCTAGACTTGCAGATGTCGTCGTCATCAGAGCCGAGACCTGATCTTTACCGAGCCGATCACGAACCAATTGAATCCCTTTAATGGCTCTCTGGTAGCTGTCGCCGCCAGGACGCGGCCGGTTCTTGTTGTGAAGGTCGCTCGGTCCGTCGAGTGATGTCGATATGTGAATTCCATGCTCCTCACAAAATTGCAGGATCTCGTCGTTGACCAGCGCCAGGTTGGTGGCAATCACAAAGTCGAGATGCCTGCGATACTCGCGGTTGAGGCTTTCGGCTCTGCTTACGATGTGTCTGATGATCTCCATGTTTAGCAGTGGCTCCCCACCCTGAAACTCGATCTTCAGCGTAGGAGACGGTGACTGGAAGACAAGATCAACCGCCTTATCCGCTATCTCAGGCGTCATGTCGAAGCGCCCTTTATCTTCGGATTGTCTTGAGACTTGACAGTATGGGCAGCTGTGCTCGCACCGGAGCGTTGTGACGAAGATGTGAAGTGCCGTAAAATCGCTGAGCCTGGAAAGCTTAGTGCGCAGCTTTAGCGCGAGGAGGTCAATTGCTATTTCATTGGTATCATCAAGAAGAAAGTGCTTTGATCTTAGGTCCTTGTATTCAAGCTTTTCTTCACCGAGCTCATGTGATTGAAAAGCATCAAAGGCAGGCTCACTGACTACGTGGTACTCACCGACTATATTGGTGAGTATTACTCGGTCACCTGGAAGTCGCTTAAACCGAAACGGAAGAAGCCGGTAGCTACCCTGTGATTTTTTTGCGTAGAATGTGACCGGCTGAAACTTACTCATCTTCGATCAGTAAGGTCTTCGAGAAGGCATGAGCAAGTATTAGATTCCGGTAGCCTTCGGTCTCTTTTTTTATGTGCTCTCTAAGATCTTGATCGAGAACTTCCTTCTCAAACTCTCGGAGCAGGTAACTCGCGGACTCTTCCGAGAGCTCCTTGTCGAACTGGACCTCGACCCTATAGCTTCCGTCCTCATCATGAATGCTCGTGCTGAGCCGGTCCATAAACCGATAGGATGCTTTTTTCAAAGCGGTCGCGCTAAAGATTGATTTGTCAAAGCACAACTCGGGCATAGCGATCTATCTGCTCGAGTAATGAGAACGATGAGATGAGTGGGACGAGTGGGACCGATGGGAGTAGTGCTCCGCCAGAGTCACGCCGTCAACACTTTTACGAAGAATTAAAGCGTGAAGCTCTCCGGCAACCGGGTAGGTAGCGAGTTTATCGCCAGCATGTAGCAGCTTCCTGAGCTCGCTGTCTGCTTGGCTTGCAGACTTTTGGGCCTGCTGCTTTTCGATATTCGTAGCGACAGCAGATGCGTCTCCATAGAGACTAGCGAGCGCTGCGGACAACGGGATTAAAAAACTTTTATTCTTCATTGTTTACTCCCCCAACCGCCTAGTTGAAAAATTTTTGTTTTCAGCCTACTTAGTAATCTCACTTGATTTAAACCACTGCCGTGCGCAGATGTTTTTAATTGCACAAGCGCTTTCTACGGTAGAGCCGGCAAAGGCAAGCCATATGATGTACTCTTACCTTCATACAATTTGGTTTGCATATATATGCAGATCGGTCGTCTCTGTAATCTGGCACGCAGCCATACAGAACCTTCGACACAGACGGTAAGGCTAGTTTCTTCTTATCTACCTCTGCCAGCGGTGTCGATTCCCTCAAAGATACTACGAGTCTATATCCCTCTACGCCTAATTACAACTGGGATCTAGCGAAGGCCTTTGAATCACAATATATTATCAAATAAATAATTATTAGGTCGCGAGACCATTCGACAAATCGTTTCTCAGAAACGGTAGACATTAGGTGCACAATCAATAAATAGTACAAAACGAGTTTAAAACAGACGTTGTTTTCCGCTACGCCTCGCTAACTAGCGATAGGTTATGACCCTCAAGCTTTTTGTCGCAATGTCAAAATCCCTTCGAAAGCCGCAGTTCAAGTGAGAAGAGATTAGACTGCATGGCACCCCAGGCGAAGACCTACGGAGTTCCGCGCTACCCCTTAGCTGCCTTTCGAACGCGACTTTGATATACGCCTTCTACTACTGCTTTGAAATTTAGGGACGCAAATAGCCCGTATCTGATCGCCATAGGGCGAGGTCGCTGCATAAAGCAAATATCGCCCTTTGGGACTAAACCTCGGATCCCATTCATCTTCAGAAGTGTCCAAAACCCTAAACGGCATACTAGAAGGATCTTTCAAATTTTTAATGTAAATATCAAATTCACCAGCCTCGCGCTGGGCAAATGCCAAGAGGTTGCCATCCGAAGACAAAGCCGGATCCCACTGCTCATACATACTCGGAGCGACACGTAACGGTACGGTTGAGTGATCTTCTAAGCGAGTCGCGTATACCTGATACATCCCTGTCTCATTATTTATATAGTAGATGTATCCGTTCCCGCCCGCGAATGGGCGCCAATGCTCTGTCGAGGATGAAGTTACGAGAACTGGTTTTTCACCAGTATTTTTTTGTACGTATATTCTAGGCGGCTTTTGATCAGCCTGAGTGTAACCAGCGAAATAAACTGACTGCTTTCCGTCAAAATATCCAATTGCTCCATTTAGAGTTTTATCGCTTAGAAATGGAACACTCGTCCTATCGAGAATATTAAAGATGAAGAGCTCCCGACGATCGCCAAGCTTTTCGGTATACAGAACGTGTGATTCGTCTACCCATGTCGGATGTTCCACCCCCCCCGAATGTTTACTGACGACTAAGTCTTCTATTTTCCCGTTCTTAACATCCAAAACTGATATTTTGCTTCCGAACTGACCATTTTTCTGGAAAAGAATCCGTTTCTCGTGGGGATCGAAACTCGGATATCGTCCATTTAATACATTGATACCCAACGGGCTAAAAATCAAAGAATGGCCATTTACCTTAATGTCAAGACAGCTCTCACTTTGCAAACCACCCTTATTCGCCTGAAGTGCAAAGAGAGATCGTAACTTTTCAGAAATGACGCCAGAAGCCCAACGAGATCCCGCATTATTAAAATGAATATCGTCATCATAAAATAGTGCCCTCGGTTCTTCAAGGCGATTTACTTCTTCTGCCAAATCAATAACAAATATTTTCTCATTTAATGCAACCTGCCTTACAGCTTCATTAAACCTATCCTGATCTGCCGATCGCCTACCTAGCGGTTGGGTCATGAAAATTGGTGTCTGATTATTCGCCCGAATCACAGCTGCCAGCACTTTTAAATTTCCCTCGTATTCTGCAATATTCCTAGTCGCGACGCCAAGGTATTGATCCAAAACTTTCTCGTTCACGAGAATCTCTTTTGGCTTCGAAGCTAAAGCATATCGTGATGCCGTTTCGTTCATAAGGAACAGCAAGTTACTATTCATTACCCCAAAATGCCACACAGAACTGAAAGTATTCGCTATTTCAGACAACATCCAATTTAACGTTCCGCTTCTCTCTTCGTAAAAGACTGATTTATAGTTTTCACTAAGCGTTAGTCGAAGTCGATCATTGATATTGTGCATAACCACAACATACGCTGCCCCCTTTATTTTCGGAGAGGGATGGTTCAGATATAGGTTTAAGC
>Ga0315909_10007225_pt1 | contig 12429 bp, 8 predicted proteins | sample LakEriMetagenome_11_FD_203527 | JGI IMG/M metagenome (GOLD analysis project Ga0315909, IMG submission 203527) | Freshwater fungal communities from buoy surface, Lake Erie, Ohio, United States - Buoy 2 MA125 | ecosystem: Environmental > Aquatic > Freshwater > Lake | place: USA: Lake Erie, Ohio...
GATCTGCCACGGCGGACTCCGGAGCCGGTCAGCCCTGATCCGTCGGAGGGTGAATCGACGGCGCCTACGGAGGGCACGAGCCCGTAGGTTGAATCAACACCTACCTGACGGCTGTCGTGCCGTTGTCAGGTGGGTCGTGCGAATTGGCACGGTAAGTGAACCAGGGGCAATTCCCCCGGGTTCTGTAGTTAGGAGGACACACAAGTGTCTATCAAGAAGAAGTTCGCAACTGCGGTTGCGACGGCGGGCTTGCTCGCAGGGCTCTTTGGCTCTGCGTTCGTGCCAGTCGCAAATGCCGCAGCGCCAACCGTGGCGGTGACGAGCTCCAATAAGGACGCTGCGGTATCGAGCAGCAAGACGCTGTATTTCACGACGGCAGTGCTGCCAAATGTGACCATTACGGCGACGGATACCGGCGGCAATGACGGCGGCACATATGAGTTGACTGTGGCGGGAACAACGATCCGCAGCTGCACTTATGGAGCTGGAACCGGCGATGAGGGATCGTTGGTCGTAACAACTACAACCTGTACAGTGGACATCACTGTAGACGCAACTGAGACCCTGATTTTCTCAGTCTCGTTGAACAAACTCGCCGCAGGGTCGTCTGCGACGCTGTCGTTGACGGGACCATCTGACGCGGACAATGCGACCGCGCTCACGCTCGACTACACGACACTCACTGGAGTTGCTGCAACTGCGGGCTCAACCACCTTGAGCGCGTCAGATACTGCGGCGACCATCAAGTGGGGGTATGACGGCAACGCCACTTACGGCGAAACGACAGACGTTGCTGACACCACCATTGGAGGGGTCGACTATGTCGCGGTCGGTCAAGACCTTGGCTCCGAGGCCATGTTCGGAGGCTCGCTCCGAAACGGATACAACCAGGTGCTCACCACAAACACAACGATCATCGCGACGGTGAGCGAAGGCTTCTACATCAACTGCGAGGCAGGCGATGGCGGAGCCGGTTCTAATGAATTCGACGGAGCGGTTGCCGCGGGCACCACTGCCGTGGATGTGCTGACAATTTCAATTGATACGGCGCTCTTTGAATGTGCCGTGAAAGATGCAGATGGTGCAGAGGGCGATGGTGGTGCATACACTGCAACCATCACAACTGCGACTGGGACGGTCATCAAAGCAATCTCAGGAGCTTTCCTGGGTGAGATTGCTTCTGTCACTGCAACTGCTGCGTACACACTGATCCCGTCTAACGGCGCAGCCGCTGATGACGTGTTCACAGTGGTCGCCAAAGATGCGGCTGGACGCAGCTACGCTGCAGCCGACATGCTCGATGGTGACATTATTGAGACCAATGTGACCACAGCGATGAAGGTTTGGGATAACGCAGACACCACCAAGGCCGATATCACAAACACAGATCTTGTTGACTCGGATAATCCGGACAACGGAGTCTTCGAACTCGATGCCGAGACCTGTGATGCGGATGCTGATGCGGGTGAAACGCGCAGCGTCCAGTTCCTCTATGAGGACGGTGCTGGGACAACCGTTGAGTCAAATATCTTGACGATCACGTGTGGTCCAGCCACGAGCACAGCGCTGGTGGTAACAAAGCTGGAGTGGAGCACCGCCTCCTCGACAGTGATTCCTGGTGGCACCATTAAAGCCAAGGTGTTTATGGCGACCGCGGCTGGTGTCGTGCCAGGCGCTGCCGACACCCAGGCTGACGTGCCACTAATTCTCACCAACGGTCTGAATTCAGACCTGTTGGTTGGAACCCCGGCAGACGGAGATATTGACACGTGCACCATTGTTGACGGTGGCTATTGCGAGATCACGATTACGGCACCGACGACGGTTGGTACCACGATCAGTCTCTACAGCGCCGCGCCGACGAACGGTTCACTGATCCGCGCCTACGTGTCGAGTGACGCCTATGAAGCAGCGCTCACCGTTGGCCCGAAGAAGTTGAAGGCCACGGCGGACTTCGGTCCAGCTGCTGGCAAGAAGAAGATCGCATTTGTCCTCGAGAACGCCTCGGGGACGACCAAGACCTTCTACCGACGTGCAAACGCGAGCGGTGTAGCAACCTACACCCTCGGCCTGCGCGGCACGTGGACGGTCTACGCCACGTTCGGGGATGAGATCTCCGACACGGGCACGATGCGACGCTAGTCCCATCGCCCTAGCCAGGGCACGACCTGACTAGAAGCCACCGGCCTCGGGGGAAACCCCGGGGCCGGTGGCTTTTTCTTAATCTGGATGAGGTTCCACCCGCGCTATCATTCACCGATGAAGCCTCCACTCGCGTTCCTGCTGGGCACCGCACTCCTCGTTGGCCTCTCAGCCGCGCCGACCAGGGCAACCGACACAGCATCCGAGATCCCTGGGATCGCCTGGCTCGGCGGCCCTGTGACCGCGACGGTCGGCGGACCGATCTTCGACCGCGTCTGGCGTCTTGAGCTCCCCCAGGGGCGCGTGGCGCTGATCCGCCTCGACGGGAGTGCAGGATCCGAACTCGGGCTCTATCTCTTTAACGAGGCCGCCACCTCGATCACGACCGCAACGCCGATGAAGCAATCGGCAAAGCCTGGTGGCGATCAGCGCGTGACCGCCGTTCTCCCCGCCGGCACCTACTACCTGAACGTGAACGGCCGCAACACCGATCGCGCCTATCGCTTCACGCTGAACGTCACGCTGATCCAGGACCCCACCCCGGCCTACGTCTTTGTTGAGGTCGCAGATGGTGCGACCCGCATCAGCAGCCCCGAGACAACCGCCTACATCGGCGCATCGGACTCGCTCAGCGGCATCGACGCGGTGCGCCTGCGTGTCGATGGTGGCGAGTGGTCCGAGTGGCGCGCTCCGACAACCACCCAGGCGGTGACCTTTGCGTCGACCGAGGGGCGGCACACGGTGGAGGCCCAGGCGCGCAATGGGGCAGGACTCATCTCGGATCCAGCGCTCGATAGCGTCACCCTCGACCTCACCGCACCAGCAGGGACACTGCTCAGTCCCGATGCGAGCGATGTCGTCTATGTCGCCCGACCCACGATTCGCTATCGCTTCAACGAGGCCCTGCGCGCCGCCTCCTGGACCACGGATGGGCTGACCCTCGAGAGCATCGACGGCGATGTCGTGGGCGGCACGGGGAGCTACAACGCCGCAACAAAAGTTGGCAGCTTCACCCCGAGCGCCTTGACCCCTGGCGTGGAGTACGTCGTGCAGATCGGGGATGCGACCGACCTTGCGGGGAACGCGGTGGTCATTGACCCTTGGACGCTCACCTATCTTGTCCCCACGAGCATCAGCACCCCAACGCGCGCGGTGCGCGCCTCCGGGAGCAGCGAGACCACCCTCGCCTTCCGCGCCAGCGGCGTCCCCACCGGCGCGACACTGATCGTCGAGCGCCTCGAGGCGACAGTGGATGGGGGCACCCGCTGGGAACCGGTCAGCACCGCGACCGCACGCGGGGATGGCAAGCTCCAGCGCGTTGAGATAACCCCCGACCGCAGCGCCCGCTACGCGATCCGCTACCCAGGATCTGCGACCCACGCGACAAGCCGCACCGCGAGCATCGACGTCACCCTGACCCCGACGATCACGCGTCTTGGCGGCAGTGTCATTCGCACCGTTGCCCTCGGGGCATCCGCCGTGGCAGAGTTCCGCGTCGATCCGACCGGCATCGCGCGCGCGACGCTTGTTCGTTCCTCCTGCACCAGCACCTTCAGCCGCTGCACGGTGGTGGAGCGACGCGCCATCGACATTGACGCGAGTGGCTTTGTCAGCGTCACCTGGATCCCGAGCCGAGGTACGTGGAGCTGGCAGCTGCAGCTCGCCGACACGAGCGATCACGAAGCGGCGACCAGCCCGCGCGCCCGCTTCCGCGTGCGCTGATGCGCATGCTGCGCCGCGCGGGCGCCCTCGCCCTCACCCTCCTGATCGCTGCACCTGGTGCCGCGGCGGCGGCCGAGCGTCCCCCCGCTCCGAACGACCCGTACTACGCCGAGCAGTGGGCGCTCCGTGCTGAGGCGGCGAACGGCGTCGACCTGCTAGAAACCTGGCGCTTCGGCCAAGGGGCGGGCATCGTCGTCGCCGTCCTCGACACCGGAGTCACCGACCATCCAGAGTTCGCGGGTCGAGTGCTCGCCGGCTACGACTTCATTAGCGATCCGACACGTGCGGGCGACGGGGACGGGCGTGACGCGAATCCGCGAGACGAGGGTGACTGGGTCACCGCGGACGATGTGGCATCGCGGCGCTACGGCACCGAGTGCACCGAGACGAGCGACTCCTCCTGGCACGGCACCCACGTCGCCGGCACGATCCTCGCCGCGGCCAACAACGGCACCGGGATCGCGGGGATCGCGCCACTCGCGCAGCTGCTCCCCGTTCGGGTCATCGGCCACTGCGGCGGCAGCCTCACCGATCTCATTGACGCGATGCGCTGGGCGGGGGGACTGACGGTCCCTGGGGTGCCCGAGAACCCGACCCCGGCGAAGCTCCTCAACATCTCGCTCGTCGTGGAGCGCGCGTGTAGCGCAGCCCTGCAGTCCGCGGTCGACGAACTCTCTGCGCGCGGGGTGGTGATCGTCACCGCCGTCGGCAACGAGAACACGGAGGCGAGTCGCTTCGCGCCAGCGAACTGCATCGGCACCCTCACCGTGGGGGCGAGCGCGGTCAGCGGCGATCGCGCGCCGTACTCCAATTACGGGGCGGCGGTGGACCTCTCGGCACCAGGGGGCACGAACACCCGCAGCGGCGCCATCGTGAGCGCCTACGACGAGGGGCGCACCACCCCGTCCCAGAGCAGCTATGCGAGCACTGCAGGGACGAGCATGGCCGCCCCCCATGTGAGTGGCGTCCTCGCGGCGATCCTTGCCGCAGAGCCCGATCTGCCGCGCGCGGATCTCTTCACGCTGCTCTTTGCGAACCTCGCCCCATTCCCTGCTGGGAGTAGCTGCGCCCAGCTCGTCGGGCTCTGTGGCGGTGGTCTGATCAGTGGCGCGCGTCTGTACGCTGCCTTCAGTGCACGCGTCGCGCCGCTCGTCGCCTACTCGGCGGTCGCAGAGCTTGCGATCGGCGCGAGCGCACCGGTCAGTGCCACGATCGATGGCGCCGCGGCCACGCTGACGCTCGAGACCCCGACGATCTGCAGCCTCGCTGCGGGCAGCGTGACCGCCATCGCCTCGGGCACCTGCATCTTGCGGAGCACCCGCGCGGGGAGCGCCACCATCCAGCCGGTCAACCTTGGGATCACGATCGTGGTGCCTGGCAATACCCCGACCCTGAGCCTCACGCTCCCTCAGCGGCTCAAGGTCGGCAGGCGGGTGGATCCGGTGATGACGACCACGAGTGATGCTGCCCCAACACTCACGAGCCGCACCCCGCGCATCTGCAAAGTTGGCGCAAGTGGTCGCGTGCGCGCGATTGCAGCAGGCACCTGCAAGATTCGTATTGAAGTGGCCGCCACCGCGACCTATGCCGCGCGCAAGCTCACCACGACGGTGCGCGTCACGCGGTAGGGCGTTAGCTGCAGCTTGGATCGTCTCGGGAGATGATGCGCGAACTGATCCACTGAGGAAGCTCAGTAGTTCCAGCCTGCGCGAAAAAATCATTCATGCATATTCCCCACGGGGCGATCGGCGTATCAACCCAGCCGGCCGCGTTCCCGTCAACCCAGCGCTGCGCTGCCTCCTCAAGAGAAATACCTGGTGCATACGTCTCAATCCAGGCATACATCGCCTGTGTTTCACCGGCCACAAACAGTGACACCTCTTCAACCAGCCACGACGAAACCCCAGGGTTTTCGGGTGCGACGACCTCAGGGATGTAATCGCAATACGGAATGATGAGATTCCTCATCCAATCAGGGATCGTCGTCATTGTGGTGACATCGGGACCGACCGCCACCTTCTGGGCCCACTCACGCGTGCTGCCTTCTTCCAGTGAAAGCCCAGGTTCATTGGCCGCGATCGCCTCCTCGAGAGCTGCCTGAAACCGATCCTGTTCACCCTGCCACCAGCCTGGGCGCATTTCTTCCACGGTCTTGCCGTTCCAGTTGGCCCCACACCCGTTGACGTATCCTGGCTCATACACCTGCGGCTCAAACTCGTATTGCGGTACGTATTCTGAAAGCATGGCTTCCTTCCCGTCAGCGAGGGAGAGGACACTCCCTTGGGGATCGTTCGTCGGATCGTCGTCGAAACAGTTCTTGACTGGGACGAGCTCTCCGGACTCAACCATCGTGAAGAAGTCTTCAATGGGTGCCCCGTCGACCTCCGCACCATCTGGCAGCGTCATCAAGATGGACACTTCGTCGCCAGTACCTGCATAGACCGCGGCACAGAAGTCCGAGGCGCCTTCGGGCGCTGCGAGTGCGCCGTTTTCCCAGATAAATGCTGAGGCACGCGCTGAGGTGAAGGTACCGGCCCGTGCGCCCGTCACCGATGGGGCAAACAGGAATGAGGTCCCTGCCACACCGATGATGATGGCGACCACCACCCAAGAGGGGCGTTTCATGGGCGGATACTAAATGATGAGCACACGTGAGGGGAGAGGACGCGCTATGGCATCTCCACGAGCGTGCCTGGGCCGACCGGATCGCCCGCTTCGCGCTTGATGAGCAGGGCTCCCGGCGGAAGTTGGCTTGTCCCCGCAACGAGCTGCAGCCAGCTCTGGCCCCCCGCAGATTGCGGATCAAGGACGATCACGTTCTGCACCACGCCGTTCACGATGATTGCGTAATCGCCAGCGCCGCCAAGCGGGGCGCCGATGCGCTCAGCACTGGGCCGCCACGGCGCCGGCGGCGGCGGAGGCGTCAGCAGATCGTCGACCGCATCAATTGGTGAGCCGCCCACCCCTGGCGTTGCCCCGCCCATCTCGTCACCATCTGCGACTGGCAGGTCGGGGTCGATGAACGTGCCGTCCGCACTGCGCAGCCAGTTCGGTGCAACCTCGATCGTATCGTCCAGCACGGCGGTGGTGATCCCCAGTGGGAGTTCGAGCGCGTTCGTGCCCTCAACAACGGCGACCACACGATCCTCCTGCAGGAGAACGATGCGCTCCCTCGCACCGCTCGGGATCAGCGGCTGGTCGGTTGCAGCGAGGATCTCCGTCCCTGGGCCGATCGGCTCACCGGGTCGCCGTTCGATGATCGTGATCTCGGGGACGATGGGCGTCCCACTACCAAGAAGCGGCTGACCGTTCCAGACGATCACGTTGAGCGTCTCCGTTCCCCTAAGGAGTGCGTAGTTGCGAACCTCGCGGCCACAGTTGCTTGCAATGCAGCCGCTTGCCGCGAGTGGTTCAGCACGCGATGCAGGATCGGTGAGTACGTATCGATTTGATCCAGCACGTGCGCCCAGCTGGGCGGGGTCGCGGGCGTCGAGCGTGATCGTTCGAAGATCGTCGGCAGCGCTGACCGTGCCGACCACCACACCCACGATGACACCATTAATGACGAGCGCATGGCGCTGGTCGCCTTCAACGCTGCTGGTGCGCATGGTACGCATGGCGCGCCGCGCAACCGCGGCGATGCGTGCAGGCGTGCGACTCCAGCGCAGAACGCCTGCGCGTTCGCGACAGCCAAGAAGCACCCGACTGGCGCGCGCGAGCTCTCCTGCCGTGGTGCATGGGGCGCCCACGACGGCGCGCGCGAGTCCCGCTCTGATGCTCGCATCGTTCTGCGGGGCGCCGAACGGCGCGAGGGCCAAGACGCCAGCAAGAATCACACCGATGACCATGCGTTGATCTTACACCTGCGCGTGCCATCTCCGTGGCACGTCCGCGGGATTAGCGCACAAGCAGCGCGTCGAGCTCCTGTCGCGTCTCCGCCCAGCCCCAGACAAGATACGCGTCGCCGCCCACCCAGGTGTAGCCGAGCATCTCGGAGCCGCCCTCCCAGTCGAGGATGCAGGCGTGAACCTGGTGGCCGCTCATGTCGTTGATGACGGGATAGGCGTTGCCGACGTTTAACCCCTGGGCGCGTGCGGCGACGCGCTGCTCCTCGAACTCGTACGGGTACCAGGTCGCCTTGACGGTCTCGTCGTAGGCGAGCCGCTCCTGCTGGGCCTCCACCGTCGCCCGCAGCGCGATCGCGGCTTCTTCGGTGATCGGTGTTGCTGGGTCAAGGCCCGCAAGGGTCGTCGGCGCACAGACCAGGAGCTGCCCCGATCCACTGCCGCGGATCAGGCGGCAGGTGGCGTCGGGCCCGCCGACGAGTTCGGCGAGGGTCGGTGACCCGGCCGCCCGCTCGGCCAGCAGCACCTCCGTATCGACGGTGCTGATCTCCTGGGCGGTCTCACCATCTTTCAAGAAGAGGCGGTAGGCCCCTACCGTCGCGCTCGAGCGGAGGGTCTCCACCACCCAGCCGATGCCCGCGCGCATCGCGACCGCAGGGGGGCTCGAGGGGAGCGCCAGCTGGAGGACGAAGGCGAGCGTGGCCGCAACAAGTAGTCCCGTGCCGAGGTAGAACTTCATCGGGGCATTCTACCGTGCCGCGAGGCGTCCCCGCCTTAGGCCGCCTCCTTGTCTTTTCCTTCATCCGTTCGAGGGCGTTTGATCCCATATAGCAGCAGCAAATCCTGATCGGGCAGTGATTGCATCAATCGAAGCTCGCGCATCCGACGTCGCAGCGAGCCAAGCTCAGTCATCGCGATCGCCCGATCGGTCAGTACATCAATTACCTCCTCAAGCTGCTCGAAGCTATAGAGCGGGTTTGGACCGTCCACGACGGGCTTAATCAGGCCCTCGCGACGCAGATCGTCAAGGTGCCGTTGAGTAAGTCCGGACTCTCGGCGCACCCCTCGTGGGGTGAGTAGATTGATCTTTTTCTTGCGTATCGGTAAAGATTCGGCCATGTAAAACTCCTGATTGCTTATGCACAAGTACTTCTTGTGCTCAACTCATTTTGCCCTGGCACAAACTCGGTATCAAGAGATAGAAAATCTGCAAACTCACGTTTTTTGAGTAATACAACCCGCGCATTTGTCAATCGCATAGACGCAGAAAAAACCAGCGGCCCCGGGGTTTCCCCCGAGGCCGCTGGCACCTAATCAAGTCGTGCCCTATTAGGGCGAAGAAGCGTTACTTCTAAAAACACTGAGGCCCTGGGGGTTCCCCCAAGGCCTCAGTAGAACGTCCGGAATCTCCGCGTTACTTGATTGCGGCCTCCTGCGCATCGGTCAGCGCAGCCACGAACCCTGCAGGCAGATTCTTCACCTGCGTCGCCGAGAGCGCATCCAATTGCGGCACGGTCAATCCGGGCGCCTGCTCCGCCGTCAAGGCCTTGAGCTGCGTCGGCTTGAAGCCGGCCATCGCCGTCGGCGGCAACTGGCTCAGCTGCTCAGGATCGAGGGCCTTCACCACGTCGGGCTTCAGCGTGCCAACCTGCGTCGGCTTGAAGCCCGCCATCGCCTCTGGCGGCAACTGCCCGATCTGATCCGGCTTAAAGCCCCCGAACGCCGTCGGTGGCATTGCCGCAAGCTGCGTCGGATCGAAGCCCGCAAAGGCTGCAGGCGGCATCTGGCCAACTTGCGTCGGCTTGAAGCCCCCGAACGCGGCCGGTGGCAACTGCCCGAGCTGGTCTGGCTTGAAGCCAGCGATCGCCGACGGTGGCATTGCGGCCAACTGCTTCGAGTCAAACCCTGCAAACGCCGCTGGCGGCATCTGCCCGAGCTGATCTGGCTTGAAGGCTGCGAACGCCGCAGGCGGCATCACGTCGATCTGTGTCGGCTTGAAGGCCGCAAACGCATCAGCTGGAAGCTGTGCCATCTGCGTCGGCTTGAAGCCGCCAAAGGCCGCAGGCGGCATCGCCGCCATCTGGTCAGGCGAGAAGCCAGCAAAGGCGGTTGGCGGCATCTGGCCGACCTGGGTCGGCTTGAAGCCCGCCAGCGCCTCTGGTGGCAACTGACCGATCTGCTGCGGATTGAATCCGGCGAACGCCGTCGGTGGCATCGCCGCGAACTGTGTTGGCGAGAAGCCCGCCAGCGCCTCCGGCGGCAGCTGCTTCACCTGATTTGGATTGAAGCCCGCCATCGCCGTTGGCGGCAGCGCCGCAAACTGCTCCGGTGAGAAGCCCGCCATCGCCGTTGGCGGCAGCTGCCTCATCTTGTTCGGATCGAAGGCAGCGAACGCCTCGGGTGGCAGTGCACCGACCTGGTCTGGCTTGAAGCCGGCAAAGGCTGCCGAGGGCAGGGCCGCGACCTGATCCGGTTTGAATGCACCGAACGCCTCTGGTGGCATCTGGCCGACCTGCGTCGGCTTGAAGCCAGCCATCGCCGTTGGTGGCATCGCTGCAATCTGATCTGGCTTGAATCCAGCGAATGCCGTCGGTGGCATCTGACCGACTTGAGTCGGCTTGAAGCCCGCGAGCGCATCCGGTGGCAACTGTCCAATCTGATCTGGCTTGAATCCAGCGAATGCCGTTGGTGGCATCGCCGCCATCTGGGTTGGATCGAACGCCGCGAACGCCGCTGGTGGCATCTGACCGACTTGAGTCGGCTTGAAGCCCGCCATCGCTGTCGGTGGCAGCGCCGCCAACTGATCTGGCGAGAAGCTGGTGAACGCGGCTGGTGGCATCTGACCGACTTGGGTCGGCTTGAAGCCCGCCATTGCTTCAGGTGGGAGTTGACCGAGCTGCTGTGGATTGAATCCCGAGAAGGCCGCAGGCGGCATTGCCGCCACCTGGTCGGGCTTGAAGCCTGCAATCGCTTCTGGCGGGAGTTGCTTCATTTTGTTTGGATCGAAGGCCGCCATCGCGGTTGGTGGCAGCTGCCCAATCTGTTCCGGAGAGAAGCCCGCCATCGCGGATGGCGGCATCTGCTTCATCTTGTTAGGGTCAAAGGCGGCGAACGCCTCTGGCGGCAGCGCCCCGACCTGGTCTGGTTTGAATCCGGCGAACGCGGCTGGCGGCATCTGCCCGATCTGTTCCGGCTTGAAGCCTGCCATGGCCTCTGGTGGCAGCTGTCCAAGCTGGGTTGGCTTGAAGCCTGCCATTGCCTCCGGAGGAAGTGCGGCAAGTTGGTCCGGCTTGAACCCCGAGAACGCAGTCGGCGGCATCTGGCCGACCTGCGTCGGCTTGAAGCCTGCCATTGCTTCAGGTGGGAGCTGGCCGACTTGATTGGCATTGAATCCTGCCATCGCGGATGGTGGCATCGCACCGATCTGATCGGGCTTAAAGCCGGCCATTGCCTCAGGCGGGAGCTGCTTCATTTGGTTCGGGTTAAATCCTGACATTGCCGATGATGGGAGCTGGCCCATCTGCTGGGCACTGAACCCTGTCATCGCACTTGGCGGCAGCGCTTGGAATTGGTTCTTGCTGAAGCCCGCCATCGCCTCCGGGGGAAGGTTTCCAATCCCCTGGGCATTGAAGCCCTTCATCGCATTCGGATCGAGATTCTGCACCTGCTGTGCACCGAAGTTCTGGAACGCGGTGGGATCAAACGCCTTGATGTCACCAGGCTTGAACGCCGCGAACTGATTTGGATCTAACGTCTTGATGTCATTCGCCGTGAAGCATGGAGGGGCAGGTGGCGCACCGCAGCCGGCGCCTCCGCTGCCAGTGGGTGGCACAAATTGACCGGGTTTGTCGCCCGCTGGACAGGCAGGTAGGGGTTGGGCACCACACTGTTGCGGGATCGGTTGCTGGGTCTGGCCGCCCCCTGGACAGGCAGGTAGGGGTTGGGCACCACACTGTTGCGGGATCGGTTGCTGGGTCTGGCCGTCCCCTGGACAGGCAGGTAGGGGTTGGGCACCACACGGTTGCTGGGTTTCATTACCACCATGCGACGTTGCCTCCGCCACTGCCGCTCCGAACCCCGTGCTAGTTGGGGTGAAGGAAAGCGTGATCGTTGCAATCAATGCCAGTGCGAGAGCGACCACTATCAGCCGCATCATTATAATGGAGCCCTGAACCACTTTCATGTTGTTGCACCCCCTAATCTTTGGGGCCAACCGCCCCGTTCGCCGACGATCGTACACCTCGTCTTTGAGGCGTTCAAGGGGCGTTGCCCGCTCCCCCGCGCCATGTCCGCATACCCGTTAACGCCAGCGGCCCCGGGGTTTCCCCCGAGGCCGCTGGCACCTAATCAGGTCGTGCCCTGGCTAGGGCAACGCAAGCGTTACTTGCGCATCGTGCCTGTCTCGGTGATCTCGTCACCGAAAGACGCCGTGACATCAAATGTGCTACGGAAGCGCAGGAGGTGTGGGCCTCTCACACCTCCACCCACATGCGCTGCGTCACGCCTGGGCGCACCGGATGTTGAGTAGTGGCGTGGGTGAGGGGGACGTGATGGTGCTCGGCGGCTGGTCGAACCGCGCCATGTTGAGCAGATACGGGGCATACGCCGCATCCGAGCGCGCGTTTGCGGCGGTGGAGTCGCGTCTGGAGGCACTCGAGCCGTGGGGTCGCAGCGTACAGAGCGTGGTCCCTGTACCCGCGCGTCGTCGTGCGGGGGGGGG
>Ga0315909_10007226_pt1 | contig 12429 bp, 13 predicted proteins | sample LakEriMetagenome_11_FD_203527 | JGI IMG/M metagenome (GOLD analysis project Ga0315909, IMG submission 203527) | Freshwater fungal communities from buoy surface, Lake Erie, Ohio, United States - Buoy 2 MA125 | ecosystem: Environmental > Aquatic > Freshwater > Lake | place: USA: Lake Erie, Ohio...
CATTCACCGTGTAATATACGTGCAATAACTCGATGAAATTTGAGGGCAAAAAGTCACCCAGAGGCCCTCAGCGCGACAACTAGTTGCGTATAAAAGGAAAAAGCATCGCTTTTGACGATGCTTTTTTAGGTGGCTCCTCGACCTGGGCTCGAACCAGGGACCTACGGATTAACAGAAATCCAGGCTCGTGGAAAACATATATATATCAACGACTTACGCGTAAAAATAGCCTCCGTGTAATATTTCGTGTAATTGGCTAAGAGTTGCATATTGCAACTGGAGAGGTGAAAACCTAGTTTTTCAGGTTTTGACCCGCAAATTTTGACCCCAAAACTTCGACGACACAACCATGGCTCGAACCGAAAAAGCCCAAAGTTCGACTCCATGACTGGACACTAAACTTTGAAATCCCGTTTGTTCGACTCCCGCGCTGGTGCCCGAACAGAGGAGGGCGGAAGTTCGACTCCCGCGCTGGTGCCCGAACAGAGGAGGGCGGAAGTTCGACTCCATCGCTGGTGCTCGAACAGATGAGGGCGGAAGTTCGACTCCATATCCGGACACCTGACATACGGGCTCACGAACTCGGAATTTCTAAAACCTTGCAAAAGATCGCACACCAAAAATCAGTTACCCGTGTCCTAATTTTTGAAGTTAAGTCGCTTAAATCTTGCCTCATGGAGTGCTTCAAGCGTGATCTTTCTCACTTCAATTTTGCTTTGTTCGATATGAGCGCGAACTAATCGCTGAGCTTCTTGTGCTCTATTTTTGAGTATCGCTTTCAAAATGGCAGCATGCTCATCATAGGTGGCATTAACACGATCGACTACTGTGAAATCAAGACGCCGGATCAAGCGAATGCGTTCGGTGATGTCTTGATGCACTCTTAGCATTTCCCGGTTGTTTGTAGTCGCCACGAGTTTGGTGTGAAAGGCTTCATCCAGTTTTCCCACCTCAGCACCATCGGTCAAGCGCTTTTCAACTGGAACTAACCACAAGTCTGTGAGTTCTGTTAAACGAGGGCGCATCGACATTTCACATAATATTTGAACGGAGTGGCACTCCATCAAGATGCGCAAGTCATACAGTTCATCCATCACATCAAAGTCAATAGGTGCGACAAACCAGCCTATTTTTGGGAGCACTTGCAAGAAACCTTGGCTTTCAAGCTTTTGTAATGCCTGACGAAGAGGTGTGCGACTTACATTCAGTCGTTGTGTCAGGTCTGCCTCTGAAAACCTTGTGCCTGGTAGCAACTCGAAATTGAAAACCATGCCCTTGACGGCCTCATAAACCCTATCTGCCAAACGATTGGTAGTCGTGTTGGTTGAGATCTGGACGTCAACGTCGATGGATTCAAAGTTCATTATTAGTCATTATTTTGTTGCCATTCGATCATACTCACGTGGGCAGAAACAATTTTCCATTGACCATTGAAACGCACCCAAGTTTGAGTTTGAAATCCACGCAGCTTTGTGTCTGTGCGAATGAATTCAACTTGTGCGGTCCCCATATCAAGCCCAAAGGTATGAATACGTAGATTTTCAAGTTGCCTGGTGAAATTTGGTGCAGGTGTTTTTTGGCGAAAGCTTCGAAGTTCTTCGATGCCTAGTTGGCGGTCCGTAATGCCATATCTAGTGGTCCGCATATCATCCCAAAAAAAAGCATCCAGTGCGGCTAGGTCATTGGACATGAGTGCTAACTCATAGGCATGAAATACTTCCGTTAAATCTTTTGTCGTTTGCTTAAGATTGATGTCGTCGTTGTTCATGGAGTTAATTAGATTGAATGAAATTCCGCCACCCCCTGTGGCTTGTAATGTCTAGTGAATCGGTCACCACACCTGCATCACAGACAAAACCTTTGACCCAAGTTCCGTTCTCAAGCTCAACAGAGCCGAGACCTAAAGGAAATGAAATACCTTGAAAAAAACTTCCTACTTTGCTGGTGGGCATGTCGTAAATTTCAACTTCGATAGCACCAGCGCCTTGTGCCCCCACAGATCTGACCAACCCAGGCTTTGGTGGTTGACTGTTGGTTAAAGCAAAAAATTTATAGTGCTTAGATGTTTGTGTTTTTTCTACAAATCTGCAATCACGTTCTATCAGCTGATGATGTAATGGCAATCCCTTCAAATGTGCTCCCACAACCGCGATACGGACAAATGGTTCAGCATTCGAATGGGTGTGCATATCAAGATCTTCGTCCTTGATCTGTCTTAATTCATGACCCAACATGAGTCGAGTGTGTTTTTGCCAGGTCAAACCTTCCTCGAGAAGCGCCGCATCTGCACCATTGCGTGCTATGAAGGTCACCCCAAAGGGCAAACCTCGTTCGGTAAATGTTCCCGGAAGAGCCAATGCAGACCACCCTAGTAAATTTACAAAATTCGTGTACTTACCCAACTCACTGTTTTTCAAAATGGGTTCTGCTTCTACTTCTTTCAAGGTAGGACAAGTGATAGCTGTTGGGACCAGCAACATGTCAACATTTTTCCATATGTTGTTTGCTTTTACCGTTAAATCTTTTAATTTGTATTGAGCATTGAAGGTATCAGCAGCCGAATAGTTAATTGCTTTGGAAATTACTTTATGAACTGTTCGGTCGAGTGCTCCTGGACGCTTCTGAATTAATTCTTCAACGACGATATATCGTTCAGCTACCCACGGGCCCTCATAGAGCAGTTGCGCTGTTTCAAACAGAATTGACATGTCAATTTCAATCAATTCCCAACCCAACTGCTCTGCAAATTTAAGTGTTTGTCTAAAGGCTGCGTCATAACCCAATGGAACATCGGTACCAGGATTTTTTGGAATGCCCACTTTCAATCGGTGACCAAGGCGCTGTAGCCATGGTGGCTGCAAGTCAGGCGCAATGCCAGGCAGAACAAATTCTCCCGAAGAGGGGCTTTGCATGATTTTCAAAATTTGACTACCATCTGACACAGTCAGGGCCAAAATAGAAACCACATCGATAGATTTGCAAGCAGGTAAAACCCCTTGCATGGGCAGGCTCGACGGCGTGGGTTTCACACCCACCAAATTATTGAAGCCTGCAGGAATGCGGCCTGAACCAGCGGTATCAGTCCCCAGCGCGAAAGCCACTAAACCCCTAGCAACTACTGAGGCCGATCCTGAACTGGATCCACCGCTCACATAGTCAGTTAAAAAAGTATTTGGTACAGCACCATATGGTGAGCGGGTGCCGACCAGACCTGTTGCGAATTGATCTAAGTTGGTTTTGCCTAGCAGAACAGCACCTGCCGCTTGCAGCCTTTTAACAACTTCAGCTGTATCAGAGGCTACATAGGCATATTCAGGACATGCAGCTGTTGTCACCCATCCCTCGACATCAATGTTGTCTTTGACAGCAAAAGGAACGCCATAAAGAGGTAAACGTTGGATGTCCTGCTTTTCAAGCTGATCAAACTGTTTTTTTAACTGCGCAGGCGTACAAATGTGAATCCAAGCAGGATCTTTGACTTGCAATTCTTGGAGCTTATCCGAGTAAAACTGATGCAATGAATGCAATGATTTGTCGCTTGTAAATACACGCCAATCCTTGACAGTGACAGGAACTTGTTTCATGTTGAAATTGCGTGTATCAGCAGTGTTGAAAGACAAGTCCAACCCACAATAGCCGATTGTGCGGTGACCATAGCTAAGGTTGCTGCTTTGAACTCCGGAAAATAACTAGCCGTGGCATCTTCAATGAGTAAACAATCAAAGCCTCGATCATTGGCTTCCCTCATTGTGGTTTGAACACAGACTTCTGTGGTAACTCCCATGATTACCAGTTGACGGATTTTATTTTTCTGCAAGATATCCATCAACTGCGTGCCGTAAAACGCCCCTTTGCCAGGCTTGTCTATCACCACTTCGTCCGCCAATGGTTTCAAGGCATCCACAATTTGATTGCCCGGCTCGCCTTGCACAAGGATCCGTCCCATCGGGCCCTTGTCACCTATGCGAAGGCTTGGGTTACCTCTTTCTAGTTTGGATGCGGGGCAATCGCTTAAATCTGGCAAGTGTGATTCACGCGTATGAATCACCATCTTTTTCGTAATACGCCAAGCATCTAATACGCGTTGAACAGTTGGAACAATTGCTAGTAGCGGTTCAACTTGGTTGCCAAGAGATTCACCGAAACCACCTGGCTCAACAAAATCGCGTTGCATATCGATGATGAGTAAAGCCGCTCTTTCTAAATTTAATTCGAATGAAAACGGGGCGGCGTCAATTCTGCTCATGCAGCTTTCTCCTTGTGTAAATCTCCTGCCATGAAGCTGCCCAATAATTGACGATTAGCAAGGTGGGCCTCTACGCTGTGCACAATGCTTCCTTCACTGATGATGGCTACTTCATCTGCCAACTGCAAAATTTCATCTAAGTCTTCACTGATTAATAAAATAGCTGTGCCGTTATCACGCGCTTGTCGCAGTTTGGCGTGCACCTCGCTAGTGGCAGAAAAGTCTAAACCAAAAGTTGGATTGCTGACCAACAACAGATCTGCAGCAACTGAGAGTTCCCTGGCCAAAACAGCCCGTTGGATATTGCCACCTGACATGGATTCAATCAAAGCGTTTTCGCCTTGAGTCTTTACCTTGTAGGTTTCTATCCAATGAACTGCATTGCTCTTTAATGCTGACCATTTGACCCAGCCCCAGGTGCAATACTCTGTGTTGTCAAAATCTCTCAAACTCATGTTTTGGGTCACGGTCATGCCCGGCACACATGCATTGAGCAAAGGCTCTTCGGGAAGGCTTCGCACAGCCAATTTTTTGTTTTCTATTCGACTTCCGTGAAAAGTCTGGTCCTTCACCTTGACCTGTCCATGGGTCAATTTACGCTGACCGGTCAATACTTGCATCAATTCCTTTTGGCCATTACCCGACACGCCAGCAATACCGAGAAGTTGGCCCGCCTGGACTTTAAAACTTAACTTATTAAGCGCCCAATGACCGCGATCACCCATTGCGCGCGCATCCATCACTTCAAGTACCACTGACTTATCTGGCTTGCGATCTCGTGGCACATGGTTCGATGAACTCGTATCTTGAGCTACAGCCGATAAACCTACCATTGCATTTGCTAATTGATCTGATGTGGTTTGAGACACGGGTCCACTGAATACCAATTTTCCTTGTCGTAGAACAGATACGTCGTCTGCATACGCTTGTACTTCTCTGAATTTGTGGGTAATCATAAGTACCGTGCATTCGTCCCGATGAGCCCTATCCCTAAGTGCGCCTAGCACTTCATCTGCTTCTTGAGGGGTCAACACTGAAGTTGGCTCATCCAAGATCAATAGCCTGGGATTGAGCAACAACTGCTTGAGTATTTCCAGCTTCTGTTTTTGCCCGGCGGACAAATCCATGGGCAATGCATCCAATGGAAGTTGAAAGGGCGCGCTAGCCATGAAGGCCTCTAGTTCATGAACTGCAGTTCTCCAGTCAACCACTAAGGGCAATTGACCCCGAGCAAGTAGCAGGTTTTCAGCAATGGTCATGCCTGGGATCACTGTAAAGTGCTGATAGACCATGCCAATTCCCAACTCGCGCGCCACCATGGGTGAATCAATAACACGCTCACGTTGATCAATCACTACCGAGCCGTCATCGGGTTTGTAGTAACCCACCAAACATTTCACAAAAGTACTTTTACCAGCTCCGTTTTCACCAAGCAAGGCATGCACGGTACCAGGCTTAATTTGCACAGAGACATGATCAAGCGCAGTGAATCCACCAAAGCGCTTGGTGAGTTGAATGCTTTCTAATCGAAGGGCATGCATGGAGAATACGCGCGTGTTAAAGAGTTTCTAACGCAATCATGACGGATGCTGAATCGGACACCGCACCAAAAACGCCGCCTTGCATCTGGATCATCTTTAACGCTGCCTCATGGTTTCCCATATCAGTAGCGCCTGTGCAATCGCTTAACACCATACATTCAAAGCCACGATCATTCGCTTCGCGCATCGTGGTGTGCACACAAACATCGGTAGTGATACCAGTCAATATCAAGTTGCGAATGCCGCGCGTATGCAACATCAACTCCAAGTCTGTGGCGCAAAACGATCCTTTTCCGGGTTTATCGATGATCGCCTCACCCGGCAAGGGTGCCAGCTCTGGAATGATTTCCCAGCCTGGTTCGCCACGTACCAAAATGCGTCCACAGGGCCCTGGGTCACCAATGCCAGCACCAATGCGTTGTGAGCGCCAGCGCTTATTTTCTGGCAGATCGGATAAATCCGGACGATGTCCTTCACGCGTGTGTATCACGTGAATGCCTTTTCGGCGGGCCAGAGCCAAAACTTTGCCTATGGGCTCGATGGGTGCGCGGGTGAGAGATAAGTCATAACCCATTGCATCTACATACCCACCAATGCCGCAAAAATCGGTTTGCATGTCAATAATGACCAGGGCGGTGTTTTTTATATTTAATTCGCCATTGAATGGCCAAGGGTAAGGATCTGCTTTGACAAATAAAGACATTTGATATTTCCTTTCTATTTTTCCAACAGATTGGGTTCTTCACCGATATACGATCGGGTGGGTGTGTCAAAGCCGCATGAACTTCCGTCTTTGTGGACAACTTGGGCCTCCCATGGAAGTGCAAATGACCCATGCACCATGTCCTTCATGAAAGTGTAGGGACAATCTTGCGCACCACCTTTCACCGCCACATAGCCTCTGTGCCACAGTTGGTAGATGTTGTTCTCCACTCCCCAATTCAAGCGCGCTTCGCGGATCAGATCTGGTCGAATTTCGGCGCAAATAATTTCATCACTTCGTCCCCCACCTGCCTCAACGATTTGTCCTTCGTGATCGCAAAACATGGCCTCGCCCATGGAGTCAAATGTGCCATCACTGCCGCATAAACACACGCTTGCTGTGGCCATGATATTTTGAAAAGCGTTAGATTGATTGGTGATTTTCCAGCTGTGCCTAATAGGCGCTGTATAGCCCGCAGTACGGATCATGAGTTCAGCACCTTTGTAAGCACATTCCCGAGCCATTTCTGGAAACATACCGTCGTGGCAAATGATCAGGCCGATCTTGAGTCCTTTCGGCCCATCAATCACCGGAATACCCATATTGCCTGGTTCCCAAGGTTCAACCGGAATCCAAGGATGGAATTTTCGGTAGTACAGGCGCAATTCGCCTGTATCGTCAATGATCAGTCCGGTGTTGTAGGGGTTGCCATTTGGATTTTTTTCCATGATGGAAAAACACCCCCAAATCTTGTTTGTCTTGCATGCTGATTTGAAAGCAATGACTTCAGGTCCGTCCAAACTCACCATTAATTCCTCGGCTGTGCTCATGGAAAGCCCATGCAGAGCGTATTCAGGAAACACCACCAAATCCATAGCGGAATAACTCTTACGCGCCTTGTCCACCATCTGTACGATTTTTTCGGTTTGTGCAGCCAATTGCTGAACAGTTTCAACTACTGGCAATTGAAGCTGCACCAATCCAACCACAACACCTTGGGGTGATTTGTTTAATCCAGATAAACCGTTCATGTTTTGACCTTGGTTGTTACGTTGAAGATGTCATTTGCCTTGAACACCCAATTCGCTGGGTGCACCACGAATAGCGCGCTGTGGGGCGCAAGTGATGATCAAAATCAGCAAAGTCAGTGCGTAGGGCATGGCATTGAACAGGTGGTAGTAACCAGTGATGCCTACAGATTGAAGAGCTGGCCCCAATGCGCCAGCCCCACCAAAAATCAAAGCTGTCCATAGACAAGCGATGGGTTTCCAGCGGGCAAAGATAACCAAGGCAACGGCAATTAAGCCTTGACCACTCGACAGACCTTCATTCCAACTACCGGGATAGAAAAGGGAAAGAGACGCACCACCCAAGCCAGCAATCGCACCACCCAGTGCAGTTGATACGGCGCGTACTTTAGTGACAGAAGTTCCTAAAGCGTTAGCCGCATCCGAGGAGTCGCCTACCATTCGAATCGTCAAACCCCAGCGAGTATTGGCAAACATCCAATGCATCAAAACCGCGATCACTACACCGATGGGAAATAAAGCATTGATATTCAAAGCTGCACGCAGGGGCGGGTAGTCGCTCCATTCGCCAAGCGTAATGGCTCCAATTGCCGGGGCCTGGGGCTGAATCAGTGGTTTACCCAGGTAAAAAGCCAATCCAATTCCCAGCATCATGATGGCAATGCCCATAGCAATATCATTCACTCGTTTGAATGAGCTCAGCAGCCCATGCAGCAACGCTAAAAGTGCGCCACTCACACTGGCAGCCAACACACCCAGCCAAGCTGAATCTGAGAGGTAGGCCACACCAAATGCCGACATGGCTGAAAAAACCAAAACGCCTTCTAGGCCTAAATTAATCCGGCCTGATTTTTCAGTCAAGCATTCCCCGAGACTTACAAACAAGAAGGGTGTCCCCACACGAATGGCACCTCCAAGCACCGCTAACAGCAAGGGGATCAAAATGTCTTCTAACATCAGACGACCTGCGCTTTTGTGCTTGGTTTCATGCCGCTAAATAATTTGCGCCAATCGATCCGACCGTGCAGAGATTCCATTGCCAATATGAAAACGAATGCAAACCCCAACAGAACCTGAACCGATGCGTCAGGCAACCCCATTCGTCTTTGCAACATGCTACCGGCTGCCCCAAAGCCGCCAAAGAGAATAGCAACAGGTATGACTGCCCATGGCTGATGACGCGCCACAAAACTAACAAGGATGCCCGCATAGCCCAAGCCCGCAATCACAGCGGCATTGGCCGTGGTGTGTACAGCGGCCACTTCAAAGCCACCAGCCAATCCAGCGCAGGCACCACCCAACACGCATGCGCTGATGACTAAACGTGAGGTTGGTAATCCGACCAACCCAGCTGCGCGTGGATTACCACCAACAACCCGTGTTGAAAAACCATTCGAGGTGAAAGCCAACCAGATGCCAGCGCAAATGCACATTAGCATTCCCCAAGCGAATCCCCAGTGCACATCCCATGCCCCAATGGTCCCCACCAGCTGTGTTGTTTCAAGAGGATAGGTAGAGGGTTTATTCAAACTAGATGGATCCCGCATGGGTCCTTCGACAAAATGACGAAATACGTTGATGGCGACATAAGCCAGCAGCAAACTGCTGATGGTTTCATTGATCCCCCTGAATTGCCGCATCCATCCAGCCAAGCCAATCCACAGCCCACCAGCAATGCTGGCTGATAACAGTACCAACACCGTACCTGTGGTGTTGCTTGGCAAATCGAACGCATAGGGCAGGGCGGAGCAGGCCAAAGCACCTAACACCAAAGCGCCTTCCCCGCCAATGATGGTCAAACCTGCACGAGCCGGAATGGCAACACACAAGGCCGTCATCATTAATGGTGCTGCGCGTTGCATGGTGTTTTGAATTGAAAACGCATCACCAAATGCGCCCTTGAAAAGCAGTATCCAAACCTCCACTGGGGAGTGTCCCCCAATAGCGACAAACAGACCGAATAAAAGTAAAGCACAAATTACCGAAAACACCGGTAGTAACACTGCTTCAACGTTTACTTTTAAGGAAATCATCTGATCGGTCTGCTTGTCGTTAATCAAGGCTTTAGATCTTGCCGATCACGCCTTCAACCAGATAGTTCATGGACTCAAGCTCAATGGCTGTCTGCTTAAAGGCGGCACCTTTGGCGATGACCGTTTTACCGGTGTTGTCTTTGAGTTCGCCTTTGAAAATATCAAAGCTTCCTTTGATCATCTGCGCCTTGATGTTGTCGGCGTTTTTACGAGCCGCCTCAGACACCATCGAGCCGTAGGCAGAAGTTTTGATAAAGCCGTCCTTCAGTCCGCCACGCACAAAATTGGGATGCGGTTTTCCGGACTTGGCCGCATCCACCATAACTGTGACGGCTTTGATCCAGTTCCACTCTGCACCAGTCAAATAAGCACCGGGTGCCAACTTGGATTGGTTGGCGTGGTATCCACACACAAATTTCCCACGACGAGCAGCTGTTTCCACAATCACTTTGGGTGAGTCAACGTGCATAGTGAATACATCAACGCCTTGATCGGCCATGCTGTTGGTGGCTTCAGCTTCTTTGACGGGCAATGACCAATCACCTGTGAAGATGACGGTTGTTGTGATATTTGGATCAACGGATCGTGCACCCATCGTAAATGCATTGATATTGCGCAAAACTTGGGGGATAGGCTTGGCTGCAATAAAACCAATTTTCTTGCTCTTGCTCATGTGGCCAGCGATCACGCCATTGAGATACTGTCCCTCATCGATATATCCAAAGTAACTTGCAGCATTCTTGGGATGCTTTCCTTCTGTCCAAAGTCCACCGCAATGGGCAAAACGAACTTTTTCATTTTTTGGAGCAACTGCCAAAATGTGTGGATCAAAGTAACCAAAAGAAGTTGGAAACAATAAGCTTGCACCGTCTTGGGTGATCATGCCTTGCATGCTTTTTTGGACAGCCTGGGTTTCTGCAACGTTTTCTTCTTCGACCACTTTGATACCAGGCATTTTTTTCAATGCAGCAGCAGATTCAGCATGTGCTTGGTTGTAACCATAGTCGTCACGCGGACCCACATAGATGAATCCCACTGTTAAAGGTGATTGTGCGGAGACCAGGCCAGGCAGGCCTGAGGTGATGAGTCCAGCACCGATGGCGCTTGAGTTCAGAATCCATTGACGACGGTTCCAATTTGGCTGATGCATGACTAACCTTTCAAAGCTTGGTTGTGAATGAAACACCGGTGATCACAGGTGTTTCGTGTTGAATACATTCTTGTATTCAAGACAAGCTCTTCTTGCAATCCTTATGCCAATCCTCAATTCCTGATTTAGTAGTCATAAACCGTACTTCAATGTTTATTTGTGCACCTAGACAGTGCCTGACTTGCAAGCTAGTGCGCTAAATTGGCGCAAGCAATGCCAATAACGATGCATCACTAGGCGAAAAATCCATTTTGATATTATAGGCCGATCGCTAATGCAAATCTCCTTGACTAGCGCTATCGAGCGTGTAATATACGTGCCATAACTTGATGAAATTTGAGGGCTAAAAGTCACCCAGAAGCACTCAACATGACAAATAGTCATGTTTTAAAGGGAAAAGCACGGCTTTTGACACGGCTTTTTTAGGTGGCTCCTCAAGCTGTGATTCAATCACGTACCGCCGGATTAACAGCGTATGTGGCTGTAAATTTGTGTAATAAAAACATATGGTTACAACGCTATTTGGGCGGCGTGTAACCAAACGTGTAACGATGAAATTTGCTTTATTTGGCTCCATTAGTAGGACTCGAACATTTATTTTATGGGTATTTGATGTCAAGTACAGATTGACAAAGTAAATTAACTATTTACAATCAGCCTCAATGATCACATCTTTCAAACACAAGGGTTTGGAGCTTTTCTTCACCAAAGGCAGCTACAAAGGAATTCCTGCTCAGTACGGTTCACGTATTGAGCGAATGCTGGATCGTTTGGATGCATCAAAGGAAGCTGAAGACATGGACTTGCCGGGCTACAAATTCCACGCTCTGAAAGGTGATCGAAAGGGTGAGTTCGCAGTTTCTGTCACAGGCAACTGGCGAATCACATATCAATTTGTTGGCGAAGACGCCATGAACGTTAACTTGGAGGACTATCACTGATGAAGTCTCTACGAAACCCCAATCGCAAGCCAACGCATCCTGGCGCAGTTCTGCGTGAAGATGTGCTGCCAAAACTGGCATGGACACAAGGCGAATTTGCTGCGCGACTCATGGTCAGTCGACAAACCGCATCAGATTTACTGCACGAGAAAAAAGCAGTCACTGCTGAGATGGCTATTCGCATTGCAAGAGCAGTGGGCGGCACGCCTGAGAGTTGGCTTCGGATGCAAGAGGCTTTGGATCTGTGGACAGCAGAAATCAAATTCAAAAACAATCCTGCGCTTGCGCCCAAAGCAGTGGCCGCATGAAAAAAGCCCTTGCAATTTCTTGCAGGGGCTTTTTATTTGGCTCCTCGACCTGGGCTCGAACCAGGGACCTACGGATTAACAGAAATCCAGGCTCGTCAAAAACCCATACAAATCAATTATTTACGTGTAAAAATAGCCAGCGTGTAATATTTCGTGTAATTAGCCAAGAGTTGCATATTGCAACTGGCGAGGTGAAAACCTGGTTTTTCAGGTTTTGACCCCTGAATTTTGACCCTAAAACTTCGACGACACAACCAGGACTCGATCCGAAAAAGGCCAAAGTTCGACTCCATGATCGGACACTGAACTTTGAAATCCCGATTGTTCGACTCCCTCACCACGCACCATCTTGAAAAATCATTTCTGCGCGCTGAAGAGCCTATAACTTAAACACCAAAGCGGTGACATCGTCACGTCGTGCATGGTTTCCATGCCATGCAGCAAAACTTCGTTTAAGTTCTTCAACCACATGGTTGGCT
>Ga0315909_10007227_pt1 | contig 12428 bp, 18 predicted proteins | sample LakEriMetagenome_11_FD_203527 | JGI IMG/M metagenome (GOLD analysis project Ga0315909, IMG submission 203527) | Freshwater fungal communities from buoy surface, Lake Erie, Ohio, United States - Buoy 2 MA125 | ecosystem: Environmental > Aquatic > Freshwater > Lake | place: USA: Lake Erie, Ohio...
TCCGGGAGGTCTGATCCGTGGCGAACGCGAAGATCTCATTCAAGGGAATCGACAAGTTCATCAACACGGTTCGACGCGCGGCGGCTTCGGGAACACTCAGCGTCGCGAAACTCGGACAGAACGATCTTCGAAACAACGGCTTCTCTCGAACGGGACGATACACGTCGTCGGCTCCGGGTACTCCGCCGAACATCCGTCGCGGCTTCTTGCGTCGATCATTTCAGGTTCGATCCGGTGTGAGTCTGAATGCTTTCATCTGGAGCGATTCGAAATACGCTCTCATTCACGAACGCGGCGGGATCATTCGACCGAAGAACGTGAAACATCTGACGGTCCCGAAGAACGAAGCGGCTGCGCGATTCCTCGAGACGAAGGGGACGAACAGTCTTCGAAATTACGACTTCATGTTTTTCGTCTCGAAGGGAAAGAAGTTCCTTGTTGGTCAGTTCGGCGTGAAGTCCGGCGAGTACTACACGAACGCGAAAGGAAAGCGAGTTCGCAGAATCTCGAACTACGCTCCGTTGATCGAACTGAAACGATCGGTAAGGATCCCGCGTCGACCATATGTGAAACCGATGCTCGATCGGATCAGGGGAGATCAGGCGCGGAAGGCGTTCAACTTCGCCGCGAATAAGGTTCTCGAATCGGCATATCCGGGAGTGAGGTTCTCATGAACACGGCGGTCATCGCGCGCGCAGTACTGACAAGGCTCAAGGCGGACACGACGCTCTGGGACAGCGTCGGCGGAGCGTGGAAGAGTCCGCTCGCCGGCGGCGCGAGTTTCTCGAAGGGGAATCCGTCGTCGCTTGTGTTCCCCTTCCTTGTCTACAGTGTGACATGGAACGCGGATCAGAACGCGTTCGACGGACTCGAGGGTCGGTCTGAAATCACGTTCTCGATCTACGACGAAGACACGCAGGGTACATCGCGGCTCGAAGTTCTCATCGATCGTCTGATCGGGGACGCGATGCTCTCGAGCGGCACGCGATCAGTGCCGACGTATGGGTTTCATAATCATCTCCTCGCGCTTCCGTCGCTTGGTGCGACGAACATTCAAGGCGCGAACTCGGAGCGCTGGACATTGACCTCGAGCGAGATCATGCCGTCCGAAAGCCTACAGGCGAACGTGGCAAGTATGCTATTCTCGGGGCGCGTCGGCAACCTCGCCGCGAACATCTGATAGGAGTTAGGACATGGCTATTCCGATTACAGGATCGACGGCGACTGTCGTCAGCGTCTCGGCTTCGACTGACGTGAAGTATCTGTTCGACGTTCTCAAGATCTCCGAAGTCGGGATCAACCTCGAGGCGGATGAGTTCGACATCTCCGAACTCAGCGGAAGCGGATCGGCGGTCGAGCGTCTCTCCGGTCTGCGATCGGGAACGATGTCGTTCTCCGGGTTCTATCCGAAGTCAGCGCCGAAGATGGGAAACACCGGACTGGTGACGTACTCAGGATCGGCGGTCGCATACGTCGCAGACTGGACGATGGATGTCGACTTCGGCGAGACGGAGATCACATCATTCGCGGCGACTGGTCCGACGGTGAAGCAGTACATCCCGAACGGGATCTTCACTTGGGGAGGATCGTTCAACGCTCACGCGCTGGACGATACAGCCGTGACGCTTCCCGCTTCCGTTGGATCGACTGGTACGGCGGCGATATTCCAGATCTTCAAGGGAACCACGAATAACCACACGCTGAATGGAAACGTTCTCCTGAAGTCTCTCGGACATAGTGTGCGCAAAGCAGACAAGCAAGTCCTCGCGTATTCGTACTCCGGCTCCGGTGCGCTCACAGAAACCGAAGGCGATTCATACGATCCGCTCCGTGTCGATCCCGCGTCGTCATCGGCGGGAACTGCCACCGCGTGGGGGATCCCGTCTTACGATCTTTCGACCTCGCCGATGAAGCCGTCGATCGTCGTGAAGACCTACGAAGCCGGCGGAACCGATCGTCAGTACACGTTCTCGGCATTCCTGAAGAGTCTGAACATCAGTGTCTCACCAGGAAACCCGATCGCGATCTCGGGAACCTTGCGTATCTTCAACGCGATTTCGAATACTTGATGACGGAAAGGGTTTCGCGTGGCGGATCCGATCGCGAAAACTATCGTCGACATCGACGCGAACATCGCTCCTCTTCAGCAGAAACTAGGAGAAGCGAAAGCACAGATCGCGTCAGCGTCGGCACAAATGGCGACGGCGGCTTCGTCCGGCGCTCGAGGCGGCGCGACCGCTTCCGTCGCGGGAGCCGGCGGAGCGGCTTCAGCCGGCGCGGCTTCACCGTTTGCGAACTCATCGTCAGAGATCCTCCGAAATGCGAAGTCGTATCAGGAGGTCATGGCGAACGCGGAAGCGTTCATCCAGAGAAATCAGCAAGCCGCGAAGGCGCTCTCCGGCGGGATGAAGGGAGCGGCGGATCAGAGCAAGTTCCTGAACATCGGGGTCGCGGCGACGGCAGGAGCGATCGCCGCAGTAGGTCGCGCGGCGGATCAACTCTGGAAGGGGATCAAGGGATTCGCCGACGGCTCGCGCGCAATGGCGGCGGATCTCCGCGCGATCGAATCGCAGTTCCGGTCTGACATCACCGCGAGCCTGGATCCGATCACCGCTCGACGCGAGGAGATCGAAAAGACGAAGAAAGCCGCGCTCGAGCAGCTTGAGACGGAGAAGACTTCACGCGGCATCATCGGCGACATCGTCGGACTCGTGACGGACGAAGCAGAACAGCGAATCAAGATCCAGAAGATCGAAACCGAAGCGGCGGCGGCTCAGGTTCGACTCCAGAAGAAAGCGCAGGACGACGCGAAGAAAGCGGAAGAGGAAGCGAAGAAGAAGAAAGCCGACGAAGAGAAGAAGGGAATCGAGGAGGCTTCGAAAGTCGCGCGCGATCTTCAGATTCAAGCGATGGACGAACGCGGTCAACTCGAAGCGCGATTCAACGATGAGGCGATGGAACTGGAGAAGAAGCGCGACGCGGCGAAGACTGACGCGGAGCGGAATCTTTACGAAGACTCGATCCAGTTTCGCGAGAGCGTCTTCCTCAAGGATCTCAAGGATCTCGAAGAGAGGAAGAACAAAGAGAAGCAGAACAACAAAGACATCGAGAAGGATCGCGAGAAGCAACAGCGCGAGTTCATGAAAGCGCAGGCTGAAGCATTCGCAAACGTGAAACAACAGATAAACAGTCTCTTCAACACCGGCAGTATGGAAACTAGCATCAATCGCGTCGCTGATCTGGTTCAGGTTCTCATTGATAAGACGGAGCGCTGAACATGGCGGACATTCAAGAACTCATAGACTCGCGACAGTACACGGTTGATCGCAACGGACAGGAAGCCGCGACGCGCGTCTTCCGTGTGCTTCAGGTCGAGAACGAGGTCGGCGCGAAGGATGAGTTCCGTCGGCTTGTCGATTCCGATTCATTCCCCGGAGCCGGTCGCGGATGCATTCTCAACAGCGTCTCCGTCGAGGGTAAGAACGGAAACACGGTCTTCATCGTCACCGCGAACTATTCGAGTTTCGGCGGGTTCTTGCGTCAGCAGGAATCGAACACTTTCACGCCGTTCTTCGGTTGGGGATATCGAAAGGTCGTCGTCAAACTTCCGCTGTTGACGCGCGGAACGATCACGACTTCGTCGGGTGATTCCGAAGTTACGAAGAACGTCTGGTTCGCGAAGACTGTCGACATCTCCGAATCGAGACTCATTCGAACTTACAAGGTTCAAGTGAAGACGATGAACACGCGCGTTCTCGATGTCATCGCCGAACAGGATCGGAAGATTCATAACATCAACGGTCAGCGGTGTCTGTTCACCGGCGCGGATGTTCAACAGGACTCCAAAGATCCGAACTCATTCTTCATCACTTACACATGGGAACTCGACTCCGGGACTAAGGCGAAGCCGTCTCGAAAGATGAGATTGTTCATCAATGGAAGCGAAGCGTTATCGAATCAGGTTGTAGTTCCTCCGAATATCGGAAACGATACCGGGATTCTGTGCGGCTTCATTGTCGGAAGCACTCAAAGCGAAATCATCAGCGATTCTGGAAAGGAATCTGTTCTCATTCGAAGTCCGTTCACCGCTGTCGACATCGCCGGCACTGATGACGAATATAAACTCCCGACACCTACGGGATATATTCTGTACGACGAAGACGATGACGGATGGAAGCGGCTTCCCGGAATCGATCTGATTCCTCCCGTACCTAAGGCGCTCGGAAACGTCCCATATCCCGGAGCGTGGTAATCCATGGAAATCATCACAGGCAAAATCACAGGGTTCGCGGGACAGATCACGCTCCCGGATAACACGCAGGGATATACGACTGCGAGCGTGAATTACGTCATCCGCGCGACTGTACCCAATCTCTCCCAGCCGCTCGAGTTCGTCGGTCAAAAGCCGGAGGTGCGCTTGTGGCCTGACGATCAGCAGATCGACGTGGATCGTCTGTTGAACAAATCATGTATCGGTGTCATGGTGAATAACGATATCCGTTGGCATTTCTTCGAACCTCCGATCGTCGCGGGATGCGATACGACGACGGGAAGACCTGGAGCGACACCGGACATCATCCGCGAAGACGAGATCATTCGCGCGGCTGAAGCGGTTGGCGGCGCTCCGAGCAGCGGAGGAACGCAAACAGGCGGACCGGGAGGAGTCGAATAAATGGCACAGTACACATTTCGTCGATGCAATACGAACAAGGTCGGATGGTTGAAAGACTGCAACGAGTCGCCGGTCTACATCGATCTCAACGGCGACGACGTGTGGACGTGTCAAGTCTACGAGTCGGCAGGAACCGCGCTCACGTCGGCGGTGCTTCATCTGCACTACTCGAACAACATCGGCGGACCGTGGTCAGACTTTCAGGATCTTCAGTTGCGCATTGACAAAAACACGAAGACCGCCGGACTGGTCGGTCAGGTCGGTCGATACGTCAGACTCGAAGTCGTGACGGGTGAAGGCTCTGACGGATTCCTCGACGTGTTTTTCTACACGCGGCGATCGGAGATCGCATCGAGTGTGATCGTATGAGTTTCATTCGATACACACAGCCGATGCTTATCCCGTTCAATCAGCGAGCGTATACCTACGTCTTTGAGGATTATCTTTCGACGACGACTCCGACATGGGCTATATCGACTGGGTCAGGTGGTTCGATCCTTCAATCAGGCGCAGTCACAAACGATACGAATATCGGCGTGATTGGTCTGTACACAGGAACGACGACGACAGGAAGACAAGCGCTGATCTCACACGTTGACGGAATCCAGTTCGGCGCGAACGAATGGACATTCGAGACACGCGCGAACATTCAAACGCTCAGCGATGCTACGAACACTTACACGGCGCGCTTTGGATTCATGGACGCATCGACAGGCGATCCGACAGACGGACACTACTTCCGATACACACACGGCACAAACTCAGGTAAGTGGCAAGCCGTGACGCGCATCAACCTCGTTGAGACTGCGAGTGATACAGGCGAGACTGCGACGGCAATGACGAGCGGATCGCCGATGCCACGATGGGAAATCATCGTCGATAACTCGGGAACGAACGTCACGTTCAAGATCAATGAGCGAACCGTCGCGACTCATGCGCCTTCAGGATTCACAGGATCGAGTCGTTTGACTGGTATAGGTTATTCGATGATCAAGAGCGCGGGGACGACGACACGGCCTCTCTTCATCGACTACACGCTGATCGCTTGCAAACTGGGGACGCATCGATGAACGACATCGCATGGATCATCCACGTCATCAGGAATCGAAGCAAAGCGGACGCGACGACGCAACCATATATCGACGAGTTCGACGCTGATCCGGCGGCGTTCGATGCGAAGTACCGCGCGCTTTATCCGCAGGATGAAGGCGCGATCGATATGCTGTATGAAGACCTCGGATAAATCCGTCTGTGGTATGCTTGGCGTGACTCAAGGAGATTGACCTATGGCTGTTGAATACTTGAACGAAGGCGCTACTTCATTCGCCGCCGCGAACTGGGCAACCGTCGCAGGCGTCGCGGGGTCTGGCGTTGTCGATGGTGCTGAACTCGTGTGCTCTTCAGGCGGCGCATCGGTTACGGCTGGCCTTAGTTATGTCACGGCGAGCATTGCATATCTCAAACTCGCCGAGCGATTCAGCGGCAATATCGGCGCGGCGGCTACTCCGCTGATCCTCGATGCCGATGCGACTGATACCGAATGGTCATCGGCGGCGGCTACTTCGAGTCGTATCGAGCATTACGGCCCCGGCACGTTGTTCATCACAGCAGGCGCAGGCAATACGAAAGTCTCGAACCTGTTTCAGTTCGGCGTAGGTCGAACCGTTTGCATCAACGGCATCTTTGCCAATGTGCAGATCAAGAACGGCACGCTTCAAGTCGAGGAAGCCGCGACGCTCACGAAGGCGGATCTGTTCGGCGGATCTGCGACGATCGTCAAGAAGTCGACGGCATCGACTACGCTCAACGTTCACGGCGGCAATCACACGCTTCAGCGTCCATGTACGACGATCAACGTCTACGGCGGCACGCTTACCGTCAATGCGTTCTACGCTCAGGCGGCATCGAGCATCAACATTTACGGCGGCACAGTGAATCTCCTCGGACACGGATCGACGGCGATCACCGCGATCACGCAGTACGGCGGGTTCCTCGATGTCTCGAGTCTGCGAGTCGAGACGACGATCACGACTTACACGCGATACGCGAACGCGCGAGTCAGCGGCAAGCCGATGGGAGCATCGATCACCGTGACGAATGATGTGAGGAAAGATCCGACGATCCAGCCGTTCTCATGAACCAGATCCTGTCGAAGGAAGGAAAGATCGCGATCCGTGGCGCGAAGGTCCTCGACACAAGCGCGCGGAATTGTTGCTGTCAGGAAGTTCTCGAGTGGGCTTACAAACTCGCGAACTGTTGCGACGAGAGCGAGTTTTACTGGGTCAACATTCGCGGACTCGGAGCCGATCGGATCACGGATGTAGTTACATGTTGGCTATTCAGGGAAGAGCGCGGATGCTTCCGGGTCGTCGAACGAAGCGCAACAACGATCGAAAGACTGACGGAACAGGGGATCGAGGTCTTCGACGAACCGCTCGGCGAATGCATCCGCGAAAGACCTCCCGAACCTGGTAATCCGCTCTGTAATAATGACGACTGTCCGGAATGCGATCTCCTTTGTTGCAAGGTCTACAGTCTTCCACCCTGTACGCTGAACGATCAGACGCAAGTTCTTCGATGCAATATCGGCGCGAAGTATCGATTTCAGTTCGTCTATGAGGAGTTCGATAAACGCTGGGGTGCGTTCGGCGGCGAATGGTGCGTCACCGGTGTCGACACTCCTCCCGACGCTTACTGTCCGTCGAAGTGCTTTCACGTCTATCGCGATCTGATTTCTTTCAGATCAGAGAAGGTAACTACAGACGCGATCATCGATTTCGGTCCGGCTCCGTGGGGGACTCCGTGTCTTTCGAAGATCAATTATCGAATGATCTATGAACTACAGTCTCAGTTTCGGGTCTTCGATTCGTTCGACTTCACGAACAAACAAGACGGGATGCCGACTGTCGATTCAGAAATCAGATTCATAAACGAGCGACTCGAAACATATCAGCGCACAGACATTACGACTGAAGCCGACGGTCCGTATGAAAGTACCGCTTTCGGCTTCACGTCTCCGATTTGGTTTTGTCTTTCCGGTTATTCAAACGGCTTCGAAGTTCCGGATTGTTGTAACGCGACCAGGTATTTCGATGCAACGGAAGGAGCGCCGAATCCGGAACAACGAATCTCGAACACGCGCTGGACAGTTCGAAGTCTTCTCGGATGCTACAACGGATACTCAAACTGGTCGGAAGTGAAGATCGACACGTCCTGTCTCGGATCGCTTCCTCCGCGCATCGCGACGGGGCTTGTGTATCGCGAGAAATACAAGGCTTTTTCATACACGATCACGCCGCTTCCGAGCGATTATTGTCCGACTCTGGAAAACAGACGCGGCGATCTGATACCCGATGAGTATGTTCCGAAGGGTCGCGTCTCAGGAGATCCGTCTCCGACCTTCTCGAACGATCTCGAAGTCAGGAAGTTTCAACAGGGACTCACGAAAGGGTGTCACAAGTGCCGGAGTTCTCTGGGTCTGTGAAAGGAAAGATCATGTCGCTGTCTAGACTTCTCGAAGGCGGTCTCGAACGGATCGTCGATCTCGCGCGTTCGAATCAACTCGAACGCCGCTTCCTGTGGGTCGCGCTAAAGGGTGCATGGAAGTACGCTCGAGCCGTCGCTTTAGGGGATGTCGCGCATCCCGAAGAGCAACTCCGACGCGTCATGATCTGCGCCGGGTGCGATGCGCTCGATCGCGTTCAAACGTCAAAAAATGAAATAACGTCCGGTTACTGTGGTAGAACAATCACAGAAGGATCGAATCCGACATGTGGTTGTCTGGTCATGATGACGGTCGGACTCACGATCTCAGCGGCGGGAAAGACGAAAGTCGCTTCGGAATGCTGTCCGCGTGATAAGTGGAACGCGGCTCCCCGGAGCATCGAAAGCGAATAGACATGAAACAGGACGAAGCGCTCCTCCTCGCAGTCTCCGACCTTCACGTCGGATCGACGGTCGCGCTCATCCCCCCGAACTGTCCGCTCCTCGATGACGGATACTGGAAACACAACGTCGTCCAGGAGTGGATCTGGGGTCGCTGGCTTGAGTTCTTCGACTGGGTCAAGGAATATCGACGCGGTCGAAAGATGGTTCTCCTCCTGAACGGCGATCTGATCGAGGGTGTTCACCACGGATCGAAGGAGGTTGTTCACGCCGACCCCGGCATCCATGCGCGGATCGCGACGGACATCCTCAAGCCGCTCGCGGCGATGTCGTCCCGTATCTATGTGACACGCGGAACCGGCGCTCACGTCGGACATTCATCGGAGAACGCGATCGGTCGCGCGCTCGAGGCGGTCGACGACGACGGGATCTTCGCGAAACATCATCAACTGTTCAGGATCCGTGATTCCGTCATATCCGCGAAGCACCATATCTCGACCTCGACACGGCGAGCGCTTCGCGCGACGGCGCTTTCGGTGAACCTCGAGGAGGAGCGCGCGGAGTGTTCAGCGGCATCGAGCGTTGTCCCCGATCTGGTGATCCGCTCACACCGTCACACGTTCGGACACTACGCGACGGAAGACGCGCAGATCGTCGTAACGCCGGCGTGGCAGTCGCTCACGTCGTACGGCTGGAAGGTCGTCCCGAACGCGATCCCCCGTATCGGCGGTGTCATGATCGACTGGACGATGACGACGAAGCCGGTCGTCGTGCCGTGGGTTCGAACCATCGGAACAAGGAAGCGGATATGACTCAGGAAGCGGTCCTCGATTTCATTAGAGCGCGTCTGGCGGCGGAGGACGGGTTCACCTCGACCCAAGTCGCGGAACGCCTCCAAGCGTCTCCTCGAACGGTTCTACCGATCCTGACGGGGATGATGAAGCGCGGCGAGATATCGCCGGTCATGGTCGTCATCGAAGACGCATGGGGTCGCCGGCGGAAGGTTCCAGGCTACCGCGTCGCTGACAAGGTCATTCGACCCCGTCGAACAGATCCCAGTTCTCGACGATGACGGTCGGCTCCGGCGGTCTCTCGCCGATCAGGTCTCCGTATGTATCCCTCAGCGTCGGCTCCTTCATGATCGCGTCCCAGATTCCGACGGCGATCTTCTGAAGCGTGACGATCTCAAGTTTTCGCGCGTCGTCGGCGCTCTTGAGTCGGAGTCGCTTCGCGATCTGCGCATATGTGCGCGTTCGCTTTCTTGCCTTTTTCATGGTTCATCCTCTGGATCTCCTTCCCTTCGAGGTCTGAAAAACGCATCGCGTCGCGGATGTGATCGACGATCGCGGGAGATCCCGCTTCGTCTACAGCGAACAGAACCGATCCTCCTGATCGGTCGATCGCTCCGCGAATCACACATAGGAAATCGACTTGAGAGTCATCCTCCCAGACTCCCGCTTTTGTCAGCGCGTCAAATAACCCTTTCTGGAAATTGTCGATGTCGCGTCGCCGGCGATCCGGCGGACACAACACAAGGACGACGGCGAGTCGATCAGTTCTCGGAGTCATCGGTCCCAGCAACTCGACGACGGAGTTCCGATACTCGCGACCTCGTTTCGAGATCGTCACATGGTTTCGGAATCTTTGGTAATAGTGATTTACACTTGGGGGAAACGGTATCCGAATCACGCGGTCTCCTTGATCTGATGATCGGGTTCGTCGTCGTGGTGCGATTCGCGGTGTCGCGTCCGTTCGTTCTCGCAATCGCTTCGCGCAGTTTCGAATCCTGAACGAGTCCGAGATCTTCCTTCGCTCGAATGAACGCCGCTCGCCAGTGAATCACCTCATTCGCGAGGAGCGCGCGATCAGCCTCGAGCGCCGCGATCTGTTTGCGAGCGGAGAGAACGCGCGCCTGTTCGCGCTTGAGTTCCATCTTCCCGACACCCGATGACGACTTGCGTTTCTTTGGTCGTCCGTTGGGGTTCGCGCAGATGCAAAGTTTGGCTTTGTTCCGGTAGTAGTTCAGCAGAGACAGCGCGCGCTGATGCGTCGCGATGTGAATCATCTCTTCTTTCATTTCAGACTCCGACGTTTTGACCCTGAATCCCCGGGACGTTCTTCAGGATCTGCGAGACGTTCGTCCTCGCGACGGCTTCCGTCACCGGCGACATCCGCTCCATGTTCCCCGGCGTATACCAGAACGCGCGCCATGCGCGGATTTCGTCGACCAGGACTTGAATCTGGTAGGACTGGGTTTTCATGATCTGAATCGCCTCATCCATGATCGCCGCGTTCTTCTCAAGCACATTCGCGATATCGACTTCGTTCTCTGCTTTCATGTTGACTCCCAGAATCCGCATTCTTTCGCGGCTTTGATGCTTCGTTCTTCCATCAGCCAGACCATGTACACGCTCGCGATCCAGCCGGCGACGCGCTTCTCCGCTTCGAGTTTAGGATCCTCGGACCATTCCGCGAAGATCAGCGCGAGTTTTGTCATCGTTTCGTGTGACATCGAATCGAATGATCCGCGCAGATCCCCGCGCGCTTGATCGTTCTCAGCGATGAGTTTCGCGAGCATTGATCGCCTTGTCTTATCGTTCATCGCTTCTCCGTTTGATATCTGCGCCGATGTTCGTACTTGATGCGAAGATCGACGCGCGTTTCAAGCGCGATCCTCGTTCAACGCGCCGAGCGCGTCGGTGGTTTTTCTCATTTCGTTTACTTTCAACACCGCCGCATATCTTTCAGGTTGTCCGGGGAATGTGCTTTGAAACACGGCAAGTTGTTCTCGCCAAGCCTTCACCTCGGCTTGCAGTGCGGCGATGATCGTGTCTTTGCGGTCTTGCATCGCAACAGGCGAACAACCTGCATCGGTCAACGCCGTGCGACACGTTTGATTGTTGCTGACATTCTCGAACACTTCGTTTGGGCAATATCCAACCTTGCGCCGCCAAGCAACTTCGACCGCAAGCAGTTCCATTGCGGTTCGCAAATCTTCGATTTCACGCTCGTTAGCAAAGATGGCGGAAACACACTCCACGCAAACATGACAGCCGTCAACCGCCGCCATGTCAACTTTTTGCTTGATTTTTTCGCACCGATGGCAATGTTCGTAAACATCGGGCCACATTTGATTGGGAGGAGGATGGTTCATTCTGTCTCTCCACTGGTGATGCTCATCGCTTGTTCTCCATTGCGTCTTCGATCTTGTCCCAGTATTCGAGCGTTGCGGACTTGCGATGTCCGCGCGGTCCGCCGTTGTGAATCCTCGCGAGATCCTTCGCGCTCTTACCCGCTCCGTATCGCGAGAGATACGCGATCACCACACGGCGCGCGTAGTCCGGCTCGAAGCAGGCTTCATAGCCTCGCGACTTGAGCGACGGATCGAACTCGCAAGCATCGAGCCAGTAGGCGCGCCATATTTGATAAGGACCGATCGCTTTCCCTCCGTCTCCGATCGCGGCATCGTCGCCGCTGGACTCGACCTGGCGGATCGCATCGAGCAAATCGTTCGTCAGCGCAGGCGGTCTCGGTCCCGCGAAAGCCGTCGTCGCTATGGTCATCGCCGCGATCATTGCGAGCAGTTTCATAGTTCCTCCGTGTCGTCGTAATCCTCGGTGTATTCGTCGTCATAACGCTGACGCAACTCTTCGAAGTCGATCTCATCATCGGCGGATTCGCCGATCGACTCAAGCATTTCGACGATCGTTTGTCGACTTCGAACAGGGATTTCTCCCTCTTCTCCGTCGAAGTATGACGGATCGCCGAATAACCCGGGGCGAATCTCCGCAAGTAATCCGTCTTCGACCAACTTGTCGAAGGCTTCCTCAGCATCTACGCTCTCGATGATGTATCCGTCCGGCTCCAACTG
>Ga0315909_10007228_pt1 | contig 12428 bp, 19 predicted proteins | sample LakEriMetagenome_11_FD_203527 | JGI IMG/M metagenome (GOLD analysis project Ga0315909, IMG submission 203527) | Freshwater fungal communities from buoy surface, Lake Erie, Ohio, United States - Buoy 2 MA125 | ecosystem: Environmental > Aquatic > Freshwater > Lake | place: USA: Lake Erie, Ohio...
AACTAAATTTACCGGAAGTTCCAACAGATTTTTCCAAGTCAAATGTTTTATTATCAAAGAAACTTTTTGAGTTCTATCTAAGAACCAAAGGTATAAAATATCCCGACAACTTCAGTTCCTTTATTAGCGGTGAGTCAGAGTTTTACAAGTACTTACCCAAACTTAAAGAACTTAGAAAATCAAATATGAAGTTGATTGATGCGATAATGGTTAAGAGTAATCTCAAAGGTAAGAAAATCAAAAAAGTTCTTCACTTGGTTGAAAGATTAAATCTTGGTATGTATAAGTTTGCAATTGACCTGTTCGGTGAAGATTGGATACATCAGGATGAAAATGTATTATTAGACTGTTTTAATTCCGAACAGATAATTTCTTTAATTGGTAATATTGATACTCCAATTGACAGACCATCCAATGAGGAAAAGAGAAGGATTTTTAAAATATTCAAATTATTTTTGGATGGTGAAGTAAACTTTTTTACATTTACTGACCACATAAGAATGTATAGTCAATTAAAGGATTATGGTGAAGCAGAATTAAAGTGGACATCATTTGATAAGTTCTCATTTCAGAAAGAACATCTTGATTGGACTGAGTCACTACAATTCTACCGGGAGGGTAAATATACAAGAACTTATCCATCTACAATGGTTGAGAAGATTAGTCAAAAGATTATTGTTGGTAATGACACATACTACCCTATTGTATTACTTGACTCAAATGACTACAACAACGAGAGTTTTGCTCAACAAAATTGTGTCAAGTCATATATAGGTAAAGTCGGTTCACTAATAGTTTCACTTCGTAAGAACGACGTAGTGGATGGAGAAAGAACTTCAATAGAATATCACACGAGTAAAGGAAATGATGGGATTGTTTACTCCAAAAGAGTTCAGACCCTAACTAGATTCAATCAAAGATGTTCTGAAGAGTGGAATATTCCATTAAATCAATTAGATTTAGTTGTACAGTCAACTATGAAGGAATACTCCAAAAACCCGGTTAAAATAATCAAAGAGTGTAAGAATGGAGTTATACTTCATTCAGATAGTATGTGGAATGAATATGGTAAACAAGTATGGACTTATAGAAACATTGACTCAAATGGACAAACAGGACCATTACTCCTTTTAGATTTTTAATTATGAATAGACCAGAATATATAAAGAAAATAGAAGTTAATGAACCACTATCGGTTCTACACGTAGGTAAGATTAATCTGAACGAGAAAAAATTTGATGAAAAATATTATTCGCTTGCTTACGTAGATTCAACTTATGATGAAGGTAAAATACAATACATAGAGAAGATACTTATAACTATGCACGGGTTCTATGTTCATTTACATAAAATAGGACTATACGAAGAATATGCGACTATGTGTGTTTATCATAAGCCACAACAAATGAATGAACTAATTATATATATAAAACAATTTTTAAAACAAACTTAAATTATGGAAATTACATCACAAGAATTACAAGAAAAAATTAAACAAGGAGAACCATTATTAATTGACTTTTATGCGTCTTGGTGTGGACCCTGCAAAGTAATGAAACCTTGGTTTGAAAAGGCGGCCAAAGAACTCAACGAAGGTTCCGGGACAAAACTTTATACATTCAATATTGAAAATGATAAAGACTTTGCGGTAGGACAACTTGGAGTTAGAAGTGTACCAACAATTAAAGGTTTTAGCGGAGGTAAGGAAGTTCACCACAGTGTTGGAGTTCTCACTGAAGATAAAATTAAATCATTAGCCAAAACAATTATCTAATATGAAAGATTTATCAGTTGTAGTCTATACAATGAAATCCTGCCCCTTCTGTTCCGAGTTCAAAGAAATACTAACAAATGAAGGTATTGAGTTCTTTGAAAGAGACATTGACGAGTATGAGGAGGAGTATAATCTATTTTCAGAAATTACTGAAAATGATATGATACCCGCAATGTTAGTTATTGAAGGTGATGAAGTTGAGCACGAATCATTTTTATACGCCCCGGAAAGAAACTATAATGAATTGACCGAGGCGGTTGATATTATTAGAAATCATCAGAAAAAGTTGGGGATTATATAAAGAAAAAATCCTTAACTTTCTTTTTTAAGAAATCATATTCATCAAGTGGGTTGGTAATCTCAAATTTCCAATCCACTTTTTTTATTTCTTTATTAATTTCACTCATATCGAAATCAAACATATCCATAACTGCTGACTCAAGTTCACTTTCTTTTTCCTTTGTTTCCGGATTATATATCTCAATTTTATTCTCACCTTCGGAATAAAGTGTTAAAGATAATGTATTGAATGGAAATGTCGTTGGGATATTATAGATAATGTGTTTTCCGTAGTAGTATAGTTCTCTTCCTTGACTAAGTGAGTAACCGTGAGGAAAATCTGAAATTACACTCAAATAACTTTCATCATTAATTTCTCTAAGAAGAAAATTAAACTTGTATGAAAGATTTGGATTTTGTTTATACTTTTCAATTTGTTCCTGATGGTAAATACAGTTCTCCGTGTTGTGATAGATTTGAGTAATTTTCTTAACCGGCTCCATCTTGATATTATATTCAAGAAGGTCTATTGTGTGAGTTAGTTTTTGTCTTGTTATAACTTCATCAAATTCGGACGGGAGGAATGACTTGAACTCATTTATCAAGGTTCCCATATCAAGAATGTCCTTGTAAGACGTTTTACCTTTGATTACAAAGAAATTAACACAATCAATAACCTGGATTATGGAATTTTCTACTGCCGGTATTTTGGAGAGAATAAAATCTGCGAATAAATTTACTACAGATAATCTACATTTAGAGGATTTCAATATCATATTATTAAGTTTTGTAAAAAATATCAAATATTAATAATATGGTGAATAGTAATTCTCTAAAAAAATTAGAAATATGACTTAAATTCTTGGTTGAAATATTTTCTTGTTAAACTCCAATCAGCGTATTCAGGTAATCGGGGAGATAAACAACCATAACCATCTTTAAGTATTCCAATAAATGACCCGTGATACTCTAAAGTAGTGCTATAACCTTTATAATTCTCAAGAAATTCTGTAATGACTTTGTCATAGTCAGAAACTTCAATCTTAATTTCTTCAACAGAATATTTCACGTATTTTTTCTCTCTTTCACTCCACCTTTGACTTGTCCTTGTAGAAACCCATTCAGGTTCTCCGGTAAAAAAATCATCTGTTAGTTCTTTCCAGACATCTTCATAACATTCATCTTCAAATGCGACTCTTTCCGCATCGAACCAAGCGTTTTTTAAGTCACCAATATAATCTAAATCATTTTCTAAGATATAATTCATAGTATCTTCATCCTTAAAAATTCTTTCTATATTTTCATTATTAACTATGACATAATCTTCGTGTCCTTGTTCTGAGGCAATCAATTCTAATTCTTCAGTTTCAGGTGATACTTGTATGTCCTTCAAGTCCTCAACCATTCTATTTTGTAAATGTTTGGTATTCTCATTATCAAGAGAACCAATTATTGACTCATAAACATCTATTTCACCCCAATACCAATCATTGTCCATATTACCTGATATAATCGCCTCTATTGATTTTTGACTATAATCTCTTCCGTCACAGAATAAAGAAGCATAATCCTCCGGTTCCGCAGTGCAAAATATTTTACCACCTTCAACTGATATATCACCTAAATGTTTTGAGGTTTCTTCAAAAAATCTTTCGTAATGACCCAATTTGTAAAGACCCAAAAGTATTTCGTTTACGTAATCATCAAGTGCCGAAGAACGTGTATCCAAAAGATGTAACTTGTTTCTTCTTGTAAGCATCGCCATAAAGATGTCCAAACCACCAAACATCTCAATCACTTCTTCAGTGTCACCGTCATTAAACATTTCTATGAATTCATCAATATTTTTCATACATTATAAATATAAAAAAAGGAGCGTTTTTTACGCTCCTCAACCACTTTTTCAGTAGGAATTACTTTTGAGTTTTATTAACGTTGTAATACTTCTCAATAGTCTTTCTAATACTTGCTTTCACGTCCTCACTCACAACCTTGTTCTGCTGTGGTGCAGAAGGATTTTGTGGAGGAGGAGGTGGCGCTGGATTTTGATTACCTTTACATCCGCATCCCATCTTGTTTGAATTTAAGAAAAGTTTATTTTACTAATAAATAGTATCCTGTGACTAATTATAGGATAACTAATAATATTTATAAAGAAAAAAGAATGGAATTTAAGAAAGTTTTGTTGGAAAGTAGGGAGGGTGATTTTAGAAAGAAGTTTACCCAAAAATTTGGTTCTCAAAATGTAGAAAGAATAATCAATATGGTTATTCCAAAGTATCTTAATTGGGTTGGTAAACATTTAGACACAATTTCATTTGAAGACAATTACTCTAAAACAGTTGCTGCGGTCAAAAAGTTCGATAAAATATATAATAATTTACCTAAAACAGATTTGTATCAGTATCAAAACCTTCAAGAACTTTATGATGCGATTCAAAAACACGAAACAAGAAATGTAAGAAACCCGCAGGATATGGAAGGTTCCAAAAAGGTTTATGAAGATGATACTTTTTATGTAACCAACCCATTAACCTATGAAGCTTCTTGTTATTATGGTAAGGGAACCAAGTGGTGTACCGCATCGGCAACAGATGAATACCATTTCAGAAACAAAAATAGTGAAGGTAAGTTATTTTACATTATTAACAAAAAACTTCCAACTAACGATGTCAACTACAAAGTTGCTCTATACAAATCATTCGAGGAAGAAGAAAGTTTTTGGAATGCGAAGGATGACCAGATACGTTCCGGTTGGATATTCGGAACTGAAGAACTTACAAAAATAAAGTCGGCGATTGATGAGTATATGGAGACCGAATATAAGGAACAACTTGAAATTTATAGAGATAAAGAGAGAAAAAGAAAAGAACAACAAAGATTAAGACAACTTGAAATTGAAAGAAGACAAAGACAACTTGAAAGCGAAGCGGAAGAAAGGAGAGAAGAAAATGAATGGGAATTAGGACCTGATTGCCCTGAAGAAGGTTTGAGGGCACACGCTCTTCTCGATTGGCTTGAAGACACAAGTGATATCGATAAGTTAACATTACAAGATAGAGTTAGACTTGATGAGTTAAAGGAAAATTTAGAACAATTAAATGAAAGATTGGAGGAACTTGAAGATGCTGGAGAAGATACAGATGAGATAACCGGTGAGATTGAAGATATCGAAGATGAGATAAGTGATATTGAAGAAAAAAAGGATGTGTATAATATAATACCAATAGGTAAGCATTACGATATGTACCAGTTCGAAGTTATAGGTCTTGATGGTAGAGAATACGCTGTTGGTGATGAAGACGAAATAAGACGTAGTTGTGTCGAATACTTGGAAGGGTTAATAGATGATATTGGAGTTGATGGATTTGGAAATAATTTTTATTTGGATTATTTGGATTATGATAGAATTTATGACGAAGCAGAATCATACTATTCAGATTATGTAAGAGATGAACCGGAATCTTGGTTTGATGAAAGTGAAAGAGAACTTAGCACAGAACAAGAGTCAGACATTGAAAAGATGGAAATAAGAATCGAAGGGTTCAAAAATACAATAGCGAACTACGAACAAATCAAAGATACAATGTTAAATGGTGATGAAGAATCTTATGATGATGAGGAATATGAACTTCTTGAAGAAAAAATTGCTGAACTTGAGTCTGAGATTGAAGAATTGGAAAATGAAATTGAGGAAATAAAAGATTCCCCTGAAGGTGATTTTCCGGAAGACTTGATTGAAGAAAAAATAGAAGAATTGGCCAATGATGCAAAAGATGATGGAGCTGATTGGTTAAAAGAATACGGACTTGATGTTGCGGATTATGTTAATGTTCGTGATTTTATTGATGGAATTATTGATACAGATGGTTATGGACATACGTTAAATTCTTATGATGGTACCGCGGATGAAGTCCAAATAGAAGGTGTTTGGTACTACGTTATCAGAATTAATTAATGTTTGATTTTGGTTGAAAAATATATTATTTTTGGGTTATGGGAAGAAAAAGAAAAATAAAGTTTAAACTTGACCCGGAATGGATGTTTAAGGAACCAATAGATTTTGAGTACAACAAATATACACTTCTTGATTACCTTAAAAAATGTGGGAAAAATTTTGACAAATTCCAAATATACCCGGATTTTGTTGAATTGTCATTACACATTGCAAATCTCCAATCACTCATCAAGGAAAACACTTTGTTATTAACAAACAAGAAGTTCGAGTCTTGCGACGACGAAATAATGGTCAAAGAGTTATACCCAAAGAAACCAAGAGATATTACAAAAGAAGAAGAAGAGGAACTTGAAAGAACATTAAAGTACACCAATGTCAAATTATACGATGCGTTTAATGTGGCAAAATCAGTTTGGTCTATCGCATATGAAAATATTAGCATATCACCAAAGAAGAATAAAGACGGTGTTATTGTTGGTGCCGGATTTATAGTTTATTATTTATCAGAAGACAATAAAGTTTTGGTGTGGGAATATCAATTACAGAAAAAAGACGAAAATTCTAATTATAGTATATCAGTAAAAAAAATTCACGAAGGTGAACATCATAAGGAAACTTTAAATGATATTATTGAAACAAATTCTACTTGGAAAAAAATAGATTTCGTTAAAAAACTCCCTGTGTTTGAAGTTAAGTGCGAACAGAAACTTCCATTAGAAGAAACTATTATACCAATAATGAAAAGGAAGTTGTTGGCATACATCTACGACAATATTTCATCTAAAAAAGTTAAAAACTTTGACTCGGAAAAATAATTTTCCTATCTTTATCACATGGGATTCAATAAAAGATTTGTAGAAAAAGAATTAATTGAGAATTACTTTAAACAAAGTAAACCACTCAAAGAATTATTCAAGGCCGACGCCTTTATCTTTATGGATAATTACTCCTCAAAGGTATATGACTATCATTGTGATGGATTATCAGATGAATTAATTAAAACTAAAATACAAGAATATGAAGACAATCAAGGCCGTAAGAGCAACTAAAAACATCGAAGTTGGAACAATTAAAAGAGTTGGAGAAAAGGAAGCCGATTCTGAAGTAAGAGGTGGTTATTGGAAGTATGTTCCAAAGTCCGAATACAAAGGGGAGAAAAAAGTTGAGGAACAACCAAAGACTGAAAAATCTGCAAAAGAAAAAAAGAATGCGAAAACTTCTAAATAAGTTAGACTGGATTTATGACTACTATATCTTATACTTTATGTATAATGATAAAAAGTTGGATAGATATCATTCTTATATGAAACAAAAATGGGGACAAAATGGAGATTGAATTAATTATTGCTGCGGTTGCCGGACTTAAATGGGTGTACGAATACACAGAACAAAGAAAGTGGGAGAAAAATAAATTTCTCCTTGATGAAGTTGAGAAGTTTATGTCTCTTGAGAGTACCAAATGTGTTCACAAAATACTTGATTGGAACTCAGCAAGTATATTTTATGAAGGAGAAAAGATTAAATTTAACGACAAGATACTTCTTGACGCTCTTCAAACACACAACATAAAACATTCTTTTAATTCTACTGAGGTTATTATTAGAAAACTATTCGATGAATACTTAGATAATCTCACAAAGTTTGTTATACTATCTAAAAGTAAGTTGATTGAAGAAAAAAACCTTATCCTGTTTTTAGAGTATTGGTTTGACATCCTATCCGGTGATTCACATAGTAAGGACAGAGAACTTGTTGAGCAGTTCCACAAATATATGGACTTCTACAACTACAAGAACCTTTATATCTTTTTAATCAGAAACACACAAAATAAATAAAATGGCGAAAGAAATGGTTAACCACCCAGGTCATTACGGGGGAAAAGATAATGTTTATGAAGTAATAAAAGTATGCGAGGCTTGGGACTTACACGCAGATGCATACCTTTTCAATGTTGTAAAATATGTTGCAAGAGCGGGGAAGAAAGACCCGGCAAAAGAACTTGAGGACTTAAAGAAAGCCGCATTCTACCTTGATAGAAGAATTAAATTATTAGAGCAAAAATGAAATACGATTTAGATATACTTGCAGAAGGTGCGATAATTCTTGATGGACTTGATGATGCGATAGTTGGTATTGCAGAAGAATTTGGTAATGGTAAAAGAATACTTTACTCAAAATATAAAATATTTGAAATTTTCGTTAGAAGGGACGGGATGACTTACCCGGAGGCCGAAGAGTTTTATAATTATAATATACTTGGTATGTATGTATCACCACAAAATCCTGTGTTTTTGGATGTTGAATTAAGATAAAATGGAAACAAATAAAATAATAAATGGGAATTGTATTGACGTAATGTCTTCAATGCCAGAAGGAAGTATTGATTTGATTGTTACATCACCGCCATACAACGCAGGAATCAAGTATGACACTTATGATGACACAATATCGATGGAAAGTTATTGGAACTTCACAATTGAATGGTTATCGGCAGCACTTAGAGTCCTGAAAGATGATGGAAGAATCGCAGTTAATGTTCCAATTGAAATGAATGTTCAGGATAGGGGAGGTAGAATATTATTCAACGCGGAGTTCTATATGAAGATGAAAGAAGTTGGGTTTAACTATTTTGGAACTGTAGACCTAACAGAAGATTCTCCACACCGGGTAAGACAAACAGCATGGGGTTCTTGGATGAGTCCATCAAGCCCTTATATATACAATCCAAAAGAATGTGTAATCTTGGGATATAAGAAGTCCAAAGTCAAAAAAGACAAAGGTGTTCCACAGTGGGAAGGAGTTCCTACTGAAATTGAACAGGAAGATGGAACAACAAAAACAAAGATAGTTTATAAAGATGAAGATAAGAAAGAGTTTATGAACTTGGTATTTGGAAGGTGGGAATACTTCGCTGACACCAAATCATTAACCAAGGCAACATTCTCTATGGATATACCTGATAAGGCGATAAAGATTCTCACATATAAAAATGATATTGTTCTTGACCCATTTGCAGGTTCCGGAACAAGTTGTGTGGCTGCAGAAATACTTGGACGAAGATGGCTCGGAATTGAACTTAGTGAAAACTATGCCAATATTGCGAGAGAACGAATACAGGCATTTGTGGACCAAAAGAAACAATTGAAAATAGAAGGGTTAGATTAACCCTTTTTTTATTTCCCCTATATTTATAATAAACTTATTTATGAAAGAAGAATTAGTATTAAAACTCACTCAAATACAGATGCAGTTTAAGTTTTTACACTGGCAGACGTTTGGAGATGCTAAACACAGAGCATACGGAGATATATATGACATGTTAGGTGATAAGATTGATGACTTTGTTGAATCAATGATGGGTAAATACGGAAGACCGGAGTTTGACCCTGAATTTTCAATTATGTTTCAAGATATGTCAGCCCTTAGCGTTCAGAATTTTCTTGATGGTATAACTGAATTTCTTGTTAGTATGACCGACAGATTAGATTCAAGATATGATACAGACCTCCTTAATTTAAGAGATGAAATGCTCGGAGGAATAAATAAACTAAAATACTTATTAACTTTAAAATTCTAATATGAAAAAAATATTAAAAGAATCTATAACACAAAACCAAGCATTGTCACTGTATGAGAATATGCCTAAAGATGAAAAAATTAGTTGGAAAAAGGCAATTGAACAATGTATAAATGATTACACCTCAAAAAGTGGTGGAAAAAGGGATGTAGGTGGAAACTTTAAATTTTCTATTATTGGCAGTGTTTTTGGAGTTGCTTTAATTGTAACCGGTATAAAATTGGAAATACCGGAACTTGTAATGATGGGTGCTGGTACAATAGCGGCTTTGGCCGGACTAACTGCACAAGATTGGTCAACAATAATAAATTGTGCTAGAGAGAAAAAAGGTATGAAAACATCAGATACTACAGATTCCGAAATGGGTATGAACGAATCAAAAAAGAGAAAAACAATTAGATTAACAGAATCAGAATTAGTTGGACTTATTCAGAGAATCATAAAAGAAGATGATACTTTAACCTCTAAAACAACGACAAAATTCTGTCAGGTCAAGACTTTCGAGTCTTTACTTAAAGAAGCTAAACAAAAACAAAAATTAAATTTTTTTCCACAAAGAGGATATATTGTGGATACAGTCGAAAAAGGTAGCAATTCAATGATAATGAATAAAAAAATCACATCAGGAATGTCTATTAAATTAACAGACCCAATCAAATTAGAAGAAGGTTCTGAAATTTTATTGAAGGATATCTCAGATTTTGGACAACCTCAGTTAGAATGTAAAGGTGGAAAACCTACTTTATATATTTCTATTGAAGGATAGTTCTAAAAAATATATTTAACAGAATCCCCGGGTTGGATACCAAGTTCTTCACAGGTACCACCGGGGATTTCTAATACAATATTACCTCTCCCACAATAAGAAGGGCATTCATCATCATTACACGGAGGACAATTTTCGTGAATATTTACAATCACATTATTTTTAATCATTAATATATCAAGAGGAATTATACAGTTTTTCATCCAAAAACATTGCTCTTTTCCACCCATTAAAAAAAGCATTGCATCAAAGGTTTCATCAAAATCCTTTCCCATCATGCCTTCCGATTGAGAAACTTTGTCAATACAAGTTTTGACTTTAAACTCATTATTATTTATACTTACTAACATACACATAAATAGTTTATGAAACAGAAAACATACGCAGGTTTAGTAGTCAAAGTTAATAATAAAGTTCTCCTTTGTAAAAGGAACGCAACAGGGTCATATCCTGGTATGTGGAGTATCCCGGGAGGTAAAGTAGAAAAAGGAGAATCAACATTAGATGGCGTGAGAAGAGAATTCTTCGAAGAGACCGCTATTAATATATCAAATGAAGAATTAAATTTTGTCGGATTAATTCCAAGACATAATAGAGATGGTTCCGAAATCAAAGGACAAATGTATGTTTATTTACTTGAATTAAATAAACAAATTTCACCTGATTTGGAAAATGCTATTGATGGAGATGAACATACCGACTGCGGATATTTTAGTGAGGAAGAAATATCACCTGAAAAATGTGGAACAAATCTTCACAAATTACTCTCAACAATTTTTGATAAATCTCAAGATAAGCTTTGAGGTTTAGGCTTTGAACCTGATTCATAACTACTAACAACTTTAGCGACCAAATCTCCGGTACCCCATGTTTTGAGGTCTGACAAACACTTTGTTGATATTTTTTTAGCTCCGATATCATTTTTCAAACCATCTAAAATACAATTGTATCTACCATTTTTTAATGTTTTTACAGTTGCTTCTAAACCATCTTGCTTTGAAGTGTAGTTTTTTACACCAACACTATTGAAATTTGTTGCACCTGGCATTTTTTGTGTTGTATTGAATGGATTGAATTTACCCGCCTTGCCTTCTGATTGTCTCCAAGCATACATAAATTTTAAATTCTCATCAGTAACAGGTGCATCGACCTTTTTTAATAATTCTTGATAAAACTCTTTATCAGTTGCATTTGACAAGTCAGTTTTTTTACCAAAAAAATCAAAATTAAAATCAAATTTTTTATCACCAAATATTGAAGACATAAGATTTTTTATCAAATCTTGAAATTGTTGTTCCGTTATAATTAAGTTTTTCTTTGTCATTATATATAAATATCAATTACGTTATAAAATTTTTTCTTTGAAAATTTGGATTTTTAATAAGTTTTACTATATTTATACTACTACACCCGATTTGTGGTGTTTCAAAAGAAATTTACCCGAAAGGGTGAGTATCCCCCAAAAAAAAGTTTCATAAAATATTTGATTGTTTGAAAAAACAAGTTTAACTTTGTGAAACAAATGAGATGATTACCCCGAAATAATTGTCTCAAAAAAAAGTCCCACAAAATTTGGTTATCTCAAAAAGGTTTCTTAACTTTGTGGGACTTATTTTGAAAGTTCTTTAAATATATTATATCGTGGAGTGGAGATTGGAAACAATTTATACGAGAGTGAGTTTTTCGGTGATTTTGTGATATTTATTATATATGAATAGATATCAAAAAGCCGCTAAAGTCGCAAACGACAAAAATAGAGCTCGAGCGATTGAAAATTACTATAAAAACCCATCCATTTGTAAAGAGTGTGGGTGTGTGATAGAAGTAAAAGAAAATCAAAAGTGTTCTGAAGTCAGAAAAAAAGTTTTCTGTGGTAAAAGTTGTTCTAACACACATAACAATCGGTTAAGACCAAAAAAAGAACCAATCAAAAAAGAAAAGATTAAAAAAGAAAGGTTTGAGTACTTGACCGGAGTTAAGAAAAAAGAGTTCTTTGAATTAAAAGGGATTTATTACAAATTTAGAGCGGTTATCAGGAAACATGCACATTATATTTTTACCACAAAGGGTGGAG
>Ga0315909_10007229_pt1 | contig 12425 bp, 22 predicted proteins | sample LakEriMetagenome_11_FD_203527 | JGI IMG/M metagenome (GOLD analysis project Ga0315909, IMG submission 203527) | Freshwater fungal communities from buoy surface, Lake Erie, Ohio, United States - Buoy 2 MA125 | ecosystem: Environmental > Aquatic > Freshwater > Lake | place: USA: Lake Erie, Ohio...
AAGTCAATGGTATAACTCCACAGACGATGGTGTTCTTGTTTCTTCGGAACCACTTACATCGGACAGATCCGTTTGGATGGAAGTTCCAGAATATTCTGTGCTGATAGTGGATAGAAACAATTCTCAGAACAGAATCAGAACCTTTTCTCTCAGGCACTTAACCATCCCTTTCGTAAGTTATTGATTTTATTAGAGTTTTTTCTGTTGTTGTTTTAGCCTGTCTGTACGATAATAGTTGTATGGAAACAAGAAATTACACCTTCGACGAAAATATCGTCTCCGATCTCTACAAGGACGCCTATGGCGTTCGTCCTGGAGAATTCTTCTGGTCTGATTGGGATGCGTGCAGCGATGACGCCAAGCAGCATCTCTGGGATCGATTGGTCGACGCTGTCGGCGATTCGATTCGTGAGGAGCAGCGTTACCACAATATGGCGATTGCTGAGTTTGAGGGTTGGGTGAAGCAGACGATGAAGATCGTCGTTGATTCAACCCGCGAAGATTGCATTCGCATGATGCATGACGCGCACGAAACGCGAGGTGATGTTGAGTATCTTGAACATTGCCTTGGTGTGCCGTATGGTTATTTGAGTGGGAAGAACTGGGGTTAATTATGCTTTTCGAAAATTATGATTTTGATATGGCTCTTTACAAGTATGCTGATCATCTTGTTGAGAACTATAACAAGAGTGGTCACGATGGAAACTATCAAGTGTCGTTCGATCGTGGTCGCAAGTTTCTGAAGGTTGTGAATACCAGTTGGGGTTCGCGTTCGGTGCACTCTTTCATCTGCATCAAGGAACACGATGGCTGGAAGTATGGTGACATTCTGAAGGCGGCGTCGTGGGCGCAACCTGCGAAGAATTTTATTCGTGGCAATGTGTTGAATACTGATTCGTACAAAGATCATCGATGGGTGGGATTATAATGGCTGTTGCAGTTCCTAAAGTTGGTTCTCGTGTTCGCGTCACTACGATGTATCCGAACACTTATGCGTATCGTGGTGAGTATGACAATTATGTTACATACACTCGCGAGGGTGTGGTTGTTCAATCTATCTTCCGCGATCCGTTCATGTTCGCTGTTGAGACTGGTGCGGCTGATCATCCTGTGAGCGAGTACAATGCGAAGTCGCAGCATGTTGTAAAGATTGAATACATCATCGGTGGTGCTACGCAAGTCGCAACTGAGACAAAGGCATGGAAGGTCAAGAGCGAAGATGGCAAACGAGTCTATCTTGTTCAGCGTGTGAATGGTAAGTTCAGTTGCACATGTAAGGCGTTTGAGTTTCGTAAAGATTGTAAGCACATAGGTGCTGTGAGTAAAAAGTAATGAGTGTGAAAGATTATCAACAATCATTAGAGGCTGCTGGTGCGCGAGTGCTCGCGTTCCAGGAGTTTGGTGACTGGCAAGGCTCATGGGTTGCTTTGGTGGAATACCAAGGACAGCGTGGTTGGGTGCAGGGATCATATGGTTCCTGTGACGGATGCGATGCGTTTCAATCAGAGTTTTCTTGGGATTCTGACTTTGCATGCGAAGATGTACAAGATCGTTTTGCGCAGTTCGGTCGTGGCTACTTGGATGATCTGCAAACGACAGAGCAAATCTTGCGTCAGTATAATGCAGATTCTTCTTGGGATTCTGAGTCTGAAGATGCTGCGTTCTGGATTCGCGAGACTGTGCAGACTTATGGAGTTGTGTGATGGGCACTAATTACTATGTTGTTGAAAATGTTTGCGAATGCTGTAAGCGATACGATGAGAAGTATCACATCGGCAAGAATTCATATGGCTGGGCATTCTCATTCCATGGTTACAAGTATGATGGTTTGACCACTTGGCAAAAGTGGAAAGAGTATCTTGTTGACAAAATTATCTACGATGAGTATGGTGGTACGGTTCCATTTGATAAGTTTGTTGAATTGATAGAAATTTATGGCAGACCAGGTTATGTGGTGGTAAATGAGTATCACCCACAAGGTTACAAAGTGAAGGTTCACAACGAAGAAGGTCGCAAGGAAGGCTGGTTCAATCCAGAGTGGGATTGGGATGATCCAGAAGGTTATTCGTTCTGTTCAAGAGAGTTTAGTTAGCAAGAATTGCTTTACTTTTTATTCTTGCTAGTATATAATGGATGTATGAATATGTTTATCAAGACACCTGAATCGTATCACTTTGACCACAAGTATGCTCTCAACATTATCGAAGAGAAGTACAAAGCCAAGTACATGGGATACTGGGCAATCAAACGCGATAGTGGTTGGAGCGAGATGCCTGTTGATGTTTTCTATCAACCGAATCCTGATTTGTCACAGGGTCACTCACACTACTTTGGAATCTTCACGGTTCCAGGACAGGGTGTGATGATTACAGATGCCAAAAGTGCATTCAGCGAACCGATCACTGGCTTGCTGACGGATGATGGTGAGGTTCTTGTGAGTCGCTATCGGCATGATTATGTCGCAAAGGGACCATACATGATTGATGGTGGTCGTGACTATCTGCGCACAAGCGGTGGTGCTGATGGCAAGTTGGTCAAGGTGACTGTTGTCGATGGTGAGTTTGAGTTTGAGGTCTATGGTGAAATTTGAATTCAAATTATTCAACCGTTGGATTGATGTTAGACTGAGTGATTATTGGTCGTTTGGATCAGATGTTCGATTTAACAATGGAAATCCGTATCGTGACATTCGAATCGGACCAATCTTTATTCGCATTTTTTGGAGATGAAAATGGACAAGAAAATCACAGTTGAACTTGATTGGGATACAATTGACAAGGTCGCAACTTGTGCAATGAAGAGTGTTCTTGAGAATCTTGAAGTTGATCTTGAGAACCGCAAGGCTGGAACTGGCATGGCTATCTTCGACACAAACAAGAAGAAAGACATTGCTGAGATTCAGCGACACATCGATGCATTCAAGACTGTGTTGAAGTATTATGGTGAAGGCAACGAGTGATGCCTATTCATTACAGTACCAATTTCATGGGTCCGATCAATATAGATTGGATCAAAGAGCATGGCAGTGATTGGGCTGGTGGTCGTATCGACATGTATGGTGGCGATTGGAGTTATCCAGAAGAAATCGGTTTGCCAATAATGAAGTCTAGTGATTATGCCACTTTCAGTGATTGGCTTGATACTGTTGAGACTGATGATGTGTGGACATTGCAGCAGTTGGTTGAGCAGTATGAAAAAACAAATTCAAAGATCGTTTGGCACAGAACGCCACGCTGGGAGGTTGTAAAATGAAAGCAAAAGAATACAATCTAATTGCTCAGTGTGTTGAGAATGGCGTGATGCTTGGATGGAATCGTGCACACAAACATAGTGATACCCCAGAACCACATTATATTCATAGCCAGATTGAACAAGCAGTATTGAATGAGATTTGTGAGTGGTTTGACTTTGAGGATGTAAACAATGAAAAAGTTTGATCGTTTTGATTTTGAACAACAGATTATGAATTGCTGGAATGTGACCAGCGACATTCGGACTGTGACTGAGTATCTTCTTGATGCTCCACTCGAGGTTGATCGAGAGGATAAGATTGCCAATATGCTTTTGGGTATAGAGGCTCTTTATCAAGCCAAGTTCGATAAACTGTTTCTTCAGTTTGAAGATCTGATTGGCGAATATTGTCATATTCTTGATCGAGATTCCGATGCTATTGATGAATTCAATGCCGAACAGATACGCAAGTTTCACGAAGCACAACAGGAGTTGCCATTGTGATCAAGCCATCCTGTTTCAGCGAGTATCAGTGGAAGGTCTATCAGACTGAATTGCAAACTGTCAAGAATAGTAAAACACTTGACATCTGTTTCGATTGTACGGTAGAATATCAAGTGCGAATGCGCAAAGAAGGCAAGTGTGCTTTCCCGATGAAGCGTCTCGATAAAGTAACGGAGTATGCATGAAGTATGCACCATTGATTGACTTGTTAGTTTTGGCTCTAAACATTTACTTTGCTGTTGTAAACAGAGGAACTGTTTGGGGCTGGATCTCAACTGCGATTGTTCTTTTTTACGTTTGGATTTTGCTGAAAGCAGTTCGAGAAACTTGATTTTTTTGAAATTGTACTATATACTAGACTGACAATTTTCTGCGTGATTCGCGACGCCCAAAACTTTTTTGGTAGGACAAAGTCCCAAGATGCTACTAGTTGTTTCCCTCCCTGCATCGAAAACTGCGACCTTTTTCTAAGTTATTGATTTTTATAGAGTTTTTTTAGTTTACTTGTAAGACCTCATACGGTATAATGATTGTATGAGTTGAGCGTCCTTCGCGATTGCTCTTGCTGTTTAAAATTGAAATGATTCTTGGGTAAGGTTTTGATTCTCTATTCAGAGATGGGAGACCACGATATTCTGCGGGAGTTGGGGCAGGTATCAATTCTGCCTTCATAGCACAACGGTAGTGCAACTGATTTGTAATCAGTAGGTTGGGAGTTCAAATCTCTCTGAAGGCACCAATTTTTGGACCCATCGTCTAACGGTTAGGACACATCCCTTTCACGGATGGAATAGGGATTCGAATTCCCTTGGGTTCACCAGATTACTTTGTTATGATTTTTTGGGGTTGAAACATTAAAGTGATGTAACGGACTTTTAATCCGTAAAAGAGGGAGCGTTACCCTCCAGCCCTACCATACGTTTGGGTCTATCGTATAACGGTGATTATATCTGGCTCTTAACCAGTTTGATGCAGGTTCGAGTCCTGCTAGACCCACCAATTTCCCGATGGTGTAATGGAAGCATACGAGTCTCCAAAACTCTTGGTTGCGGTTCGAGTCCGTATCGGGAAGCCAGTTTAGTTTTTGGCGTGTAGATCAGCGGTAGATCAAGTGACTGTTAATCACTCTGTCGTAGGTTCGATCCCTACCACGCCAGCCATCTTGGTGACCTGCAGATGCATCTGTCGGGTTCATCCTATCAGTGTAAGGGCTTATCCGTTTCGGTAGCACTGATTGAATTATGAGGCAGAACGGATTGCAGCCTTGCTGTGTGGGGGTAAGGATTAAGACAAACCTTGAATGGTAGCCCACACCTTATTTGGGGGATTAGTGCTAATGGGAACACGCTGCGTTTGCATCGCAGAGTTGAGAGTTCGATTCTCTCATCCTCCACCAAAATATGCCCGAAGCCTCTGCAGCAATGTACGCTTCGGCTATCTTGTCGCGCCATTGTTAGTGGCTAGTCTGACCCAGACGATAAAGAAATGCTGTGACAAGCATGGGTGGTTTGGCAACACCTTACTGCGGCAACGCAGATGAGTCAATGATGCCCAGAGAAATCTGCCGTCCAACCGAACGGTCGTTGGCAATACGAGAATCTCCCTGTGTTGTGAAGTGGATGAAAAGTGACCACCAGCAGGGAGAAGCAACTTTTTCGCAGGATGTGGCAAGCAGTAATGTGTTGCCTCCATCGGATGCCTAGAACGAGCAAACCCAGTTATCTCATCCTGCACTTTTTTGAGGAGTCGTCTAACGGCAGGACAGCAGGTTTTGATCCTGCTTATCGTGGTTCGAATCCATGCTCCTCAGCCAAGTTTATGTGGGCAAGCGGTGAAGTTGGAGAGTCACACCAGACTGTAAATCTGGCGCCATCGGCTGAGTAGGTTCGATTCCTTCCTTTCCCACCATTTTATTTCGGGACAATGGCACAGTTGGTTAGCGCACAGTCCTGATAAGACTGAGGTCGATGGTTCGAATCCATCTTGTCCCACCAATCATGGCTCGGTAGAACAGTTGGTTAGTTCACATGCCTGTCACGCATGAGGTCGTGGGTTCAAGTCCCATCCGAGTCGCCAGTTTAGGAAGGTAAAGCAGAGAGGATTTGTCGCTGTTTGCTAAACAGATGGTTCCCTCGGGAATGTGTTTCGATTACACTGCCTTCCGCCAATGGCAACGTAGCATAGTGGCTAATGCACCTCCTTCATACGGAGTTTATCGTTGGTTCGAGTCCAACCGTTGCTACCACGTTGCGGTGGCAGAAAAGTTATGCAAGAGTCTGCAAAACTCTTTTATGCTGGTGCGAGTCCAGTCCGCAACTCCATTTGAGGTGCTTATGAAAAGAGAGAATTGGTTTTTTACACCTATATGGATCGATCATCTCAACATCAATTGTAGTGATATTGCAAACGAGTGTTTAGAATTAAAAAATAACAACTATCCAAATAGAATTTTTACAAATCGTGGTGGATGGCAAAGTCGAGATTTAAACGTGCAAGACTTAAAAAGTTTTGGCACCATAAAGTCTGAGATAGAACATCGATGTGATAAAATTGCAAAAGAAATAGAAGATGGACTTCGCTTAGAACTAGACAATATTTGGATCAACATTAATCAACGTGGTGATTACAACGAGAAACATGTGCACCCATCAAGTGCATTCTCAGGTGTGATATACATTCAAACAGACGAGAACACTGGAAACATTCGCTTTTTTGATGACTTGTTTTTACAAAAACATTATCCATTAAAATTGTCCGAAAAGAATAACTTTTTTCATCATGCTATTTTTTATAAACCTGTTAATGGAATGATGATGATATTCCCTTCATGGACATCTCATGATGTTCTTCCATCTGATGGCGACTTGACTCGAATATCGATATCGTTTAATATAAAACAAGTATGATTGCATCTAAAGTAAAAAGTGAGATTGAAAAACTGCAACCAAGTCACTTCATCAATGCTTTTCCAAATATCTTTTCTTGGCGAGAGTTAGAAAACTTATTAAATTTGAGACCATTTGTAAATCATCAACGCCTCAAATTTATAAACAAAGAAGAATATTCGTGGAACAATCAAGGTTGGTTGACGGATGTCAATACATATCCACCAACTCTCTTAGAAAGAGAGTTGAGAACAAATTTATGCTCCATAATTGATGCATCAAGAGTGAACAAAAAGGTCAACTCTATTTGTAAAGAACTCGAATCTACTTTTACTAATTCTTGCGTTGATGCGCACATTTACTTTACAGTTGCTGAAGATTTATCCAGGGGTTTTGGCATACATTGGGATAATTCGCATAATCTGATTGTACAGATTGAGGGTTCCTCTAGATTCCAAATCTGGGGTTGTGACGTAAAAGAAAAAAACGCAGAGCATCTAGAAGAAAGCCCCCTGATTGAAGTTGTCATGTCTCCAGGAGATGCCATCTTTATTCCTATGAAAGTATATCATCGTGCAATTAGTTTGTCAAAACGTCTCAGCATCAGTTTTCCGATTTCTTATGAAACAAAGTTTGAGCCTCAAGACAGACATTGGGTGGAATTATAGAACGAGGGACTATAGCATAATTGGTTAATGCAGCAAACTCATAATTTGTTGATTCTTGGTTCAAGTCCAAGTGGTCCCACCAGTTGACTTTTGCGAATACATATAGTAAGATATAACAATCGGACAGTAGCACAGCCTGGTAGTGCATCTGCTTTGGGAGCAGAGGGTCGGAGGTTCGAATCCTCTCTGTCCGACCATCTTTTAATACGGAGTTTTTGTTATGGCAAATCATGTGAACACTCATGTTCGTTTTGAAAAACTCAGTGATGCTGGAAAAGCGAAGTTGCAAGAACTTTATTCTCGCATTCAAGTAAAAGAAAATGATTATGAGTGGTTTAGTGACATCTTTGGTCTGAATAAAGAACTCACAGATCTTCGTGAATGGAATCTAGAAAATGTCGGACCGAAGTGGTGTTACTTCGAAGATCGCGATGAAGATTATTTCAATACAGTTTCTGCTTGGAGTTTTCCGCAGCCAGGATTAGAATGGCTGTTTGAGCAGATTGCTTCTGTTGATCCTGATTTCATCGCCTCTGTTTTTTATCAAGACGAAATGCCAAACTTCTTTGGTGTTTATGTCTATGATAAAAATGGAATGGTTGATGGTTGTGAGTGGGGCGAAGATAACGAAATCACTGAAATGATGCATGAGATGGTTCCTGCACTTCGCGAACTCGATCAAGAAGAACAAAGTGAGGTTTATTCAGATCTTTGGTGCGACAATATTTGGGAACTTGTTGAAGACAAACAACAGCAAGTTTACAATGACGTGATGGATTATATAAAGAATCGCGAGTAAGAATTCGCGACTGTGGTGGAATCGGTATACACAACAGACTTAAAATCTGTCGGCGTTAGCCATGTCGGTTCAAGTCCGACCAGTCGCACCAGACAAAGCAGAGTTGGCATATTGGTTGTGTCCCAGCCTTCCAAGCTGGTCAAAGGAGTTCGATTCTCCTACTCTGCTCCATGCCCTCGTAGTCTAGAGGATGAGGCATCTGCCTTCTAAGCAGATTAACGCAGGTTCGAGTCCTGCCGAGGGCGCCAAATTGAGGGATTTATGATAATCAAGAAAGCGATGAATGACACATGGATGTGGGCGAAGAATGATTATCATTCATACCCATTTCGTTTTTGCGTAGAAGTGATTGCGTGGGCAATCAGTATTGGTTGCACTGTCGTGATGGCAATGACAGTCCCAACTCCTCCACTTGCATACATCTATCCCTTTTGGATTGTTGGCTGTGCCATGTATGCATGGGCTGCATGGACTCGCGATAGTTTTGGAATGCTTGCAAACTATCTTTTATTGACCATTGTAGATATAATTGGTCTATACAGAATTTTAATGGCTTAATGCGCGATTAACTCAGATGGTAGAGTGTCTGCTTTACACGCAGAATGTCGGCAGTTCGATCCTGTCATCGCGCACCAAATTTTATGACACTAGATCAATTTAATAGTATTTTTCCTTTTATCGCGTGCACTTCTCACTTTCTAAATATTCGGAAGTTGTTACGCGACAAACAGGTTTTGGGTGTACACTGGGCTGCTCCATTGATCACTTATGGCGGTCAGATCTCTGGAATCTACTTCATGTACACACTTGAACAATGGTATACAATGGCAGGTGGTGCGACTTTCTTTGCATTAAGTTTCACGTGGTATTGTATGATGATTTATTATAACTACATTCGAAAGCGGGATTGATGTAATGGTAGCCTGGGACCTTGCCAAGGTTCGCGCGCGAGTTCGATTCTCGCATCCCGCTCCAATTTATGGCTGAACAAAAAAAATTAAAATTTGAAGATCTCCAGCCGCATGTAGATATGCTCTGTGATGCGCTGGAGAACAAAGGTGCATCTCCGAGTGGTATTCCTCATAACAAAGAAGTTGCTACTAATGCTGAGAGATATCGAGAACTGCTAAGACAAATTCGAAGCAAGAACAAATCGTTTGAAGATCTAGTTTACGATTTACATTTACTCAATCACCAAACCCTACAAGCCGCTGGTGATAATCAATCATATCGAATTAATAAGATTGTACATGCACTTGATGTTTTTATAATGAAAGAGTACAATAGGGTAAATAATGCAGTTATTCAAGACTCAATTTGAAATTAGTCTAGAAGAAAAACAAGAACTTTACGAAAAAATCGTACACAAACATCTTTTCTTATTGAGAAATTATTACTACTTTCAATCTGAAAATTTGAACTTCTCATTAGTTGAAAATCAGTACAAACCATTCACCAATCGATTAATCAGTTTTTTTGTTGATGCGTCTAGAGAAATATTTGGCAATTTTGAAATTGCTTCTGATGGTAGATGTTATGCATATGTCTCTAATATCAACGACTATCATCCTAAGAATAGAATTCACAATCATGCAACAACATGTTCTGTAAATGGAGTTTATTACTTAAATGTTCCTTCGGAACAATCAGGTATGATATCGTTTTATAACGATAATGATGAGCAAGTTTATACCTACCAACCAAAGGCATTTGATCTTTTGATTATGCCAAATTTTATGAAGCATTATCCTCACAAAAGTCTTGTAGAAGAATACAGAGTATCAATCAACATAGAAATTTTTATAGAGAACTGGTCGAATCATTATTCGCATTGGTACAAAAATAACTTTACTAAATGATATAGATATTATATAATATTACAGACAATTGGTGACAAATGAGATTTTTGACAAGGAAGTTGGTTCAGCCTCAAGACCTTAATGTTCGCGGCACACTATTCGGTGGTCGCTTATTGGCTTGGGTTGACGAAGAGGCAGCAATCTTTGCTGGTGTTGAAACGCGACACAATAAGGTTGTAACGAAAAGTATTTCGGCGATCAATTTTATTGCTCCAGCATTTCAGGGCGACATCATTGAGATTGGTGTTGCTTTAAAAAAGGTTGGTAGAACTAGCGTGACCGTAGAAGTGCAAGTGAGAAATCTAGTTACTCAAAAAGTTATAGTGAACATCGATGAAATGGTTTTTGTGTGTGTTGATGAAAACGGAAAACCAACACCACATATTTTAAGAGGATAAAATTCGGAAGTGTGGCAGAGCGGTTGATCGCAACAGTCTTGAAAACTGTCGTTCCTTCACGGGAACCGAAGGTTCGAATCCTTCCACTTCCGCCAGAATTTAGTTTATTGCCCAGATGGTGGAATGGTATACACGGTGGTCTTAGAAGCCACTGCCGAAAGGCATGGAGGTTCGAGTCCTCTTCTGGGCACCAAATTGGAGATATGATATGAGTTACACAGTTGGTATTGTCGGCAAAGGATTTGTCGGCGGCGCAATGTATGAAAACTTCAAGGATGCATTCAACACCCTTGTTTGGGATACAGATGAGTCAAAGCGCAACGTTGCAACTTTTAGAAAATTTGTAGAAACATCTGACATCATTTTCGTCTGTGTTCCGACTCCGATGAAAGAATCTGGTGAGTGCGATATTTCAATTGTCTCATCTGTAATCGACGACATTGCTCAGATTGATCGACAAAAATATATCGTAATCAAGTCAACTGTAACTCCAGGAACAACTCAGCGATTGGCTGAGGGTTTTGGGATGACGATTGCATTCAATCCAGAGTTCTTGACAGAGGCAAATGCAATTAATGATTTCCGTCGCCAGCCATTGATTATTGTTGGTGCGGATGATCCTGGCATCGCAACTGTATTGACAATGTTGTATTACGAATTCAACACAAAGGTCGATAATGTTGCTCATGTTATCCAGCGCACGACTAAAGAAGCCGAATTGTTCAAGTATCTTGCGAATTGCTTTCTCGCTACGAAGGTTATCTTCGCCAATGAGTTTAAGGCATTGTGCGATAAAGTCGATGTTGACTATGGTAAGATTGCCGAAATCGCAGTATTGGATAAACGCCTTGGACATACACACTGGCGTGTTCCTGGACCAGATGGCAAGTACGGATTTGGTGGATCTTGTTTCCCGAAAGATTCTTCAGCGTTGCTCTCATATGCTGCTGAACATGGAGCCGAGTTGTGGTTGTTGACTGAAGCAACTTATATCAACGACGATGCGCGTGATGGAAATCTTTTTAATAAACTTGAAATTGTAAAAGATAAATAATACATTATGAGTTTAGTATTAGTTGTAGACAAAGGTGGAATGCCCAAAGACTGGGTGAACTTCGAAATGGCGGCATGTTATTACGCCAAGAAGAAAGTTCTCTGGGAATTGGGTGAGAAGATGAAGACCATGTTCGGTGGACACAATGAACATGGTGAACAGTCACGCATTGACATCTCATGCATCATCGGCGTAAATGGTCCATTGCTCGGCGATAAGTTTTACAGCCAGCAAACTAAATTCGCTGATCGTATGACATTGTATGCTCGCGACTGGCACATCTGCGCTTATTGCGGAGAAGAGTTTTCAACAAGCCAGTTGACGATTGATCACGTTCATCCGAAGTCTCGTGGTGGAACAAATCAGTGGACTAATTGTGTCACTGCTTGTCGTCCATGCAATCATCGTAAAGGTGATCGCACACCAGAAGAAGCAAAGATGCATTTGATTTATGTTCCTTATGCGCCAACTGTGCATGAACGTATACTGCTAAAAAATCGTAAAGTGCTTGCCGATCAAATGGAATATTTGAAAGCGAGCATTCCTAAAAACTCTAGAGTATGGAGACATGCAGCATGAGTACTGGCGGAAAAGGAAGTAAGCCAAGACCATTGAGTGTCCCGCGCAAACAGTTTGATGATAACTGGGAGCGCGTCTTCGGAAAGAAGAAGGAAAAATCAAAGGCTAAATATAAAACTGCGGGGTAGACTAGAGGTCAAGTCACTGGACTCATAATCCAGTTTCCGTTGGTTCGAATCCAACCCCCGCTACCATTTTGGAGTTGTTATGCTTTCAGTAGTTGTGCCTACGATGTGGCAGTTCGATCCTTTCTGTGATTTTCTCGAGGATCTCGTTCAACTCCCAATCATTGACGAAGTCATCGTCATCAATAATCTCGTCGAACTTACACCTGATCATTCGGCGCTGAAACATCCGAAGGTTCAGATGCATAACATGCCTGAGAACATCTATTGTAATCCGTCATGGAATCTCGGAGCAAGACTTGCAAAGAACGAGAAGATTTGTT
>Ga0315909_10007231_pt1 | contig 12423 bp, 8 predicted proteins | sample LakEriMetagenome_11_FD_203527 | JGI IMG/M metagenome (GOLD analysis project Ga0315909, IMG submission 203527) | Freshwater fungal communities from buoy surface, Lake Erie, Ohio, United States - Buoy 2 MA125 | ecosystem: Environmental > Aquatic > Freshwater > Lake | place: USA: Lake Erie, Ohio...
CCTTCTGGTTCTTCATCTTTTTTAATATCATCAAAAGCCTGTTTTATTCTTCTATCATTAGACTTATTATCATCCTGATCTATCAATCCACCTTCTCTATCATAAACTGTTAATGTTCCATATGATGGTAATGCTGATAAATTAATATATGCTATATCATTTAATGTTATAAACTCACCTTTACCATTTTTGTTTTCTATTATATCTTTCATATCAGCAAACATTGCAAAAGCTCCACCGGCGCCCTCTGCTCCTCTTAATAAAGCTATATATATCTGATTAAAACCTCTATTATCTTCTTTGATATTAATTTTTCCGACGGTATTCATAATATAATATTCTTCACCGTCATCTTTTTGTTTTCTTTGAAATACCATTGCATAACTTCGTCCATCTTGTTCACTCATTTTATAGTTTAATGGCCAGTTTACTTCTGATGGTTTTCCTGATGTCTCCATTTCTATTGATTGTATAACTGGTATGCATTTCATTAATAATTTATACTTTTGATTGCCTTGTTGTTTTATGTCGTTCATTGTAAAAATAAATGATTTTCGTGCATTTAATGGTGAATCTTTCATTAATTCTTTAAAATCTCTTTTAAAATCATCTATTTGACTCTCTGAAGGTTTTGATTGTAATTTTGGAGGATAATATAAACCCCATTGTAAATTAATTTTACTTGCTTCTTCTTTGTAATCTTCTTTGTAGTCTTCTTCTTCATCTGGATCTTCATCTGAATCTTCATCATCTTCACCACTAACAATTGATAAATATTGCACATCAAAACTTTTTATTAGGTTTCTCGCTTCATTATCTAAAAATCTACTACGATTAGATCTCATTAAATTTTTATATATTCTTGATGCGGCGCTTCTTATAGCACTACTTAAATTATTATTATTAATATAATCTCTAAATCTTTCAAGCTCTTTTTTAATTTGTGTTTTTGATAAGGATTCGTCAAGTTCTTCTTCATCTTCTTCATCTTCTGGTTCTACTTGTTCTGCTGGTGCATTTACTTCAAATAAATTCTGTTCTGGTTCAACTGGTGGATTATATTGTTTAATTAATTCATTTAATGTTTTTTCTGTTTTTGTTGTTCTTTTTTTATTTATTAATTTTTTTATCTTTTTAGCAATTGCAATTCTTAATTTATTTTTTTTTTTTAATGCTCTTGTATTATTTGATAATATAAATTGATCAACATCATTTAATATATTTTTTAGAGAATCTTCATCTTTCATATTAAGTTTTTCATTCTTATATTTTTTAACTAAATAATCAACACCCTCTTTTATTAATGATGTAATTTTATCTTCTAATTTTTTAAGGTCTTCTTGTGATGATTTCATAAATTCAATAATAAATTCTTTAGTTATTAGATTCTCTTTAAATGCTTTATTTATTAATGATTTTTTAATATTTTTAGCTCCTCCTTTAAATTTATTTAATTCTTTATGGACTTCCATATATTTCTCCGCATATGGTTTTGCGATCTTCCTTGCGCCTTGTGCAACGAATTTATTTCTATCTAATCCAAGATAATCTTCAGCAAGTGTTTTGCCTTTAATACCTGCATAACCTAGTAAAGACGCCCAGGGGTTTGCTTTATAATTATCTCTAATATTTTTAAGAAATTTTTCATCTGAATCTCTTATCAATTTATCTGCTTCTTTTTGTGTTATTTTCTTTTCATCTCTTAACTTAGCAAGTTTAGAATATGTTTCATCGTGTTCTTTTGCTCCTTCATCTATAATATCTGTTGGTGGATGTGTTCTAATATATTCTTCGTCTAATGCATTAAATGGACCAACATAATTTGTCCCAGTTAAAAGGGTTGATCCTCTTGATTTTGCTTCTTTATAAAGGTCTTTTGCTTTGTTCTTCACTTTTTCATATCCTGATTTTATAGTATCAAAAATGCCTGATCCTTTTAATTTATTATATTTCTTTTTTAATTTTCCAGTTGTTTGTTTCCCTAAATTTGTTATTTGTTCTTTAAAAGAATTTGGAATAAAATATGTTTTAGGAATATGAACGTAATTTATTTTGCTTTTAGTATCTGTTATTTTTGATTTATCATTTAAAAGCTGTTTCAATAAATCTTCAACTTTTGATATATCTGATACTGGTTTTTTAAATTCTGCTTTATATAATGCCTCAGGTTCTTCCTCTTCTACTGCTTCTATTGCTTCTACTTTCATTTCTTCTTTAATTGGTTTTGTTACTACTTTCTTATCTGGAAGATCATATATCGTATTTAATTTATCTTCTTTAACTTCTTCTTTCATTTCAATCTTTTCTTCTGGTTCTTCTTCTTCCTCTTCTTCCTCTTCTTCTTCTTCTTCTGGTTCTGGTAATGCGGGATTCACCACCTCATCCCAAATACCAGTTGCGGTGTCTTTCACGGTATCCCAAACTTGGACTGCTGTATCTTTAACACCTTCCCATAAATCAGTAGCACCTTTTGAAACTGTATCCCAAGCATTTGAAAACCAATCATACCAAGCGCCTCCTGATAATTTAACAAATTCAGGTTTTAATTTTCCAAATATTAAAGATATACCATTATTTATTTTTTTTGTTCTATAAGATTTTGGCATAAATTTTTGTTTTGGTATATTTCTATATCTAAAACTTGCTTTTGTTTCTCTCATAAAAGGAACTTTTTTTGAATGTAAAATATGCTTTACAATTTCATCTGCTCTTGCTTTATCTACTTTCTTTTTGATTATTATTGCGTGTAATGCGTAATTATCTTTTTTTCCAAATCCTAAAACCTTATTTTCTTGTTCTTTAGCGGGAATTGCTGGTGAATTAAATCTTGGAAATTTACCACCTTTTCTATTTGCTGATCCTGGAAGTGGTCCAAATGGATTATCTTTTTTTAATTTTGCCATTCTTTCTGCTTGATATTTATCTCTTTCATCGCCATAATATGCCATTATTAATATATAATTATATTAGAAAATAATTATATATTAAATTATATTTGTAATTTTTGTTCTAATAAATTTTCTTTATAAGAATGTTTATTTATTTTAATAATTGTTAAACCGTTCGTTATTGATGGTTTAGCGGTTGGTTCATCTTTGTATTTATTTTTAAATTTATCAATTATATCATCAGGAATTAATGGCTCTGCATCTTTTATGTTCTGAATATCAGAAGAAATAACTTTTAATAAATCACCCGCTTGAATCCTTACTTCTTTTTCCAAACTTAATTGTATTTGAATTAATTTACTTATTTTATTGTAATTTAAAGATGTCATTCTATGGCATTCTGATCGTTTTGTATAATCAAAAAAATTGTCAATAGTTTTTAAAATTGCTACTAAAATAGATATTGCTCCTAAATATACATTTTGATTTGGGACTATATTTTGAACTTGTGATAAAAACCCTATTGCAGATGATATAACAATAACAGGAATATTTAACCTTATAGAAATATTATTAAATTTTTCGTATGCTTTAGAATGTAATAAAGCCATACATTCAGCTTTCTCAGCTTCTTCTTTTAATAATGTTTCAAAGTCATCAGTATAATGAATATTAATATTTTCTTTATTTTCTTTATTTTCCATATATATTATTATTCTAGAATTTTTATTTATTCAATAATTGGTTAACTAATAATTTTAATTCATCTATTTGTTTTTGTTGATTGTCTATTTGTTTTTGTTGGTCTGTTATTAATTTATTTTGTTCTTGGATTGCTTTAACTGAATAGGGTATAAAATCTGTTATTGCTATACCAAGATAAGGTGTATCTTCATTTTCCCCTGTTCGTCCTGTATCCATTACTAAATAGTCAAATAATGGTATTTCTTGAATTTCTTGTGCTACAAATCCTACGCATTTTCTTCCATCAGGATTTGAAATAAAATCAAAAGAAACAGGACGCAATTTTAATAAAGATGATAATGCGTCAGGTATATCTTCTACATTTTTTTTTAACCGACGGTCAGATGTTGAAACCCATCCATTTGGTGCTGATGTTGTTAATTGGACTCCTGTATTTGCTGGTTGAGACATAACATATAAATATGCAGTTGAACCGCCACCTTGACATTGAATAGCAAAATAATTTGAAGGTGCTGTGCTATGAAAATTAAAAGATGTATTTGTCACTCCTTTAAGACCAAATGATATAGCGCTGTTTGCGATTGCTAGGACACTTGTAGCATTATTCCATATAACCATATCTGCTGCATTCCAATAAGATGTGCTTGTTAGTGCGTTAAATTTGTCTCCTCTTATAATATACCCGCAATTATTTACAAAAAAACCATACTTATTTATTCCCGCAAGTAATTCGTTTGTTGTGTCTCCATTTTCAAAATGCCATCCAGCAGCATTTATATAACCATATCGTCCTGATGCTGATGCATTATTAGACGAAGTAGCATTAAAAGTCAGAGAACTTGGGACTCCACTTGTAAATGCTGTTAAATTTAAATTTTCACCTGACCCGCTATTTTTTAAATTATTACAAAGAATGCTTCCTGTATTTGCCATCGTAATTGTTCCTGCTGTTGATGGGATTGAAATAGCTCCATTAGTTGCTCCACCAATAGTTAAAACATTAGAACCGCCAGCAAATCTTAAATGTTGATTTGAATCAGTTAATAAATCAAAATTTCCAGTTGTTGATGTTGTATTATTACACAAAATAACATTACCAGAATTTGATGTGCCACCAACTATATTTAATTTACCATTTAAATTTGTAGCGGTTAAATCTCTTGTTGTTATTATTCCACCTGATACTGTTCCACCTCCTCCAACCTCTAATGCCGGTATCCCTGTCGGGTTGTTTGTTTGAAGTATATAAACAGTGTTGATTTGTGTAATTGTATATTCAACACCATTAAAATATGCATTATCATTTCCTTGAACTATAACCTTTTGACCTACTGAAAAATTATTTGCATTAGGGGTTGTTAGTGAAATGCCGATTGCTGTTCCACTTATACCGACTGACATACCTGTTGCAGCATTCAAACTAAATGATTGTTGCCCTGTTATTTTGCTTGTTGTTATAGTTGCTGATGAAAGTGATGATGATACTAGACCGGTTGATGTTAATGTATCAGTATTAGGTCTATATGTTAATCCTACTTGATTTATTGAAACGGGTTGAATACTTCCAAATGTAGGACAAAACATTGGATAAAATACGCTGTTCGCTTGTGTATTAGCAACATTTACTCTTCCTGCTTGTGCTGTTAGAACTCCTAGTTGGTAATTTATATTATTTAACTTTAAATCTAAAAATGACATTTTTTATCTATATTATTAAATTAGAAAATTATTTTTTCTAATATTATTTATATGCCTAAGAAAACGAAAAAAGAGAAGAAGATAAAATTACCAATTGATGAGGAAGAAGTTGAAATGATAGAATCAACCAGTTTGGGGGATAATGACATAAGGAAATATTTACCAGATGCCCCTATTGTAAAATATTCAGAATTAGAAAATTGTAGTAGTATAGATGATATATTACCATCAGAAAAATCATATTGTTTTTTGTTATATGAAGATCAGCCTAATAGTGGTCATTGGGTTGTTATTAGTAGATTTAAAGATATGCTTCAATATTTTGATAGTTATGGCGGTGCCGTTGATAAACCATTAAAATGGACTGATAAGAAGACGAGAAAAGAACTAAACCAATTAACGCCATTTTTAACAAATCTATTTAATAGTTCAGAATTAGATTCTTTTTATAATGATGTTGATTATCAAAGTATGAAAGGATTCGGTATTAATACTTGCGGTCGGCATTGTATTAATTATATATTAAATATGAAAAATAATAATATGAATTTAGATGACTATTATAAGATGATGAAACAGGTCAAAGATATAACGGGACGAGATTATGATGAAATAGTATCTATGGCGATAGATATTGTTTAATATATATTAAATGGTCATTTATATAGGGATAGTTTATATATTTTATATAAATTTTTTTAAATAACTATTAGATAAGGGGATAATAGGGAGGGTTTAGGGAGGGTTTAGGGAGGGTTTATAAGGATAAATTGAATAAGGGGAGGGTAGGGAGGGTAGGGAGGGTTTTAAAATCGCTATAGAAAAAAAAAATAAAAAAAAAAAAAATAAAAAATATATTTTTTTTTTATATATGAGTTTAAAAGACACTCTCCCCTATCCCCACCCTCCCCTACCCTCCCCTTATTCAATTTATTTTGAGGTTTTTTTATAACCCTCCCTAAAAATTTAAATAATAATAAATTCATTATTATTTAAATATAATTGTAATTAAATATCAGGTATTATATATAGTTGTAATTAAACATCTATGCCCTGATCTAAGTCATATTTTATTTTAATATTTTTAGTAATTGGTTCATCATCAATAAAATCAGTTTCATATTCTAATTCTTCATAATATTTTTTCTTTATTAGAAATTCTTTTAATTTTACAATATTAATAGAATACATCATAACACCCCCATTTCTCTTCTTTTTAGTAATATGTTCATAGTCTTTTAGGTCTATGCCGAATTTTGTGCTTGTGCATTCATAAGAATTAAATTTATTCTTTTCTTTCCAATGATTAAATTTATTAAATAATTCAGATGATCCAATTTTTTCAATTTCATTAGATGAATACTCATCAACAAATTCGCATAAAAAGCGTCCTAATATAGGAATATTATGCTCTTTCAATGTTTCATATAAACTTGTAATAGGTCTATCTTTTGTAAAATTTACTTTAGAAATATCTCTAGTATTTAGAAAGTGATAAAAAGCGCCATCAATAAATCCATCATCAATTTCTTTATTTAAAGCAGTGAAATAATCATTGTCATTTGCTATAGTATTGTCGCCGTCAATAGCGCAGAATCTACGATCATTTTCTTCAACTTTAATTGCATTCTTGTTATTTGTTAAAAATACATAGAAGATATTATTAGTATTCTTATAGGCGTCTTTGCCCTTAGGTTCAATGATGTTTTCTTTACGTGTGATTGCATCTTTAATTGCATCATCAAATTCAAAAGCTGTTTTGCTTTTACTTTCATTAACAACAACTAATATTTTGTTTTCTAGTGTAGAATTGAAATTGCCGAATATTTTCTTTACATCAGTCAAAACAACATAATAATTAGAACCTAATATTTTGTTTCCTATATAATCAAATAAAGTATCTTTACCGCATCCTTGAATAGTTTTAAATAATAGGGCGGTTCTAGTTAATTTATAAGGATGTTGAACCATATTAGAAAAACAATCTAAAACATAATCAACAACTTTATCATCGTGATTGCATAAATGTCTAATATGTTTCATCATAAGAGTTTCCATAATATTAACATCATTTATTTTCTTAGTAGAACCAACAAAACCCTTAAAGGTATTATAAATATTTTTTGGCGCATTCTGGCAGGGTAAGAAGTCAATTCTATCATATGTTCTAATATTAGGGTCTTCAAACCATTTTTTAGTAAATGATACTTCTTTTAATTTCATATCTCCTTTAGCATTTTCCGCCATATCAACAATTCGCCTATTTTCATAAGCATCCATAAATTCGTTCTTTTTTCTAATAATAAGACCATCAGCGCTTTCTGTTGCATAAGTAATTGGTTGCATAATTTTGAAATTAATTTTTTCAAATGATTTCTTTTCTAAGCTATAAGGATTTTCTTCTTCTGCTTCTTGAGAATCTTTTATTGTCTCTTCTGAAAATCCTTGATCTAAATCCTTAGTTGAGAAATTAACTTTAAACCCAGTTTTTTCAAAAATAATATTTTCAAATTCTTTTAAGATCTCAGGTTTATAATTTTCTTTAGGCATCATCAAACCATCATAACATAATATAGCGTCATCAGTAATATATCTCTTTTCTTTTGAATATTTAAAAATAATATCTAGTAATTGACATTCAATTTCTTGAAGATATGTAGAACATAAACTACTCTTAACTTTCCATATTTTAACTTCATTGTTAGGACTTTCTTTTAATTTTTTATCGTTAATAATTGTTGTTAGTTTAGGATTTGCAGCCATAATAATATCCCCAATATGTGATAATTCATTTTTAAAATTTGTTAAAAAACTAAAAGCTTTCAATTCAGGTGCTATATTTTCATCCTTTACCCATTCATCAAAAGAACCAAAATAAAATAATCTAATAAATAATCTTTTTGCTGTATCTCTATTTACGTTATAATCAGTCATTACCCGTTGCAACATTTCATTTCGTTCAGTAATATATCTATCTAACATAGGGCATTCAATATTATTATTTTTCAAAATTTGAGATAATAAAACAGGATGGCAATTATCTATATCAATATCAATATATGTTCCTCGTGTTAATGTATGTCGTATTTCTCTTCTGATAGCGCATAATCCTAAAGCTTTAGGAGGCATAACACGCCCATATTTCATTCCCTTAGTTTTCTTATAAGTAATTTGTGCTTTACCTTCTTTAATAATTTTTTTATAACATTGTAATTGTTGTTTTTCATTTTCATAATATACAGTTGATACAGGATTGTTAAAAGTTTTTTTCAAAAGTGTTGATGAAATTAATAAACATAATAATTCATAATTAACAGTTTCATAGAGAGAGACGCCTTCAATAGAAGATTTGAGAGATTCAAGAGTTAAACCAGTTAATGCCATTTATATATATATTATAATAGAAAATAATTCTTTAAGTATTTTTTTAATTAAATATTTTTAAATAATTAATTAAAATAAAAAAACTATATATTTTTTATTTTTAGATATTTAATAAAAAATATCTAAATTATATATATATATGGATACTATTTATAATATCATTTTCCTAAAAAAAGAATGGACTAAAGAAACCTCCCTTAAATTTTTAGTAGAAAATAAATTTGAATTTAAATCGTTAGAAGAGACCGGTGAAGTATTATGTTTCTTGATCAGTGAAAAAGATATAACAACAGATACTAAACCATCATTATTATTATCACTAACAGAAACAGTTTTTATAATTGTTAAAGATAATGGAAACATTAATATTGATTCAGATGATGACGAAAAAGAAACGCCTCCGCCATCATTAGAAAGTAGTGTTGAATCTTTAATTGATTTGACATTAGATAATAAACCTAAAGAACAAGATGAATAATTATATTAATATTTATTACTAATATAATTAAATTATTTGCAATATTTTTCAACTATAGCAATATGCTTTTTACTTCTTATATGTTTGCTTTTATTAAAATATGTATATGATCCGCAGCATATTTCACAAGTTATTTTTTCTTTAACCTTTGAAGCATTCTTATTAAGAAATGTTTGAATATATTTCTTACTATCATATTTATTTAATACTTTGTTATCAGGAAATCCCAACTCAACAATTTCAATATCTGAACTATTAAGAGAAGATTCTGTTTCTGATGATGATTCATATTCATCATTTTTTTGTTGTATAATTTCACTTAAAGAATCTGCGAGAGTTAATAGTTTTGCAGTATCTGAAGGTGATGGAGATATATGTTGGACTTCTTCAATTTTTATAGGATTGAATATTAATTGGCATTCTTCATAAGATAAATTCATTTATATATAATATAGTATATAAATTATTTTTTAAATAGTTTTTTATATATAAAAAAATCTATATATTTTTATTTAATGAATTATAAATTACTTTTGCCTTTTTGTTTATTATATTCATATTTTTTTCAACGGTTTCCTCAAAATTAGTAATATTAGGATGTTTAATATATTTTAAATTAATATTTATTTTATCGTGTGTTGGTTTATCATCATATTCTTTAAGAATCTTATTAATAGCATCTAAATTTGAAGACACCTGATACATATTGCCATAATCACTATTAAAAAATTTAGTTAAAATAATCAATTGTTCCTTTTTATTTTGTGCCCTATATATTCCGAATAATCTTTTAAGTATTTTATAATATAAATCATCATCTTTTAATTCTTTAATATTTTTCTCTATTGACGCTATATAATCTTCTTCACCGCTTAAAGTTTCATTGAATTGATAATTAACACTTAATTCTGTAAATCTATATTCATAATATATAATGATATCAAGCTTTATAAAATCTACATCAGAAAAATATTTAATAAATGTTTTTTTATCAAATTTGTCATTGGGAAACCATTTAAATTTTGATCCATCTTTTTGTTGAATTTTCAATTCCATAAAATAAAGATTATTCTTATTATCTGATACTACATAATCTAAAATTTTTTTCATATTGTCATATGCTTCTTCTGCAGTATATTTTTTAGTTATTAAACTGTATAAATCATAATCACTAAAAAAATATTGTGTTTTATAAGCAGATGACCCTTTAAATAATATTTTATTATCTCCAAATTTTAATTTTGTAGTTAGTTTCATTACAAGATCATTATAATCATTTATACTTTTTTGTTCTAAGATATCCATATAATTAAGAGTAGATAATATATTATTTAATTAATAATGCTTTATTTTTAACCATAAATTTATAGATATCATTTTTATTATCTTTATATTGTAATTTCTTATTCTTTTTACCATTACCATATACATCAATAAAGGCAGCATCTTCATCAGCAGCCTTTTCATCAGCATCTTCTTCCTCCTCTACTTCAAATTCTTTCTGTTCTTTACTTAGTCGTTCTTCTGAAAAACTTGGAGGTTGTTGTAGTTCTCGTTTATTAGCTTTATTTGTTTGTAGAACATTCCCAATAGCTTCTTCTATACCTTGAACGTTTCTCTGTAATAATTGTTCCTGTTGTAAAACCAAATCATATTCTTTAACTAAATCACCAATTTCTTTATTTAATAATTTCAATTCATTTATTAATCTATCTCTAGTATTTTTAGCATCATCAAGAAGTGCTTTTGCTTCATCAGTAGCAACAACAACTTGCCCATATTGTTCTTTAAGTTCATTAAATTCTTCAAGTGCAATATCAGAATCTTTTCCTCTTAGTAAATCTCTTATATTTTCAAATTGATTTTGTAAAGCAGCATATGCACGTTCTTCTCCAGTAGATAATCTTCTTCTTCTCCCCTCTTTATTCATCTGAAGAAGTTGAGCTTGAATATCTCTAAATTGTTGTTCTAATTTTTGAGTTTGTTTATATATTTTATATGCTGTTTGTGCCTGTGGTTTAAGTTCTTTTTCTCTTCTACTAAAAGAATCATATGATACTTTCGCCTCATCAAAAATAGTTTTTGCCTCTATAATTGCTTGTTCTAAGTCATTAATCTCCCGGTTCTTATTATCTACTTCTGATACTAATTCTGATATTCTTTGAGATGCAACTTTATATAAAGGAATATTTTTTTGTGCTTCATCAATCATTAATAGCGTTTTTTGAATAGGGACACCTTTTATATTTTTCTTTAAATTAGAAAAATCAACCCCCATTTCAGCTTCTAGTTGTTGGACTTTATCCATTAAATCATAATCATCTAGAGGATAATTGAAAAAAGTTCTAATTTTAAGAGGTGTTGTTGTATTCATTAAACGCTTTAATATTTGAATTCTTTCTTGTGATTGAAGACCAGCAAGATTTTTAAATGTCGCCATAACATCAGAATTATCAATAATTTTAAATCTTGATCCTTCAATTTGGTTCTTGATTGTTTCTAATATTGATTTAGTGTTGAATATCCAAAATAATTTATTATCAACATAACCATTAGAAAACATAAAGTCAATAACACTTTCTAATGCCTGATTTGATGCATTTAAGAATGGTAATAATTGCATTAGTTTAATTTTGATGGATTCTTGTGAATCTTTAGATAATCCCACTTTTAAATATAATCTCATTGCGGAATTATATAATGTTAATATTTCTCCCGTATGAGAATATATATTATCTATATCTTTATCATTTTTTCGCTCATCCCATCTTTGTTCTGATGATGATAATAGATATTCTGCTTGTTGAACTTCTCTTTGCAATTTGATTTGTAATTGTTGAATTATTTTCTCAATGGATACTTCTGCCTCTAAATCCCGTTCTTTCTTTCCAGAAACTTCTTCTTTGTATGCTTCAACGCTTTTGAATTGTCTATCCATAACCTGTTTATAAATACCAATATCTTCATCTAATATTTCACGGATTTGTCTATTTCTTAAATCATTTGTATTCATATTATATATATAATAAAATAGATAATATTTTATTATATATAAAAATTTTTCAATATAAATTATTTTCTTTTACATATTTACTTGCTTGTATCATTGATAAATTTTTTTCTTTCATAATTTGTTTTACTATATCTGCCCTCTTAGGTTTATTACCACCACTAGCGCCCATACCCATTTTACATTTACAAACTTTGCAATTACAGACTTTACACTTAGCGCCGCCTGATTTACCCATACCCTTTTTACATTCGCAGTTT
>Ga0315909_10007234_pt1 | contig 12422 bp, 1 predicted proteins | sample LakEriMetagenome_11_FD_203527 | JGI IMG/M metagenome (GOLD analysis project Ga0315909, IMG submission 203527) | Freshwater fungal communities from buoy surface, Lake Erie, Ohio, United States - Buoy 2 MA125 | ecosystem: Environmental > Aquatic > Freshwater > Lake | place: USA: Lake Erie, Ohio...
TATTACTTGTGCCGCCGACAAGTCTAGTTGAACTAGCAATATTGGTGATGTTACTAGCATCGCCACTAACAATATTAGAAGCGTTCATAATATTGGCAACAATATTACTAGAAACATTAAGGTTGCCGCCTGTTAGATTATTGGCGGCGAATGGCGAAGAAGTAATACCAGCAGTATTAATAACAGAATTGTTAGGATAGTTTGCTAAGTTATCAAATACTTTCCACGCACCAAAGTCTGTAGCGTCACGATAAAAACCCTGAAATAATGTTGGGCCGCCGGTACTATAGTTACCCACAATACCAATATCGAATGTGTCAGATAGAATATTATTGCCACTTACATAAACTACTGAATTGCTAGTAGTTAGGTTTGATAGAGCAACAGTAGAATTAGATGGAGCTGGGTTTAAGGTATTAAGATTACCCTCGATACGAACAAAATCGAAAGTCGAGTTTCCATTTGACATTATTGATGTATTAGCAAATACTCGATCATCATTGACGTTGGCTCCTCCGGTACTGTCTAACGATGATACATCTTTTGCGACTACCAATAGATTGCTTGAATTAGCGACACTAAATCTTACATTACCATTAGGAGAAACTGAAAGTACACTAGCGCCATTAGCAAGTGACGAACTATTGCCCGCGGCTTGATACGGAAGATTTGCCCAATCCGATACACCGTCGCCAAATTTAAATTTGTTATTCGTGGAATCAAATCCCGGTTCGCCGTTTGCTAGAACTGGATTAACTGTTGTCCAGTTGTTTGCAGTATCTCGTCTAAATTTAATGGTGTTTTTTACTGGCATTTTTGTTTATTTCTAGTTATATCACACTTTATTTATTAGATTTAAAAGTGCTGGTTTTATAACAAGCACTTTTATTTCACTATTAAGCTGTACCGCCGTCTAGTACTAAGCCCCAGACAACATTGCCGCCGGTACCGTTTGCCATCAAGAGGGCCCCGTCAGCGGCACCATTGATTCGTAGGTTAGCCACTGTGCCTAAAGACACGTTAGCACCATTTGCTGATAGATTACCAGAAATTTTGACTTCGTTACTGGCGATGAACATCGGACGATTGGCGCCCTTTACTGAAGTAAAGCCTCCGGTATAGAATTCGATTGCGTTATTAGAACCAGTACTGTCAGTTGCGATAACTAGGTTACCACTTGAACCACTACCAGCTGGCGCTGACATAAACACATAGCCTTCGTTACGAGCAGTTACAGCATAATTTGCGTCAACAAACGAGTTACTAGTAATACCAACATCTATCCAACCAGATGAGTCTGTGCCATTATTTGGATAAGCAACAAAGTCACTAGAAGCGTGAACCGTATTAGACTGATTATATATGTATGACTGGATGTACGAGTTGGCCGATGATGTGGCACCAACAATTGGGTTTGTCAATCCTGTTAGTGGCACACCGTTACCAATATAAGCACCAATAGAAGTTAGCGTGAATACATTAGAGCCGTTAACCGCCATCATAACGTTACCGTTAGTTGATGCGATGCGAACATTACTATTACCATCACTAATTGATGACACTATTAAATTACTACCGGTGCTCCAAGATAGGTTACCTTGACCATCTGTTGACAAGATTTGAGCATTACTGCCGCCAGAGATGCGTACATTAGCGATTGCGCCTAGGTTGACTTTACCGGAGAATACTGTCTGACCATCAAAGGCAACATTAGGACCCTGACCAGGTGCGATATAGATATTACCGGCTTGACCAGCAACACTGTTACCCGACATGACATAAGCATTACCGCCGTTTGTGCCGCCTAAAGCATCACCCGCTTGTATAGTAATTTTGCCCGCGGCAGTTGATAGGTCTGGTGAATCACCAGAGCGAACTAAGATATTGCCGCCAGTGTCGCCGGCTGATGTAGCATTACCGCCTATAATAGATAGAGTAGATACTGCTGGTGTTGCAACGGTTAGTGCTGCATTTGAATAGATAGTACCAGAACCCAAGATAGAAATCTTATCTACTGTTAGATTAGATGTTGTCTTATTAAATGTAAATTTAGAGTTGCCGCCTAGGTCTGAACCACCATCATTGAACTGAACTTGTGTATTGCTACCACCAGCGCCTGCGTTTGCCCAACTTAGATCACCGTTACCGTCTGTAGATAAGAACTGACCAGTGCTGCCACCATTTATATGTACATTATCAACGTTACCTAGTTGTACATTACCGGTGAATGCTACATTATTTGCTGTTAAGTTGCCAGTCAATGCTGTTGTACCGGTAACAACAATGTTACCACCAACGTTTACATTAGATATAGCAGTAATATTTGCACCTACTGATAGTTCACCAGTGATGTTACCAGTACCAGCAATATTTGCGCCTGTCTTAGTAACAAGCAATACGTTAGCACTTCCACCACTGCTTAGGCTAATATCACTGTTAGCGGCGACAATTACGTTACTATTACCATTGACTAAAGAAGATAGAGAAGGTGTAGCAAATACTAGATTGCCGTTGCCATCTGTTTGCAAGAACTGGGTGTTTGATCCACCGGAGATACGAATGTCAGCAACATTGCCTAGTGTAACAATACCATTAGCCGTTACGTTCGATACTCTAGTATTACCAGCTACTACTAGTGCTCCTGAAACATTTAAGTTAGAGTTAACATTACTGTTTATATCATCGATTGTGATTATGTTAGCAACACCAATCGCAGATAAACGAATACTACTATTATTATCTACGATAACGTTACTATTGCCATTTACTAAGGCAGACGCTACTGGATTACTCCAAGCTAAGTTACCTGTGCCGTCTGTTTGCAAGAACTGTAGGTTGCTGCCGCCGCCAATTTTAACTGCGGATACTAAGCCCAATTCAGCAATAGTAGTTACTGTTAAATTAGCAACTTGAGATATGCCAGTATAAGAAATATTAGTAGGTTCTTCTGAACCAGTTAGTGTGCTACCCAATAAATCGTAAGTAACATTGATCAAGCTATAGTCGAATGAACCTTGAATGAAGCCTAGTGATGCCTCTGTCTGGCCGTATATAGTAGAGTTTTGTACGTATATTACACCACCAGAGCCCTGAATTGAAGGATTACCAGCGGTGGTCGAGAATACATCAGAATCACTGATGTATAATGTACCCGTTGTTAGTAAAGTGTTTTCTAAACGTAGGCTGTTATTTACTCTTACTACAGAGGAAGGGCCGTTTACGGTTAGGTCTTTAATCTTACCACTCACAAGTGTTGCATTAGTGGAAGTACCAGTTACTGACAATCCGGCTTCAATATAACTGTTGACAAATGTAGTCTTAGAGCCGTTTGTTGTAGTTAGTGCGCCTGCAAATCTTACATCACCGAACATTGTAGTACCGGTGTTGTTCACCGTTACTGTTCCTGTGTGAACTACGCCACTTACATATGTATTAGCAGTAGAGCTATATGTCCAATTACCACTCAATACAACGCCGTTACCTGTACCCTTAATAGTAATAGCAGGCACAGTTACGTTCTCTGTAAATGTACCGGCGTGTAGATATATCACATCACCCGCAGACGCTTGTGTGATTGCTTTAGATATAGTTAAGAATGGTTTTTCTACTCCGCCTGTGCCGTCCATGTCATCGCCGTTAAGGGCGTCAACGTTCCACTCTAAGCTATACTTATGTGGCGCTGCCTCTACAAATGTAGCCCAACTTATATTACCATTACCGTCTGTTCGTAGTAGTTGTCCATTACTGCCATTAGCAATTTTGATATTAGCTACTGCTCCTAGATCAACAATCCCATTGGCAGTAAAATTAACTGTTGTTACATTAGATGTAGCACTAATGTTACCTACTACTTCTAGACCACCAGCTGATGTAGTCGTAATTAAGTTACTGTTAATGGTAGTGGTTACATTACCATCTACACCGACCACGAATGAGTTGGAATTGCCATTAGAGATACGATCGGTACTAACTGTAATCCAACTTATATTACCATTACCATCTGTTTGTAGTAGTTGTCCATTACTGCCATTAGCAATTTTGATATTAGCTACTGCTCCTAGATCAACTCTGGCACCCGTGAACGTTACGTTAGGTCCGTTGAACTCTACATTACCTGTATTGAATATAGAGTTACCATTAGCGGTTAGGTTACCAGAAACAGTAATACTTTCTGTCGCTGCTTTACCGATGCGAATGTTGCCTAGTGAGCCAGTGGTCGTCACTAGTCCATTAGCGATTGTTGCGTTTGCGGCTACCAAGAACTCACTGGCACTTGAGTCCCAACCAATAAAGTGTAGGGCATCCATACCAACAGAGACAGCACTTGATAGGGGAATAGGACTGGTTGTTGCAGTATCAATTACAATATTATTAGAATTAACTATTGTTACTTTAGTGCCGTGAGGAATAGCGTTGTTAAAGGCTACTTCTTGACCTACTGTAATTCCTGTTGTGCTAGTTAATTCGATTACAGTGTTGCCGGCGGGCGTGATACTATTTGTTGTGAATAAGTCACCTATACCATATGTATGTAGAGTAATACCTCTATCTAACCCATCATTTGTTGTTAGAGGCGAGTTATTTGCGCCAGTACCCATATCAATTATCGGGTCAACAATATATTGACTTGTTGAGTTGATATATGTAGAATTACCAGTAACGGTCAAGTTGCCAGTTACTGTTACATCATTTTGAACAGTAGTGTGGCTGTGTGTGCCGTTACTACTAATGATAATAACGTTTGATTGATTATTGGCGGCAAATAGAATATTACCATTTGCTCCGTCAATGACTACATTACTGTTGACGTTAGAGATACGGTCAGCAGAAATTGTCTGCCAGCTTAGATTACCTGCGCCATCTGTTTGTAAGAATTGACCAGAGTTGCCATTAGCAATTTTTAGATTAGCCACAGCGCCAAGTGATACATTGGCGCCAGTGAAGGCAGCATTGCCGGTGAAGGTTGCTGTATTACCAACGTTTAGTGTGCCGCCTGTAGTAATATCTCTTGTGCTGATAGAAGTTGTGGCTGTATTAGCGGTATCATCTAAACGAATTGTTTGAGTATTACTTGTTGTATTATATACAAAAGAAATACCTTGACCTGTTGTAAATGTTTCATTTACAGAGCCATATTGTAAGAATGTATTTGCGCCGTTAGCGTAGTAATGCAACTGTGAGCCAGAAAGATTACCGTTGTCATTGAACTGAACTTGTGTGTTAGTGCCACCGGGTACATTGGCAAATGATAGATTACCGGCGCCGTCTGTCTTAATAACTTGACCAACGTTGCCGCCTGTGATATTTACATCTCCTATAGCACCGAGTTGTACATTGCCGTTAGCGGTTAAGTTTGATACGTTTACGTTGCCGTTAGCAGTTAAGTTTGATACGGTTACGTTACCTGTTACGTCTAGCGTACCAATAACATTAGCACCAGTGCCGGTAATGTTCACTACGTTATTGCTGCCTACGGTTACAACAACATTGCTGTCTTCTACAGGGATAGCTACTGAAGAAGTGCCGTTAGCAATATAAGTAGGAATTTCTATCGTAGACCAATTTAGATTACCTGCTCCATCTGTGGTCATGTATTGTCCAGCTACACCATTGGAGATATGGACATTTGAAATATCACCTAGATTAACATTACCAGTAGCAGTTAGATTAGATACTGATGTGTTGACTGTTACACTTAGATTTGCTGATGCTGTGACATTGCCAGATACTGTTAATGTTGAACCTAATGTTACTGCGTTAGTAACGTCTAATGTGCCAAATACGTTAGCACCAGCACTAGCAACAGTTAGAATAGCATTGCCATTTACTGTTGATGTAACATTGCCATTCGCAACTGGGATACTAACATCACTTGCGCCGTTAGAAATACCACTGCCAGAAATAGAAGCCCATAAAACGTTACCATTGCCGTCTGTTTGTAGATACTGACCGTTAGTGCCGTTGGCAATTCTAATATTCGCAACAGCACCCATGTTTGTTACGCCAGCGATAGTCAAGTTACCGCTGATTGTTTCATCGCCGGTTACATTTAGGTTGCCGATTGAGTCTAAGTTGCCAGTTACAGTTGTACCTGAACTAGTTACTACCAATACGTTCGCAGTACCACTTGCGGCGATACGAACTGGGCCGTCTTGTACAGGAATCGTAAGATTAGATGTGCCATTTGATACACTACTTGCGTCAACAGTTGTCCATACTAGATTGCCATTGCCATCTGTTTGTAGGAACGCATTAGCATTACCACCAGTGATTTGGACATTACCAACATCACCCAAATCAGTGTTACCAGTTACTGTTAAACCAGTAGTTGTAGTACCAGTTGTTGAAAATACCGCTACGTTTGTCGTGCCAGCTACTGATACCGTTACTTCAGCGTTTGCTGCGCCAATATTAACAATAGTGTCTGTAAAGTTAATTTTGTTAGGAGCTAGATTACCAGTAACTGTAATATTGGAAACAACTAGTGTTTCGATATCAACTACGTTTGCTGTTATCGTACCATTTGATGTAATGTTGGCAACCAGTAGGTTACTTGCGATGTTGGCGTTACCACCAACATTTAAGTTACCAGAAATGTTAGCAAGACCCACATTAGCAATATTACTCTCGACTCTGTTAGAAGTCATTACGTTACCGATGTTTACGTTGGCGGCAAAGTTACCTGCGCCCGCTACGAATAGACCACCGGATGGTGGCGCATTAGCAACATCAACTGCGCCATTTGCAGTAATTGATAAGCCTTGAATCAGAACTATTTGCTGATATGACTTGATATTGGCGTCACCGATGTAGATAGTATTACCACTCAAGTACAAATCACGCCACTTATTGGTTGTGTTACCTAAGTCGTATGTGATGTCGGCCGCAGGGATAATGTGAGTACTAACAGTACCAACCACAGCAACGTTAGGCATCGTGACAACTTGATTGATACTATCATATGTGTATTCTGAACTACCGGTCATTGTGCCCAAGTTGTTGAACTGAACGGAAGCATTTATGCCGCCAGGTTGAGCAGGAATGTTACCAGTTACGTTTGTCAAATCAGCACGAGCAAGTTCAAAGCCTCCCTGAGTTGAGCCGTCGTGAACACGAACTGCTTTTGTAGTTAAGTTAATCGATAGTTCGCCTGCTCCGCCAGTAAAGCTGTCGTTCTGTGCGGCGGTGCCTCTGCGAAATTGTACTTGTGTTGCCATTTTGCTTGATTCCTATTTGTTTATATTATGTATTTATCTGCTTCCAGTTCAGTGATGATCACTGATTAGGTTAGCACTCCTAGATCATGTCTTAGTAGACCCGCTTTTGGTGTTTCACTTAGATCCCATAGCCATTTAGTTCCTGCTTCGTTTGAGAACGATGAGAAATCGTCCTGTAAATTATCACCGGTTGAACTCATATCAAAGTTAGCGGTAAATGGAGAGTCAACTGGAATACCGGTTGGTGTTACTCGGAATTCAACAACACCGAATGCGTTTGCATTTGCTGCCTTTACGCCAGTGATACCGACCGTTTGAATCGGGCCAGTGATTAGAGATACATTACCCGCAGAAAACTTAATATTGCCACTAGTAGTAATGTCAGCAAATAGTGACGTACCGTTAGCTTCAACGTTTCTTAATCCGCCTCCCAAACTGTCGCCATTAGCCCATACTAGTCTACCAGTACCATCTGTTTGTAGAATAGCGTTAGCATTACCAACATCGTTCGGCCACAGATGAGCCGATTTGCCGATTATTACTCGGCCATCGTAGTTTTGATTATTAGCACTATCGCCGAGACCAGGTGTTAGGTAGATGTTGCCGCCGAACAAGAATGAACCTGTAGCGTCACCACCCTTCATTATCAATGCGCCGCCGTCTTCGTTTATTGTATGACCAGACTGAATATAAATGTTAGCGCCGTTGATAGTATCAGGAGAACCGATAGTACTACCAGCAATAATGTTAATGTTGCCACCTAATGTGCCAGTTGACTGACCATTACCTGATAAGATGTTAATAGTACCAGCATTAGCACTGTTACTTTCGCCAGTAGTTAGATTTAAGTCACCGCCTCGAGCATTGCCGGAAGCATACCCAGTAGTTAGTGTTAGTGTTTTGCCATTGGCGCCATTAACTAAACTATTAGGTGTACTAATAATCATATTGGCGGCTGATGATTTGATTAAGAAGTCAGCAGTGCCTATCTCAGTAATGTTACTGCCTTCAATACGAATGTTGCCTAAGTTAGCGTTAACGTTAGCAATAATGTTGGCTGTAGTAGTGGTATTAGTAACTGTTAAGTTATTGGCAGATACGTTTGCTGTAAATGTAGCGCCGTTGCCTGATAACGTATTGCCTATACTAACTGCGCCGGTAACATCTAATGATGTGAGTGTACCAACACTTGTTATGTTAGGCTGAGCTGGTGTTGTTAGTGTGCCTGTTAAGAAGTTTGCGGCAACAGTGTTACCACCCTGTACATTAGCGGCAGTGATATTACCTAATACATCCAATGATGTGAGTATGCCAACACTTGTTATGTTAGGCTGAGCTGGTGTTGTTAGTGTGCCATTTACATAATTTGCTGATATTAAGTTAGCGCCTGATATATTGCCGATACTGGCGTTACCAGTGACTATTAGATTAGATAGTGAGCCGACACTTGTAATATTAGGCTGAGCATTAGTAGTAATAACACCAGTAAAATAATTTGCTCTTACAATGTTGCCGCCATCAATGTTACCAGCCGTGATATTACCAACGACATCCAATGTAGTACCTACTGTTACCGCATCTGTGAAATTGCCAGTGGCGCCAGTTATGTTACCCGCTATATTACCGATGACATTGCCAGTTACATTACCATTTAGATTACCCTGGAATGTAGGAGCAACGATACTTGTATTACTAGTGATATCTCTAGCAGAAATATTACCATTTACTGTCAGGCCAGTTAGTGTGCCTACCGCAGTAATGTTTGGTTGAGAGGCTGTTGTTAGTGTGCCTGCCAAGTAGTTTGCTGATATTAAGTTGGCGCCAGTTAGATTACCTACTGTCGCATTGCCTGTCACAATTAGTGACGACAATGAACCGATCTTAGTAATATTAGATTGATCTGGCGTAGTGAGTGAACCGCTGATTGTTGTAAATGCGCCTACGTTGGCGGCAATGTTACCAACCGTTGCATTACCAGTTACTGCTAATGTACCGGCGTTTAGATTTGAAGAGAAATTACCCGATACGCCTTGGATGTTACCAGATACATTGCCTGTTAAGTTACCATTAAAATCACCAGAGAATGATAAGGCAGTTACTGCGCCCGTGAATGTTGCTGTGTTACCATCTACATTACCGTATAATGTACCTCGCATATTACCGTAGAAATCATTAGCATATGCGTTGCCTACTAGCACCATTGTATTATTAGCACTATAGAATAATAGATTACTACTACTTGTTAAGTTACCGTCTGCTAGAGCAAACTGAACGGCGTGTTCAATATTACCAGCTACAGTTGGCAGTGATGCGGAAATAGTCCAGTTGCCACTGTTGTTAATTAGCGATATGTTTGGACCAGCAGTCAGGCCCATTACTGTTAGACCAGTGATGTTTGAACCATCGCCTAAAAGATAATTAGCAAATACTCGATTAGAAGTAATGTCGTTTAAATTAAGATTGCCAGTAAGAGTTACGTTACTTGCTGTAATATTATCTAGGGTAGCATCACCGGCAAGAATATTGCCTAGTGCCGTGATAGTAACTACATTGTTGCTTACTGTCGAGCGGGCGGCAAATACATATTCTTGCTGGTCATTCTTCCAGCCCATATATGCGTTTTGAGCACTTGTAGTGAAGTAATGCTGTATAATACCGCGATCAAAACCGTCGTTGGCAGTTAGTTGAGAACTATTTGGGCCGCCGCCCAAGTCAATTAGTGGACTCTCAACAGTAACTTGATTGACATTTGTATATGTAATGTTGCCCGCAACTGATAGATTGCCAGCAAGAGTCATATTTTGTGCGTCAATATTGCCGTTGATTGTTATGGCATTAGCATAAACATGATTAGCATTAGAATTACCATTGACTCTTAGATTGTCTAAAGTACCAACAGAAGTAATATTTGCTTGTGTTGCAGTTGTTAATGTACCAGTAATTAATGTAGCAACAATATTGTTAGCAGTTACGTTACCTAGCGTTTCTATGTTACTAGATGCGTAGAGAGTACTTACATTAGCCGTTAAGAATTGAACATTTTGAGCTTGAATGTCACCCGTGAATGTTGCAGTATCGCCATTGATTTTGTCGATATTAGCGTTACCGCTGACAGAAATATTGACCGCTGTTAAGTTACCGATTACGTTACCATTAACGTTACCAACTAAGTTGCCTCTGAACGTTGATGCTGTTACGTTAACTGCTTGTACGTTTGCAGTAAATGAACCGTTATTAGCAATAATATTTCCCGCTGTTAACGCAACAATGTTAGCATTTGCAGAAACAATATTACCGGTGAGTGTGTTAGCTGTTACTGTTGAAGCAGTCGCTACGCCGAGTGTCGAATAGTTTGCTGTAATAGCGTTACTTGTGATGACTTCAGCGTTTACATTACCGGTCAAGTTGCCGTAGATACCGTAATTGCCGATTAGATTGCCAGCAGTTACGTTGCCTGTTACATCAATATACTGAGCAACTACGTTACCTGATAAATTACCGGTAAATGTCGGCGATGTTACGCTTACGCTAGCAACAACTGTGTTGGCATTCACTACGCCAGTTGTAGTTATATTAGAGGTAACAGTATTTGCTGTGATTGCGTTACTAGTCAATGTAGTGATTGAACCAGTAATTGTTGTTAAGTTTTCTACTGAGCCTGTTATAGCATTTAAAGTAGTAGTGCGTACTGTTGTTACGTTAGCATTAGTAGATGTAACGTCAGTAATAGTAGCAGTTGTACTTGTTAAAGCAGGCGCTACTAATGTTGCAATGTTTGCTGTTGCCGCACTTACGTCTACCGCATTTACATTTGCCGCTGTTATTGATGTAACCGCTGTTACAGTATCTGCTTGCACAACAGTAATCTGTGCTAGTGGCGAAGTTAATAGATTTGCGACGGTGACATCATCAAAACTAGCAGTTGTGCCTGTGATATTACCCGTTACGTTGCCTGTGATATTACCCGTTACGTTGCCTGTCAAGTCACCTGTTATGTTGCCCGTGACATTGCCTGCTACGTTGCCGACGAAGTTGTCGCTGTAAACTGTAAATGTTGTGCTGTCATAGTAAAAGTTCGAGTCGCCAGCAAAGTCAAGATTAGCGTCCGCAAACTGAACACTGCCGTTGACGCCATCAGCTTTTTTGACAATGCCCGTTAGATACGCACCGTTACCAATGAAGAAGTTAGCATTGACGTTAGCGTTGGATGTAATGTCACCGTTAGCAACAAGCGTGTACGCTATGTTTGCTGTATTAGCTGTAAGTTCGCCGGCAACTGCCAGATTGCCGTTAGCAGAAACGACTCCGTTAGCAGTGATTGTCTCTGCTACAAGAGTAGTGAGGTTAGCGTTGGCGGCCACTAAGTTTGCGATTGTCGCAGTGCCCGTGATTGTTATGTTTACAAATTCGACATTACCTGTGACTTCTATCGATTCAGCATCCACGTGCTTGACTGTTAGATTTGACAGGTTATTAGCGTTGCCTGTCTCGTGTAAGGTGATCGTAGTGCCCGTGATGTACACGTTGCTGTTAGCGTCAAGGGCTGTAGTTGTGTTGCTGAGTACAGAAACGTCACCGATGTGTAGTGCTGAGTTGCCAGACACCCAGATATTTGCCCACGCATTACCGTTAGCGCCTAGTGACCATGTTTCATCAGTTTGAGGTACTATGTTAGCGGCAATGCTCAGTAGATTTGCTTGGTCGTTGAACAAGAACTTTGAACTGCCGCTACTGCCAGCACTTACACTATCGAGTGCTAGTTCGCCATCAATCAGTTGAACTATCGTACCGTTGTGACCTACCGCAATCAGTATATTGTTAGCGACGGTGACCGAGTACAAGTCATTAGAGGACGGTGATGGGTATGTCGTTGTCTCCCATGTGCCAAAGTCCGTACTTGAAATGATTGTGCCATCAGAGCCTACTACAAATGCTGTTGTTGTGGTGCCCGTAGTCGTTACGATATCGTAGAACGCTAGCGCTGTTAGATCAGCAGTTACGCCTGATGTACCAGTTGCCCATGTGATAGCGTCTGCTGAGTTTAGAATTGTGCCCAGGGTACCAACTACCAGTAAAATTGAGCCGTTAGTTGCTACCGAGTACAGTGATGCTGTCGTGCCGCTAGTTTGTGCCGCCCATGTTATGCCATTAGCACTGACTAAGATTGTGCCAGTGTCGCCAACTGCTACCCAAGAGCTATTTAGT
>Ga0315909_10007235_pt1 | contig 12420 bp, 11 predicted proteins | sample LakEriMetagenome_11_FD_203527 | JGI IMG/M metagenome (GOLD analysis project Ga0315909, IMG submission 203527) | Freshwater fungal communities from buoy surface, Lake Erie, Ohio, United States - Buoy 2 MA125 | ecosystem: Environmental > Aquatic > Freshwater > Lake | place: USA: Lake Erie, Ohio...
GACCGACCACTCGCCAAGGTATTCGCGCAGCAGCGCCTCGCCGCAAGCGTCGAAAATGAGAATCTCGGCCTTCTGCGGCCATGACCAGCGCTTTTCGGCTCGCCACACATAGGACAGGTAGGCGGCAATTTTTCTCAGGCGACGTAACATGAAGGGGATTCTCCTATCGAATCGCCGCCGTTTAGATCGACAGGAAGCGGCGCAGAATTCGCAACCCCACCTCGCCGCTCTTCTCGGGGTGAAACTGGCAGCCTACGACCTTGCCCAGCCCGACGACGGCAGCGATCTGCGTTCCGCCGTAGCTGCAATCGGCGATCCGGCAGCGAGCGTCGCTCGGTTGCGCCATGAAGGAATGGACGAAATAGACCGCATCGCTCGGCTCGAGATCGCTCAGTATGCCGTCCCGCCAGCTGGCTTCGCCAGCGGGATGGAGCTCATTCCAGCCGATGTGCGGAATCTTATTGAGACTGCCGTCGGCGCAGCGCGCCGGGATCGGCACGACGCGACCCGGGATGAGCCCGAGCCCGGCGGTCTGTGTGTACTCGAGCCCCTGGTCGAAAAGAACTTGCATGCCCAGACATATGCCGAGCAGCGGAACGCCCCGCGCCGCGATTGCGTGGATCGCCGGCACCAGCTGGCGGCGTCCAAGTTCGTCCATGGCGTCGGGAAAGGCGCCTACGCCGGGCAGGACGACGCGATCGGCGGCCAGGATGCGTTCGGGATCGGCACTGACGCAGACCTCGGCGCCGACGTGCTCGAGTCCGCGCTGGACGCTGAGCAGGTTGCCCATGCCATAGTCGATCAACACCACCTCAACGCGGCGCATAATTTCTCACCTCGATTCCCGCGTCGCGCGCCTGCTGCCTGACATCGCCGATTATCGCGCGCTTGTAGTGGAGTATGTCGGCCATCGCCACGGCGTCGGCGCCCCCATTGACGACGACATCGGCGAAGTCGTCGAGCCGCCCCATGCCGCCGCTGGCGATGACTGGTACGTCGACTGCCGCGGTGACCGCTCTGACGAGCGCCACGTCGAAGCCCTTGCGCGTCCCCTCGCGATCGATCGAGGTCAGCAAAACCTCGCCAGCGCCGAGCGACACGCCCTCTTTCACCCATTCGACGACGTCCCTGCCCGTCCGCTCGCGGCCGTTGTCAGTATAGGCCTCCCAGCGCCCCGCGGCGACCTGCTTAGCCTCGACCGAGAGGACCATGCACTGGTTACCGAAGCGTTTGGCGATGCTCGTGATCAGTCCGGGGTTCGCCAGCGCGGCGGTATTGACCGCAACCTTGTCGGCCCCGGCGCGCAGAATCTGGGTGGCGTCGTCGACCGAACGGATGCCGCCGCCGACCGTCATTGGAACGAAGATGTCGCGCGCCGCCTCGCTGATGATGTCAGCAAGGTGGTTGCGGCCGTAAAGGCTGGCCACGCAGTCCATATAGATCAGTTCGTCGGCGCCCTGCAGGTAATATCTGAGCGCGTGCTCCTGCGGCGAGCCGATCACCCGCAAACCCTCGAGGTGAATGCCCTTGATCAGATTCGGTCCCTTGATGTCCAGGCGGGCGATCAGGCGGATTTTGCGTTTTCTGCTCACTAGGATGTCCAGATGGCGTGCTTCAGTTGCCATTCGCCGCCGATCTTTTCCCAGAGGTGCGGCGAGCGGAACTTGTCGACGGTGGCGTGAAATTCTTCTTCGCTGATCGATATGTAGTCGAGGAACTCCTGGAAGTACTTCCGCGGGAACTCCTGGTCGTAGCGGCGAACCAGCTGAACGCCTTCCTCGCGCGTGATCTTACCGTTGCGGATCTCCTGCGCAGCATCGTAGGTCGCGCGCCCGATGCCGAATTTGATCAGCGTGGTGTAGTAATGGAACATGTCCACGCGGTCGTCGATGCTGCTGTACTTCGAGTAGGTACCCTCGGTGCGCTCGGAGTTGGCCTGGAAGCCAGTATGCTCCGCCGCGTAGTAGTAGCACTCCTGAGGATCCCACTTGAGGTAGTAGCCCAGATAGTGCACCTCGATGCCGCGGCTCTCGAGGAACTCGGTGCTCGGCGGAATATAGGGGGCGAAATCGTTGAGCTTGAACTCGCCCTCGGCGAGGATGTCCCCGATCGACTTGCCGCCGAGCACGATATCCTCAGCCTTGCCGACTGAAAAGAATTTGCGGTCCATCGTCGGCACGTAGTTTTCGCCTGAATCGTTGCCGTATTCGGCCTGATTCTCGCCGTACATGACGAGCGGCACGTCGAACTTCGACGCCATAAGCGGGCCAATGATGCGCTGGCCGACAATAAAAGGCTGAAACGGATGCAGGAGGTTGAGGAAGGCGTTGCGCGTCAGGTAGCGATGCAGACGCCCGTTCGGCGTGAACAGGATGTTGTCGAGGCCTCCGACATGAATCCAGCTTTCGAAGTTCTTCCAGCCGATCTCGGTGTACTTGTGCGGCGCCCAGGTTACGGTGAGCGGGTTCATCCCGTAGCGGTACTTGAGAACGTGAGAAGTGTACGCGCTGTCCTTGCCGCCGCTGCCCGGCACGATGACGTCGTAGCCGCTGCCATTTCTGCGGTATTTGTCGAGCAGGGCGACGAGCTGATCCTCGCGGTCTGACCAATTGATCGTCCCCGCCTTGACTTCGTTGTAACGACATGCGTCGCAAATGCCATCGTCGCCAAATCCGATCGTCGCCTTACGCTCGCCCTGCGTATGCTTGAACTCGACCGTCGAGCTCGGCCGCTGATTCGAGATCACGCAGGACTTGCAGAACAATACCTCTTCAGGCAGGCCAAAATATGCTTTAGATATCATTAGTTTATGTGTCCAACATAGAAAAATTCAGCCGCGGGCAGTGTGCCGGAGGCAACGAGCAGCTGGTCGATTTCGCGCAGGAATCGGGCGAAACGCTCGTTCGTCGCTTCGCCGTAGCGCACGCCCCGATGAACGAGCCCCCTAAAGGCAATCAACGAAGTGTTTCTGTATTTCCCTGCTCCAGGTTCCCTCGGAACGCAAAACCTGATGGAAGGCGGATGCGCTGTTGCCATCACCGAACAGGACCTGCGGCTGTCGGGGCAATGCCGGTACGCGCGCGATGGCATGGCGAATGTCTTCGTGCGTGATTGGGACGTCGATCACCGACGCCGTCTGCACGCGCTTATGCTGCCGAGATCCCAGGTTGATCGTTGGCACGCCGAAGTGCGGGGCCTCGCGAATGCCGGCGCTCGAGTTGCCGATCATGTAGTTGGCGTGCTTAAGCAAGGACAGGAAATACTCGAAACGCATCGACGGATAGATCGCGATGCACTCACGGCCGCGCAGGCGCTCGTATTCCTCGATGATGATGTCGGTGCCATGGTCGTTGTTTGGGTATAGGACGACGAAGTTCTGCCCCGACTCGAGAATCTCGTCAACCAGCGTTGATATTTGGCTGCGGATGAAACGGACCTCGGTCGTGACCGGGTGGAACATCAGGATCGCGTAACTCGAAAAGTCGAATTCGTAATAGCGACGAACCTCGTCGAGCGAGGGCAGATCCAACGAATTCATCACGTCGACGTCGGGCGAGCCGATCACGTGAATCGTCTCATCGGTCTCTCCCAGCTGCAGGAGGCGCTTCTTCGCCTGATCGTTGGCGACGAAGTGGAGGTGGGACATTTTCGATATCGAATGCCGAATGACCTCGTCTATCGTCCCCGAAACTTCGCCGCCTTCGATGTGCGCGACGCGGATATTGTTGAAGGCGCCAACAATGGCACCGGCCAGCGGCTCAAGGCGGTCGCCGTGCACAACGAGCATGTCCGGCACCACTTCCTTGACGTAATCCGACAAACCGGCGACGGTCTTCGCCAGAATGTGATCCATCGAATCGTTCTCGTTCTGATTAATGAACCGGTAGAGATTCGTCAGGCCAGCCTTACGAACCTCCTCCCAAGTCGAACCGTATTTTGACAGCATGTGCATGCCGGTGACGAACACATGTACTTCGAAGTGCTCATCGGCCTGCAGACGCAGCATCAGCGATTTCAGTTTGCCGAAATCGGCACGCGTCCCGGTCAGGAATATGATCTTGCGAGTCGGCATACGGCTCATGTCAATACGTCGGCCTTCTTCAGCTGATAACCGCCGCGAATGTGCGCGGCAGCTCTCTTGCCGAGCAGCGCATCGTAATCGCTGGCCGTGTAGTCACCGCCGCCAGGCCGTTTGACCCAGATGTTGGCTTCGCTGAGCAGCTCGCCAGCCGCAATGTCGCGCGTGGCGACAACCGAAGCGAAGGCAAAGGCGATCGTCGGCGCCTCGTCCTCGACGGCAGTCTTTTCGCCACCGCGCGCGCTCCAGATGACGCGCGAACCTTCGATGAGGTCCTTGAGCGCCAAGGGATCCATTGAGCATACGATATCTGGACCGGGGCGATCCATCTGGTCGGTGAAGTGTCGCTCGAGGATGGAGGCGCCGAGCGCGACCGCTCCGAGACATGTGTAATTGGAAACCGTGTGATCGGAAAGGCCGACGACGGCGTCTGGGAAGGCTTCCTGCATTTTCACCATGGCGCCGAGCCGAACGAGGTGCGGCGGCGTCGGATAAACGTTGGTGCAGTGCAGCAGAGCGTAGGGCGCGCCGGCCTGCCGCAGGATGTCCACCGAGATCCGGATCGACTCGATGGAATTCATCCCGGTGCTCAGGATTACCGGCTTACGCGTCCGCGCGATGTGGCGGATCAGCGGGTAGTTGTTGCACTCGCCCGAGCCTATCTTGAAGGCCGGAACGTCGAAGTCGATCAGGCGATCGGCGGCAGCTCGCGAGAAGGGCGTGCTGATGAAAATCGCACCACGCGCGTGGACGTGATCCATCAGCGCCTTTTCGTCGGTTTCCGAGAGCGCGCAGCGCGCCATGATTTCGTGGATCGAGACGTCGGCATTGCCCGGAATGACGGCCTTGGCCTCCTCCGACATCTCGTCGTCGACGATGTGCGTCTGGTGCTTGACGATTTCAGCGCCGGCGTCGATCGCCGCGTCGGCCATTGCGATCGCCGTGTCGATCGAGCCTTCATGATTGATTCCTATCTCGGCGATGACGATAGGCGGATGGTCTGAGCCGATGACACGGCCCTTGATGATCAGTTCTTGCGACATAGTTGTTCAACAGCCTCCAGGTCTTCTTCCGAGTCCACGTCAATGCTGCGTCTTTCGGACATCACGTAGGGAACGGCGCCGTTTGATGGGAAACCTCCCTTGTCGACGAAAGAGCGCAAGGGAAAGATATAAATGGCGCCATTAGGGTAATACACTTTCGGCAACGCCTGACGATTGGCGTTGGTCATCTCCTCGCCGAAGAGGGACTGCAGACGCCCCGCCCCGTCAAGGCTAAAGGCCTTGAACGGGGTCTTACTCAGCTCGAGCACGCTGACGCACAGCTCGGCTCGACTTTGCTCGAGCAGCGCGAATGCGGCGTCGATGTCCTTCCCCGTACGCAAAGGTGAGGTCGGCTGCAGAAACACAATAAAGGGATCGGCATCGACCACCGACGTCGGCAATGCGGCGAGAAAGTCGTTCACTACGTCATTGGCGGTTGCCATATCGCTCGCCGCGGCTGGTGACCGAGTGTGCAGGCGCACGCCCTGACCGCGACCGACCGCAAGAATTTCGGCGTCCTCCGAAGACAGATAGACCTCGTCGACGACCTCGGAATCGAGCGCCGCCTGCAAGCTGTGCGCGACGAGCGGGCGCCCACCGACCTGCCGCAGGTTCTTGCGCAGTACGCCCTTCGAGCCGCCTCGCGCAGGAACCAGCGCAATTACCATTTTTTCTCTGAAAGACATTTACTATTTCCCGCTCGAGATCAAGGCGACTCGAGTTCAGGCACGGAGCTGCAGGGAGTAATTGGCCAAAAGCGCCTCGCGATGCCACTCCTCGGCCATCGGCGCCGCTGCGTACTCGTGGAAGCAAGGGGTCCCCAGGGTCCAGTGCAGAAGTTTGGCGTCCGGGTTCGGCCCGAACTCGTCGGGCAGCCAGTTCCACACCTTCGGAATCTCACCGATCAGCTCGTCGGACAGCCAGGTGAATCGATGCAACTGAGCTCCCGACGCATGCTGGATGAACTCAGGAGTGACCGTACGATTCGCCGGATGCCCGCAGTTCCACAGCACCACGCTCGACCAGTTCTTGCGCGGATAGTCCTGATTCTTAGCGCCAAGGTATTTCTGCACGGCCTTGGTCTTGTAATCGTGCTTGACGCAGAGAAGCGCCTTGGATTCTTCGCGCATGGCCCACAACTCAGCGATGTCAGCACGCAGGAGCATGTCACCGTCGACGAAGATTGCCCAGCCGGCATAGTCTTGGAGATAGGGCACCATGAAACGGCTATAGATGAACTGATTGCTGCCGTCCGTGTGCGTTTCTCGGTAATTCTTAAGGTTGTTCAACGCGAGCGGCGTGAACGCAACCGGCGCCGTGGCGTGGCGAATGATACTGTTGGCGCAGACATGGTAGGCCACGGCCTCGCGAGGATCGTAGCCAATGAAAACATTCATCACTTTATCTTTCATCTCTTTCTCCGGACGACACATTAAAAATTCGACTTACACCCCTCGCCGCAATCGCGAAGATATCTGGCCATGCTAGCCCAGTAGATCCTGGTCGCTTCCGGCTTCCACTTCAGATCCACGTGATCGATAGTGTCGCCCATTAATGCATCCGGGAGAGCATGCACTTCGGTGTCGATTCGGAAGTTTCGGTTGCTCTCGTGGCTTGCGAAGACGCCGTCGAGCCGTGCCTGTAGGTCGACGTACGCCGCCTCATGAACCGGCCCCATGAGCAGTACGCAATTGAGCTTGCGCTCGCTGCAATAATCACTCAGCAGTCGCAGTTCAATACGCTTCTGCGGCGAGACCTCTTTCCACTCGACGCGCGCATCGAGACGCTTGCCCCCGTTGGCGAAGGTTTCGTCCCGCTGCGCGAGAAAGTCGCTCGCGATCCAATACGGCGGCGATTTTCCCTGTACCGTTTCGACCGCTCTTGCATACAGAATCCGCGCCGCTTCCGCGAGGCGCTGGGGATTCAGCAGGTACTTGAAGAATTCCCAGCGGACGCCGCCAGCGATCAATTCGTCGTAATCCGGCAGCGAGCCGACCGGCAGCAGCTTGAAGACGGCTTCCTGCTGCAGACCCCGATTCCAGATGTCCGGCGAATGGATCAGTACGAACTGGTCGACGCCGTGCCGCTCATGCAGGCGTTTCATCAGGTAGAGATCCCCGGCGAGTCCGAAGCTTCCGGTCAGCGCGAAATTCTCGACCTTAGCGCCGGAAAGTGCACGCAGCACTTCCGCCGATACGCCGTTGCCGGCGGAACTGTCGCCAAGCACCGCGAAATCGAGCGCCCTGACGCTCGCCAACCGGTCGACCTTGGACAGCTGATGGCGCAGGATAAGGTCGTTGTCGCTGGCTCCGAAGCGCACGAGTGCCAATACCGCCGAGGCGAGCAGGCCCGTCAACACCTGGACCAGGAATATACGGTTGAATCGCGGGCGCTCCATCGCCTAGAACTGGAAATAGAGAAAGGGACTTATCTCGCTGATGTGCGCGATAGCCGTCAGAGCGACGGCCGACGTTAGCAGGGCGCGCAGCGCGGTCGGCAAGCCGAGGAACAGGCTTCCCTCGGCCGTAATCCGCCCACCGCGCGTCGCGTCCTTGTGGAGCAGAATCTGCTGGCTGTTTGGGAGCAGAAACACGGCCAGCGACACCATCGCTAGCTTCATCAGCACCTGCACGATGTCCGGGTAGGGAAAGGACGGCGCGGCGGCGAAGACCCAGCCCGCGGGCAGCCAGCCGAGCTTCTCCGTCAACCGCGCCGGAAGGGCTGCGCCGTTCAGGCCCGCCATGCCCTTCAGGATCGCACCGGCAGCATCGAGATCGGGCGCACGGAAGATGACCCAGCCGACGACCACGCAAACGAAGGTCGCCATCCAGCTCGCCCCGGCGAAAACCCGTCCGTTGCTGAAGTCAACCGCGAAACGGGCCGACACATCGCGCCAGAGATGGTTGATCACCAGCAGGGCCCCGTGCAGCGCGCCCCAGGCGACGAAGGTCCAGCCGGCGCCGTGCCACAGACCACCGAGCAGCATGGTCGTCAGCAGGTTGCGCGAGCGGGCGACACCGCCCTTTCTTCCACCGCCGAGAGGAATGTACAGATAGTCGCGAAGAAAACGCGACAGCGTCATGTGCCAGCGGCGCCAGAACTCGGCAATACTGCACGACTTGTAAGGCGAATCGAAGTTGATCGGCAGCCAGATGCCGAACAGTAACGAAATGCCGATCGCCATGTCCGAGTACCCCGAGAAATCGAAATACAGCTGGAAGGTGTAGGCCAGCGAGCCGATCCAGGCTTCGGTGAAGGAAGGCGCGAGCGCCGTATCGAAAACCGGGGTCACCCAGCCGGCTAGGCTGTCAGCGATCACCAGCTTCTTGAACAAGCCAATTGAGAGAAAGGCGAAACCCAGACTGAGGTGCTCCGGCGTTATGGCGCTTAAGGCCCGGTCGCGGGCGAACTGCGGCATCATTTCCTTGTGGTGCAGAATCGGCCCGGCGATAAGGTGCGGAAAATAAGTCACGAAGAGACCGTAGTGCAGCGGCCGGTATTCGCGCGCCTCGCGGCGGTAGGCATCGACGAGGAAGGCGATTTGGGTGAAGGTGTAGAAGGAAATGCCCATCGGCAGGACGATGCCCAGCGACTGATGGTCCGACCCGATCAGCGCGCTGACGTTGCGGACGAAGAAGTCGGCGTACTTGAAATAGCCGAGCAGCAACAGATTAGCCGCCAGGCCGGCGACAAGGATCAGGCGCCGCGACAATGCTCGCCGTTCGCTAGACAGGGCGCGGCCGACGAGGAAGTTGAAGGCGATGGAAGCCAACAGCAGAAGCAGGAAGGTGCTGCTCCACCAGGCGTAGAAAACCAGCGAGAACACCAGCAGCACGCCGATCGCGACGTGCTGGCTACTCCTCCCTGCGGCCGCATAGGCGAACCAGGCCGCAGGCAGGAAAATGAGCAGAAACTCGTACGAGTTGAAAAGCACCTGCTATTGCTTCTTGATCAGATGCGCCAGCGAACCTGCGGGCAGATGCCAGTATTCGGCATGCACGTATGGCGTTTGCACCGCCTCGAGTTCGGGGTGGCGCGCCATGAAGTCAATGACAGACTCCTGCACGGGCGAGCCGTAGTAGCAGTCGTGCAAGACGATGTGCCCACCGGCAATGAGGCTGGGGTACCAGTTCTCGAGGTCGGCCGTGCAGCCCTCGTAGGAGTGGTCGGCGTCGATGAAGAGCACGTCGACCGACCCGACCTGCGGATACTTGGTGTGCTGGGAGTCGCCGACGATCAGGTCGACGTTGGCACCGACGCCGAAACGGTCGAAGTAGCTCTTCAGCAGAGCGTCGTTCTGCGGCGCGATATCGACCGTGTGAATGGGCACCTGCCGATTCGCCCAGGCCAGCATGAAGGTGCTGCCCCCGTGAAAGCGGCCCGTCTCGACGATGCCGAGCTTGGCCCGCGAGGCGAGGATGAACAGGTACTGCGCCTCCCAGGGACAGAGACGGATGTATTCCTTCGGCAACTGCGAGGCCTCGGGGATGTTGTAGGCACGCTTGTTGCCGGCTCGCACCTCCTCGCTGTACGGCCAACGGCCGAGAAAGTAGCGGGCGATGTTCTTCACGCCGAAGATGGCCGGATGGGAAGGCACCAAGTTCTTAGTTCTCAGCGAACCGCCAAATTTCTGAAAAAACTCATCGTATTTGTTCATCATCTCTCCACACTGCCATCGTTGATTCGAATTCACGGGGCGACCGGTTTTAAGCCGGCCGCGTTTCTATTGCCAAATCGTTCAGCGCCCTCTTCCATGCCGAGCTCCAGCGATCGTCGGTTAGCGCGTAGCGATTCATCAGACCGGCTACGACCTCGCGCCGCCGGGCGTCGCCCTGCCATGCCTCGGGATCATCGAGAAATCGAGCGACGGCCGCCACCAGGCTGGTCAGCGAGTTGTGCAGTAAACCGACCTCTTCAAGCCGCTCGAAATCGGCTCGCGCATACGACTCCTCGTGCGAAGTCAGCCGCTCCCAGTACACCATCGTCGGAATGCCCCCGGCCAGGCATTCGAAGAACCCGGTTCCCGGCTCGTCCCAGAGAACCAGCCACGCGCTATGCAGCAGCTCGGCGGTGAGGCCCTTGTCGAGTTTCGGGTGTTCGCGATATTGATCTGGAAACTCGCCGGCCAAGCGGTTCAATACGTCTGCTTGCATATCGCGCGAGGTGTAATTGAAGGGCTTGTTCAGCACCCGAATGTCTCTGCGCGCCAGTTCGGAGACGAGAGTATACGTCGCGGCGTTCAGGCGCCCGAGAAAATCCAGGCGCGACATGCGCAACGTACTCACCGTCGGCGGAAAAACCTGAATCCGGTCGGACATCAGCAGAACGTCGTGCGGGCGAGCCTCGCGCCCGCCGGTGGCGAGCGCGGGAATCTGCCGCCAGAACCGCGCCCGCTCGCTTAGCCAGGGACTCGGCAAGCTGATCGCGCGCATGCCTGTACAGAGCGGATGACAAGGAAAGTCAGCCCAACCCCATGTTATGAAGGCGTCGCAATAGGCGAATTCGGTGTCGATGAAGCACGCTTGACTGGTGAACCCGTAGTGCGCACCGTGCTGAACGCCGATGACGGGAATTCTCAGCTTGCGCGCCGCGGCGATCCAGTAGATCTCCTCGCTGCTCGGCATTGCGCAGAAGAACAGGGCGGGCGGGCGGAGCGAGCGCAGGCTCTGCTCGCAACCAAGGTGGTGGGTAATACCTTCAAGACGCTCGGGCGGGATCAGCGCGACCAACAAGTCGCAGAAGGTCGCCGCGGCTCGCGTCCGCATCGCCCGATCGACAATGCCCAGCGGCGCGAAAAGGCGTTCGCCGAGCAGTGCTTCGAGATCCCCGGCGAGTCCTTCGAGCAGGCGCGCGCGCAAGGCCGGATCACGGGCGCTTGTGGGTGCCGGCCCTAGTTTGTTAATCCAGCGGAACATCGCAGGCCCATACAAGCCGTGGTCAAGCAGCGGCGCCTCGACATTCGCCAGCCTGAGCGCCGGGAATCGACCGAAGCGCTGCGCGACCTCTCGCTTGATCTTTCGCCGGACCCGGACGACCAGCGAGGGGTGGTCAAAATTGTGATTGCTGATCGATGTCGCGTTGCGCGCGTCGGCGAGGACCTCGCGCTCGACGCTAACGACGGGCAGTTGCCAGATCGCGGCGGCAAGCGCGCCGAGCAGATGCTGATTGAAATGCTGCGAGCCGTCGACCATGCCGATTAGGCGGGCGTTCGAATCGGGCAGTACGATCTCGCCCACCCCAGCGACGGCGAATTCGGCAAGCGGCTGATCGGCGAGCACGCGCCGGAGGCGCCAGATGCGATCGGCAAGCGCGTAGGTAATCAGAACCACCGACTCGCGCAGCACGACGCGGGCCGCCTCGGGATCATCGCCCCGAAGGGCGCCAAGCCTAGAAACCAGACGATCGAGCAGTTCCGTATAAACCGGAGAAAGCTCAGTCATCAGGAAACGAACATCGTCTGCCTCTAGCCGAGTCCCCCGTGACTCGTCGATCGGGAAGCACGGAACATAGCCGCCGGGCAGCTCTTCCCCGAGGCAGTTCGACCACAGGATTTGAAAATGCTCACGACTCATTCCCGCCCACATCGACTCTTAAGCCCCAAAGATATCTTCGTATCTCCCGATACGCTTTATCCGCCCAGCCTCCAACTCGATAATCTGATCGCAGTTGGCCAGCGTGCTCAATCGATGGGCAACGATGATAGTCGTAAGATTGCCGCCCATGCCGTCTATGGCTTGCATCACCTTGCTCTCGGTAGCGTTGTCGAGCGCGCTCGTCGCTTCGTCGAGAACGAGCAGGTCGGCGTTCTTGTAGAGCGCCCGAGCGATGCCGATACGCTGCCGCTGTCCACCAGAGAGTCTGACGCCGCGCTCGCCGACACTGGTTGCGAACTTCTCGTCGAGGGAGTCGATGAATTCCTCGATCTGCGCCATCGCGGCCGCCGAACGTACCCGCTCGAGGTTGACGCTTTCGCCGCTCAGGGTGATGTTGTCGCCGATGCTCGAGTCATACAGAAAGATGTTCTGCGGCACGTGCGCAATGTGCCTTTGCCAGGCTTGCCGATTGGCATCGGTGATTTCTACTCCGTCGACTAAAATCTGTCCTCCTGACGGCTTGAGCAAGCCCATTATGACGTCGAGAAAAGTGCTCTTGCCGCTGCCGGTGCTGCCAACTATGCCCACGCGCGAGCCCTTGGTGATCGACAAGTCGATGCTACGTAGGATTTCCGCCCCCTCCGCGGCGTAGGCGAACGAAACTTTGCGAAAGACGATTTCGCGCCGGAATTCGATTCCAGCATCA
>Ga0315909_10007238_pt1 | contig 12418 bp, 10 predicted proteins | sample LakEriMetagenome_11_FD_203527 | JGI IMG/M metagenome (GOLD analysis project Ga0315909, IMG submission 203527) | Freshwater fungal communities from buoy surface, Lake Erie, Ohio, United States - Buoy 2 MA125 | ecosystem: Environmental > Aquatic > Freshwater > Lake | place: USA: Lake Erie, Ohio...
TTCTCGTTTAAGTCTGCGCGGCAGGAGCCGTCTATTGCTCCGTCGTTTGTTGCCAAGAACCCTACCGAAGTTGATCGCTTAAAAGCCAACTTCCTTGGGCTGGCAGGGCGTGTCCAGTTTGTTGACCGCTACGCTGCGCTGTCTGAAGCCTTGAAGAAAGGCATGGATAGCAGCACGATCAGTGCGCTAGAGGGCGAGCAAGCTGAGTACTACCTACGTTTTGGCGAGCAGCGCAGCCAGTATGCCGGTCAGTTCTTGACCAATGGCCCTGTGCGGCTGGTGAAGGAAGATACCAAGCGCGGTACTGAATACGTCTACAAGAGCACACCGGGCGTTAGCATGATGCAGGTGGCAGACGCTATTGCCAAATCCAAGATTGGTAACGATACCGAGAAAGAAGCTATTCTGACCGCGCTGCTGGCAGGCGAACGTGCCAAGCAAGTGGGCTGGAACAAACTCAACTTTGCAAACCCAAGCAAAGCAGCGGCTGAGTACGACCAGATTAAGAAGCTTCTTGACAGTCGTCCGGAAGACAAAGCGATGTTCGATAAGGCTATGGACTTGTACCAAAAGTACAACCACGGCTTGTTGGATTTCCTTGTGCAAACCGGCACCATGACCAAAGATAAAGCCGCAGAGCTTAAGAAGATTACGTACGTTCCGTTCTACCGCGTCAATAAAGGTACGGGCGAGATTGAGTTGATGATTGACAGCGAGCACCCAGTTCGTATTGGCAACATCAAGGACGAGCCGCAGCTTAAAGAACTGGTGGGCGACAGCACAGAGATTCTGCCTATCTTTACCAGCGCCGTGCAGAACACGTTCATGCTGACAGACATGGCGTTGCGCAATCAGGCCGTCAAAGAGACCGGGTTTATTCTTAACAAGATGGGCATTGCCAGCACCCTCGGCAAAGGTACAGGTCCAGCAGGCCCGAACACCGTACGCTTTAAGCACAAGGGCGAAGATCATTTTGTCGTTATCGATACCGATCTGTACGGCATCCCTGCTTCGCTGATCGTCAAGGGCATGGAGGGTATCAAGACCACTATCCCCGCAGCGGTGCGGATGTTGGGTGTACCTGCTGACATCCTGCGCAAGTTTGTGACGCGCAACCCGGCCTACGCTATTAAACAGGCTATTCGTGACCCGTTGACTGCGTGGATGACGACAGGGGTTGACGGTGTGCCCGTGCTGAACTCCATGAAAGAACTGGCCAGCATGGTCGCTGGGCGCAGCGAAGCCGAGCGCAAACTCATGGAAGCAGGCGCCATCTCCAGCAACGTCTTTACCGGCGACAAAGGAGACATGGAGAAGTTCCTGAAAGAAATCTCTATGGGGCGCAGTGGTTGGCAAAAGATCATGGCTCGTGCCGATGCTTTTGCTTTGCAAGGCGACGCGGCTACTCGCGCTGTCATCTACCGCGACTCGCTGAACAAAGGGCTGTCCGAGATGCAGGCGTATCTGCGTACGCTAGAGTCGATGAACTTTAGCCGCCGTGGTGTGTCGCCCAGCATGCAGATGCTGTCGGTGTTGATCCCATTCTTCAACGCTCAGATTCAAGGTCTTGACGTTCTGTACCGCGCCTTTACTGGCAAGATGCCGTACGACCAGCAGCTTGAGATCAGAAAGAAACTCTTGGCACGCGGCATACTGCTAGGCGCTGGCACATTGGCATACGCCATGATGATGCAGGACGATGAAGCGTATAAGAAAGCCAAGCCAGAAGAGCGTCTGGGCAACTGGTTCTTGCCAACCCCGTTTGCTGACGAGCCGCTGCGCATCCCTGTGCCGTTTGAATTGGGCTACCTATTCAAGTCTTTGCCAGAAGCGGTATACAACATGGCGGCTGACGACGAGCGCAATAACGACATTACCAAAGGCATGACCAAACTGGTGATGCTGTCGAACCCGTTTAGCCTGCCGCAAGCAGTGAAGCCTTTGACCGAAGTCTATCTGGGCAAGTCTTTCTTTGGTGGCGACATAGAATCCCAGCGCGAGATACACGGCATGGTTCCTACCGAGCGCTACCGCGAAAGCTCTACGGAACTTGCCAAGCTGGTGGGCTCCATAACAGGCGACGCGGGCTTGACTCCAATCAAGCTGGACTACCTGCTCCGTGGTTACACCGGCGGTCTGGGTATTGCGCTGGTGTCGCTGGCTAACCCACTGTTGAATGCCGAGACACCGTACGAGAAGCCGTCAACCAAGGTCAGCAAGATGCCCTTTATCGGCGGTTTGTTCCAGCCGGTGGAAGGACGTGGAACTTTGGATGCAGCCTACGAACGTATGCTGGAAGTTCAGCAAGCTAAAGGCACCTACGAGCGCATGCTCCAGCAAGGCCGGAGAGAAGACGCCAAGGAGTTCATGGACGAGTACATCAGCAAAATCTCGGCAGCATCGGTGTCGGGCGCTGTGCAGCAGAAGCTGGGAGAGTTGGCCAAAGCCAAACGTCAGGTAGAAATTGCCCCGCGTTTGTCTGCCGAGCAGAAGGACGAGATCATCAAACGGATCGAGTCCGCGCAGAACAAGCTGGCTGAGAACTTCCTTCGGGCTACAAGTGAAACCAGACTCCTAGCCGACCGTCCTTGACCCCTACTCTGGCTTTAGCGTGTAGTTTGCGAGCGCCAATCGCCTTACGGAGACCGTCTTGAATGACGGTCTCCGGGTCTAAACAAGGCACAAAGAATCCCTGCCCCTTCTCAAGCTGCTGCCAAGGATACTTGATTTGTAATTTCTTCTTCATCTATGCGGCGGGTGATCTTCAGCACAGGCACACGCATCTGGGGTCCTTTGGTTCTGGCCATCATGTCTTTCTTCGGCATGTACGTGACCGCAAACAACTCCTCTAACTTGCGCTTGAAGTCCGAGTAGCCGAAGCTCATTGACGAGCAGAACGCTTTCAACAGGCGCTCTTCAATATAGTAGTCCACAAACCCCGGCGTTACGCCATGCTCGATGCGCCCCATGATCTGGGAGCGCGTAGTCGATGCGTCAATAACCCCGCCGTGCCCCAGTTCAGCCAGCACCCCATCAGTCCCAGTGAACTTGACGATGATGAAGTTGCCGTAGTACTCCCGTGTGAACGAGTTCAGCACATCTTCGGCGGTGCGGCTTCCGGCTTTTATGCTGGCACGCATGAACTTCACCACTTTCTTCAGTGCGTCCATGATCGGGTCAACCGGGACGTTGACGATGCCAGCATGCTTGTCCGACGCGACAACGCAACACGCGGCTGTCACACCGATCCCGGCCATCCAAAAGCGCTCGTCGTTGGTTGCGCCGAACTCCTTGTACATCTGTGTAACTACCTGCGGAACAAGCTGCGCCAGCATCTCAGCGTTGTCAACCATAAACCGGACAAGCATTTCACCAGCGACTCCGTAATTGGCCGATAGCGACTTAATGATCTCAATCTCATGTGGCTCCCATGACAGTTCTTGATCCATGATGAATTCCAACAGACGGCGCAGTTCCCCTTCGGAGGCGTGCTTTCTTCCCCCGGTCAGGTAGTCTACGGCGTGCGTGTTGGACGACATGAAGGACAGCGTTTGCCAAGTTGACAAGTTGAGTCGTTCCCGGTTGGCTCCCGACTCCATGCGCTCCTTGCCCCGGCCTTCGGTCTTGTCCAGCAGGTACTCAGGGAACCACTCGAAGTCCTTGCGGTTCTTGGCGGTGATCTCGTCCGTGATCAGAGGGCAGCTATTTAACAGGCCAAGGCGCTGCTGCATTGCCACCGGGGATGTCCCCTTACCTGTCCTGTAGTGCACAGGATGCCCCCAGACCGACGCAGCGCCCTCCAACGCCAGTGTTTTACCCGTGCCTGACTCGGTGGAGCCGAGGTGTACAGTCAAGCCGTAGATGCCCGTGAAGCGCATCAGCGGAGCCGCCATCCCCATTATCAGGATGGTCAGGTGATCCCACATTTTCTTCTTGATCAGCAGGTTGACGAACTGTCGCCACACATTGATGTCGCCCGTGGGCTTGGTATGCATGACGATGTTCTCTAGCCCCGGCATCGGGACTTCGACGCTGCCGCCCTTGAAGTAGATGCGCCCTGCGTACACAAACGAACCGTCAGCCTGCCAGCCGTAGTTGGCCGGGACTTTGATCGGGCTCTTCTCGACCGACAGCTTCTCCGTGCAGGCACGCACATAGTCGAACAGGTTCTTGTCGTTGCCAGCGCCAAATGCAGCAATGACGTTCTGGGTAGCCAAGTGCTTCAGTGTTTCTTCTTTACTAACGGCACACTTCTGTGGGAACGTGATGGTCTGCGCGCCCTCCTTGCGGTTTGCCAGCATGTGTACCGTGTGTTCGCCGTTCTGGTTCAGTATGTCCACCGGGAACAGGTCGTAGGGCAACAGCATGATCTGGCGCTTGATCTTGTTGCCGTCAGCGTCTTCGTCGTCGCGCTCCATGAATGTGCCGCCGTTGGCACCGTAGGCATAGCCTTTGGGTGCTTCAGGACGCAGGATGCGTTTGACTTCCTGATTTAGCTGGACTTCTATTTCTTTCTCGGCAACTTCGACAGCCAACTCCCTGCCCAGCGCCAGCGGGTTGGTGATCTTGCCCCAGTGCTGGCAGGACGTACAGATGCCGGGGTTTTCGCTATCGAATTTCGTGCAGGGATAGGGACCTTTAATCTCCCGCAGCTTGGTGTGCATGCGGTCTTCGTCGTATGGGTGCATCTGGGAGAGCCACACGACCGCCTTCTCCGACTCCTCGCACTTCTGTGCGATAGACAGCATCCCCCGCCAGATCGGCTCCATGCCGTCTTCCTGCGCGTTCTCAAGGTAGTACGCAAGCTGACCGCAGCCCGTACCCGCTTTGGTCTTCTCGATAATTGTTCTGAACTTGGTAACACTGTTCTCGAACAACTTGACCGCTGTCTGGGTCGGTGCCGTGGGGCGGGTGCCCGGTAGCTCTATGACGTTGTTGGGGATTACAGCGGGGAGGGTCGTAAGCTGCGAGCGTATGTGCTCGGCCAGCGTCTCGAAGTCGAACGTATCCCCTTCAGCCATTATGCGCACCTGACGCGGCTTGTCATACTTGGCCTTGAAGTTGTAAGTCTCCGGAATGCGCAGAATCCTTGCCGAGTCCGCAGTCACGGTGTTGTCAATACGCAACGCTTCCTGCTTGCACAGGCGCTTGAAGTTCTCAGCAACAGGACGCCAGACATCCACCGAGACGGTCTCCGTCAACGGCCAATAGCAATGCAGACCACCGCCAGACGAAACGATGTAGGGCGTGCCGAGCAAGTCCAGCCCGGTCTTGACCATAAAATCGTTAAGCGCCTGTGCAGCGGCCTTCTTGCTTTCGTACCCGTCCAAATCAAGGAACAGTGCCTTGATGAAGCGCGAGTTGGGTATCGTCCTTCTGTCCTTGTTTCCTTTGATCTGGGCTACCTTCTCGTCGTACGTCGCCAAAGCAAAGTAGACATCACTCTGCTTCTCCACCCACGCATCGACTTTTGGATAGAACTGTTCAGGCACATCAACAAAGATGTGCTCTTTCTTATCTGTCATCTCGCAGGCGCAGTACAACCCGTGGCCTGAAGACGGCAAAACAACCGCAAGAAACTCAAGCGGAGTCATTTTGATCCTTTGGTTTTATTAGTCGAACAGGCGCATTTGTTCTGGTGTGTCGTTGTGGTTCTTCACGAGCACCACACCGTTTTCCACGTGGCAGGCGAGTCTGCGGATAAGTTCTTTTTGCCACTCGATAGGCATGCCAGTATCAGGCTCGAACGCCAGTAGCGCGCCGCTCAACAACTCACGATCAGTCAGGGTTTCAGGCCGTATGCTTGACATATTTTTCTCCATGCTTCGTCAGCCGTCTTGGACGACTGCATAATTTTTAAAAGAAGTTCAACGCGCTCTTCGTAAGCAACAAACACTTCCGTCTTGCCGATGAACCAGTTGTATACCGTCTGACGCGTGACCCCTAGCGCGTAGGCGATCTTCGTTACAGGAAAGTCCAAGTAGATTGCCCAGCGACCGAGCTGGTTGCCGGACGTCTTAGGCGCTGCTGCAACGGCGTCGATTATTTTTTGAGAGTAGGCCATAAGGTTCCGTTAAAAGGTGCGGGGTCACTGACCGGAGAGCAACGACTACTTCTGAAAGGATCGGCCAGCCCCCGCTGCCGGTGTTATTAGCGCCACCTCCGGCTGGGCTGTTGGGTGGGGTACTCGCTGCGTCTGGCCGCATTACGTTCCGTTTCACACAGAGTCGCGCACCAGCATCCGCTTTCCCCCGCAGCTTTACTCGTCGTCCCAGTCGTCAACGATCTCGGCCAGCTTGGATTTCTTCTCTGGCACCGCAGAAGGTTTTGCTGCCTCCTTGCGAACCTCTGGTTCCGAGTCATCTTCCTCGACTACCGCCGCTTTCTTCTTCGCAGCTTTTGGCTTGGGTGCTGGTGCTTCTTCAGCTTCTTCGTCCCCCGCATCTTGAACAACGGGTGCCTTGCCCGGTAGGGCAAGCGCAGGGCTTTTAGCTACGCCATCAGCTTGCGCCACAGTCATGATGACTGCGCGCTTGGAGTCGTCCGAATCAGCCTGCTGCGACACGATGTTGTACTCGTCTTCCGTCAGCCAGCGCATAGGCTGGAAGAACAGCTTGGGAGACTCCGACTTGGTGTCGAAGCGCATGCGAGTGACAATCTGCTCCGGGTTGATCGGTGGGTTCTGCAACGCCAAGAACCGTGCGTATGCTTGCAGTGGGCGCTTGTCACCGTCTTCCTTGCCGAAGATCGACGTAGCAGGCAGAGTCAGTTGCAGCACATCACCATCCGGCGCGTTCTCCAACACAACAGCCAAACGCTGCTGGTAGCGGCATGCACGGCTATTGCCTTGACCTGAACCCGCTTGGTTCTGGGGACAGTTCATGCAGGTCGCTGCTTGCTTGTTCTGTGCAGTAGGATCAGGGCGCTCGCCATCGTTTGACCAGCAATCCGGTGGTGCAGGATTGTCCGAATCATACGTGCTTGCGTAGAAGATGCGGCTGACTTTGGGTGCAGCCTTGACGATAACGACATCAAGATAGCGCTCGTCGATAGCAGCCAGTTCTTTACCAGAAGCGACCAGACGGAATACACCGCCCTTGATCGAGATGCGTTTGATGCCACCGGTCATGCTACCGGTCAGTGCTTTGGCGGTATCGGACAGCTCGTTGTTGCGTGCGAACGAAGGGACTTGCTTAGGGTTAAATAGAGTGACGTTTGTCATATAGGGTCTCTTATTTGGATGGTTTGGTGACTCGGATTTCGAAGTCCGAGAACGCATTTAATCCGGGCGGTACGCTGCCGGGATTTTCTTCAAGGTACCGTGCCATGTTCGACTGCGCGATACGTTTCTCCAGAAGATCAACAACATCGTTCTCGATAATAAACTTCTTGAACGAGTCCCAATCGTCTGTGCTGTATCGGGTTTTGTGAATCATGGACACGGTGCCGAAGGCCGTGTTGACCGACTTGACGCCAAGCGCCTTCATCTGGTCTTTCATTGCAAAGCGAAGTTCGTCTTGCTGCGCTTTTAACTGTTCGATCTTGGTGTCGTACTCTTGTGTAAGCGCATCGATCTCCGCCTTGATCTTTCGATAAACTTTCGCAAGCTTATCTAGTGGTACAAGGGTATCGGACATCTGCTTCTCCTGATTTTATTTTGTCTAGGGTTTGACAGATTACTGCGGTTCGTTTCAGTTTGCAACCCCCTTTCTTCAATTATTTATTTCCGTTGTGAAAAGCTCCGTCAGGAGCGCGTGGTCTGTAACCTTGTCTTGCAAAGCTTTAAACATTTTCTTTTCAATCGGACTGCCTTGAATATGCACGACAGTAACCTTGTCGGAGTCTTGACCTTTACGGTCGGCTCGTGCTACGCATTGCGTGTATTGCTCAACGGACATCAACGGGCCATAGAACACCACTGTGTCAGCAGCAGTCAGCGTAATGCCGTGCGCTGAAGCTTGTGGTTGCATCACCAACACGTGCGGGTCAGGGTCGTTCTGGAAGCGGCGAATGATGTCAGCGCGTTTGGTTGGTGTCACGTCGCCGTGAATGCACTCGGCAGTAATATTTTTCTTGGTCAGATGTGTATGTATGGTGTCGATGGTGCTTCTAAACAGCGCGAAGATGATGACCTTGCGGCTGGTCTCTTCCAGTATTTCTTCCAGCACTGACAGGCGCGGAGCCGAGTCGAACTCAACCACTTCCTTGTCGTCCGTGTATGCTGCACCGCAAGAAATCTGTAGCAGCTTGGAAACACCCGCCGCTGCGTTGATCGCCGTGATTGTCTCGCCTGCTGCTTGCACCATCATGCGTTCTTTCAGCAGGTTGTAGTACTTAGCTTGCTGCGGGGTCAGCGGCACTTCACGCGTCATCGTGATGACCGGCGGCAAGTCAAGGCACTGCGCTTTGGTGAACCTGATTGCTGGTTGCAAGGCATCGTAAACGTCCTGCGCAGCGTTGGGCTTGGCTACCCACTTGAACTGCGTCACTTTGTTCATCACCTTGTCGCGCCAGCCTGTAAAGAACTTGGGCACACCGTTAGGGTTGACCAGCCTAGCCAGCCCGTACGCATCCGCAGGCGACTGCGATGCGGGTGTTCCCGTCATCATCCAGAGATACGACGTAGCAGTTACCAACGAGTTCAGCGTCTTCCAGCGCTTGGTCGTCATGGTCTTATACGCATTGGCCTCGTCCACAATGATGAGATCAAACCTACCATCGTTCCTGATCTCGTCAGCAATTAAGTTCAGTCCGTCGTAGTTGGCAATCACGAACTCGTAGCTTTGCTGAACCATCTCGATACGCCGACTAGCTTGATGGTGGTGGGCTACAACGGCAGAGCGATGAATGATGCTGTTGTTCAAGTCACTCATCCACGCGCTGTGCATGATCGACAGCGGACAAAGAATCAAACAACGGCGTACATCGCCGCGAGTCATCAAGTAGTCCGCCGCCCAAAGCGCCGAGAGGGTCTTACCAGTGCCCGGCTCCGAGAATACAAACGCCTTCTTGTTGAGGGTAAGAAACGCCGCAGTTTCAATCTGATGCGCCATCGGTTTGTATTTACCCGGCCAAGCATATCGCCGCGTGATGGGCGACGGGACATCCTTGACGCCAAGATTTTTAAGAACACGCGCTTCGTCGAGCCCCCAGTAAACTGCAATCTCTGCTGAACCGTCGTCATACTCGTTCACGATTTTGTGTTTTGGAATAACCCGGTATTTATCCGGGCTGCGTGTCTTAAACAGCAACGCTTTGTTATCTACTATTTGCATTTGCTTCTCCAATAACTTCACGGGTTTCTTCACACCCTTTTCGGTAGCCTTCTTTGTGCCCTTCCAACCAACAATAACGAGCGTTGTGTACGCCTAGAAAGCGTTTCTCAGCTTCGCTAAGTGACTCCCACCACTCCTCAAAAGTCATTTGTTATCTCCCCTGTTAGCTTTGACACTGCGAACTCTTAGGTTCGATTTAGTTGTGCTGCCGCCTTTTCTCAGCGGCACTTTGTGGTCAACGTCTTTGCCGTCGCCCTTGTGAACAGCGCCGGTTTTCTCCAGCATGCGTCGAGCTTTGACGCGCTGTGCACGTTTCTTGATTTCTTCTGGCTTGCCGTGGAACTCGGCGTATTCTTTCTTGTAGTCGCGTGGCATGATTGCCTCCTAATGTCTTGGATGATTCTCACAACTTGTCACAGGACACCAAGGACATAGCGGCGACTGTCTAGGGTTCCACACCCCAGTGTCCACCGCCTGCTCGATGCGAGCCACACGCTCCCTGTAGTCCCACCATGCTTGATCTGACTCGTCAACTGTCATGTTGTACTTGACCAGATCATTTTTCACTACGAACAGCAGCGCAGCATTCACTTTCCGAATGTGCGGGAAATGCGCAAACACCATCAGCGCCATCAGCTTTAACTGCTCTCGGTCTGGGTATCTGTTGTTACCTGTCTTGTAGTCTACAACCCAAGCAGTCAGGTTGTCGTCATCGACAATCAAAAGATCAGCGATGCCCCTAACCCATACAGCCTCATCTTTCCAGCCGCATGGATTAAGGTCAACGGTTAGCGCCATCTGGTACTCGCACAGCTTGCGACCGGGCTTCTTGTTCAGAGAGTCCAGCGCTGCTTTGATGAACTCGAACTGCTTCGGCAACGGCTTACCTTCAGCTATGTAATCCTCCGCTGCTTTGTGCAGTTCCGTGCCGTACTTCGTGGCCTCGGTTTCTTGAAACTTGTGGTTCTTCAGCACCCGAACTTCGTGGTACCTGCGCGGGCATCCTTCGTAGTCCTTCAGGGAACTGTGCGACCAGACGACTTTATTCACTCGAACCTCGCAGACTGTATTGCCTTGGTCAGGCGGTTGGCAAACGCAGTGACAAACTTCTCGTTGCGGTTTAGTTCAAACTCCCCCATGTCAGCAAGGATGGCGTGAACCATCTCGTGCCAGAACGAGTCGATGATCTGCTCGCGTTTGAACTTCTTACCGCTGATGTTACTGCGCTGGGCAATTTGCATACGACGCTCGGCGGGGTAGACCCTAGCCATCTCGCCTTTGTTAAGCATCGTCTCAACCACATCGATAGAGTATCGTTTCTTGCCAACCCGTATGCTGCGCGGTATTGGTAGCGGTCTTCGTTTAAGTCTATCCAATTACTTCTCCTTATTTTTTAGCCATGCCATAGCGTCGGTGGTAGCCGACTTCTGAGTTCAACGGAATCCCCGGCATGTATGAGGGCTCCATCACCATTTGTTCCCATACCCACTGCTTGGCTTCTTCGGCCTCGTCTTCGGGTACGACAACCCAGCTTTCATCATGCACGGTACCGACCACTGGGTAGCGTTTCGATATGCGTAGCATGCCATCCGTCATGACAATTCTTGCCAGTGCTTGGATGATGTTGTTCGTGATCTTACCGGCGTAAAGCTTGGTTTCATCCTCGCCATACACCCAGTTCTTTTCTTTATCTTTGCGCAGGTTGGGATACAAAAGCTTCATGCCGTTGGGCAGCTCGATCTCTTCCTTGCGGAACACAACACATTTATACCGGAACTCCTCCCCACCGACAAGGCTGCGAACCAGCAGATTTGAGCACATGTCCCAGAAGGTAGTGACCGGGTGCGCCGTGGCTCGATAGATGTCGATGATCTTCTTGGATGCCACTGCATGGATCAAGAGTTCCTTAGTTGTACAGGTGTGTGGGATGGCTTCCAGTTTGACAACATTGTCTTCCCACTCCAAGAACTTGTCGATGTACTCCCGCGTCACCCCCAACTTCTTGGCAAACGCCATGTCGTACCGGACAGGCGGCGCACCGAGGAAGCCCACCAGAAGCTGCGTAGCGAAGCTTGCCCAGCCTAACCCATAGCCGCAGCCCAGCAGCGCCGACTTGGCCGACTGACGCAGGTCAGGGTGCTCGTCTTTGTTCAAGCCGGGTATGTTGAACATCTGTGCGCCGAACTGGGCGTACGCATCCTTGCCCGACTTAAAGATATTCGTCAGGTCATCGTAGTCCGACATCCACGCCAGCACACGCGGCTCAATCTGCGACAAGTCGCCAGCCACCATGACATGCCCTTCGGGAGCCATGATTGCGTTACGCAGGAACGACCCACGCTTTAGGTTCTGCATGTTTATTGCGCTGCCTTTTGATGCTGTCCATCGTCCTGACTTGGCACCGTAGTATGAGAGCGGGACTGGTAGCGCTCCGCGTTCAGAGATATCAAGAAAACGCTGCGCTCGTGTTCGCTCAGTTGTAGACTTGACTCGCAGTCGTGCCTCACACAAGAGGCGAATGTCTTCTCGCTGACCATGTAGTAGTGCTTGGAACAGGGCGTCGTTTTTGGCGAGTGCCAAAGTTTCTTTACCCGTCGTCTTGCTTTTCTTATACGGTATCGCACATTCAAGCTTAGTAAGAAGCTTCGCAAACTTAGGGTTGCTTGCCAGCGTCTCATCATCCACGCCAAGTTTCTCCAAAAGCGCTTCACGGCTCTCTTTCTCCTCGTCTATGGCCTTCTCCAGCATCTCTTTGTCGAGCACCAGTTGTGGCCTTGTGTACATTTTTAGAGTCATGTCGATCAAGCGTAGCTCTGACTTGGGGTAGCCCGTGTAGAGGCGCTTGAATATTTCTTCGCACAGAAACACATCGTGCTTGCAGTACGCAGCAAGTTCTTTCTCGATCTCGAAGCTGATCTCCTGCAGGCCGTCAGTGCTGTGTACTGCTTTGCCTTTGGCTGGCAAGCCGAAGTCTTCTGCGAGCTTGGCTAACGAGTTGCCAACTTCCACACCCCGTAGAGCACGGGCCATACTGAGAGTGTCAAAAATAAATACAGGGTGACAACCGTAAACCCACTCCAAGATAGAGACATCAAACTGAGCGTTATGAGCAAGCACGGCAGTGGTACTCCAATCATACAGAG
>Ga0315909_10007245_pt1 | contig 12411 bp, 7 predicted proteins | sample LakEriMetagenome_11_FD_203527 | JGI IMG/M metagenome (GOLD analysis project Ga0315909, IMG submission 203527) | Freshwater fungal communities from buoy surface, Lake Erie, Ohio, United States - Buoy 2 MA125 | ecosystem: Environmental > Aquatic > Freshwater > Lake | place: USA: Lake Erie, Ohio...
CTTCAAAAATACACCTTTAACCGGGGAAGATTCCGCGGTTTTCATAGATTCCAAAAACTGAAAGAACCCAGTATCAAACATCTTGGTGCTTAATACGCCGTATTTCATTTTGCTGCCACTGGCATTTGTAAAAATCGTGTCGGCAACGTCGTCGGCTCCACCAAATATGCTGATTCCCATATACCCTACCGTATTTTCAAATGCGCGTCCCATGATTGGCAGCATTCGCACGGCCGCCATAGTCAGCCCCACCGCGATGCTTACCGACAACAAACACGCAATCAAAATATCCACAAAATCCTCCAATTTAGGGGTCTTTTTATTGGAAACCATTTTCAAAACGATCACCGAGGAAAGCACCCCCATAAAAATAAATACTAAATTAAGCAGACTCCTCATTACTCCGCCAAAATAAGTGGGCTGCGTTTCCGTCTCGGCATTTTCCTCTTTTGATTTTTTCCATTTTTCCACCATCTCTTCAAAGAGAGGCTTTGCGTCAAATCCGATATAGCAATATGAACCATATATTCCTAGCAATGCTACGCCGACAACCGCTAAAAATATCAAGTTTATCGTGGAAATTATCAAGTTTACCTTGGGAAATATCATTTATACTATGGGAATATATTGTATTTGTTCTTGTTGAACATAGACATCTGCTTTCGTCAAAAGAGAAACTCGTAAGCCTCACATTTTGAAAATCTTATCAACAATATATGGCCGACTCTATTCCCAGTTTAGTAGAACCCGGCGTGAAATACGCAATCGGCGAGTCCTTGAAACAAGCCCATAATTATAAAATGAACACCTATTCGTATATTTTCAATGTGAGCGTTGTCGTATTATTTTTCCTAGTGTTTGGAGGGGTTTTATATTACCGATATAAGACCAAACTTACGCCCGAAGAGGCGCACGCGAAGATGATGAAGGACCAGGCGATCATCATGTCAAAAATCCATCAACACCAAGATGAGAGACAACGAGCAGGGTTTTCAGGAATGACCAAGTTGCCCTTTGTGGATACAGATTACTATGTCTCAAAACGAATGGCGGATAAAGAGGATGACAGTAGTCCATATTAAGGAAGATACCCCTATGGGTACACTGGATACCCCTATGGACTACACTGGATAACTATACGGATAAATCATCGCCCCAATAAATATATGTCATCTCAGGAGTTGTTTAATAAACTTATTTCTCAAAATGGTGGAAAGGCAATCGTCGGCGGTCGGTGTTATATAAACAAGCCCCTCTCTGGCGCAATTGACGCTTCCGAATTAAAGGGCCGCGGCATCAACGAGCTCTGGTTCTCCAACGGTGAAATCACAGAACTAAACGGATTGCCCGACGGATTGAAACGCCTTGTTATTCGCAACAACCAGCTGTCTAACATTCCCGTATTGGAAATACCCAATTTAGCAATATTGGATGCCGAATCAAACAACATCACCGAAATAGATTTGAGTCAGTTGAAAGAATTAACCTACGCAAATCTGGCGAAAAATCAGTTGCGCCGCATCCAAGAATTACCGCCTAAATTGGCGGAAATCGTGGTCGACTATAACCCCTCTCTCAGCGAGATTGATTTAGAAGGCGCTGACGCTTGTCGCAAACTCAGTTGTAAAGGCAAACCCGTCATCAACATTCGCTGTTCAAACAAGAACTGTAACATTGTCGCCGACGACGGTGCGCGTATTCGCAGTGGCGGCGGCCCAAAGAAGACTCACAAAGCGAGTGAGACGATCGCATATCCCGACCCCGACGAAGCATTTGACAACTATTACAAACTCAAGACCGAATACGAAGACTCCATCAAGAACGCACGCCGTAAAATACTGAACAATGAAAGAATACCGCGACAAGAGAGGATCAAGAAGGCTCGGCAACTCGTCCCCAAATGCGTGAGTTGCGGGAGACCGGGCGGCACCCTATTTGGTCGCAGCTTGGACAAGGTCTTAACCGCGCAATGTGCCGCCGCTGTAGCCCCATGTACGCTCAACATTGAAATCCAGCTGGGCGACGATATGGAACCCAACGAAACCATCGCATATTTTGAAAAGTACATTGAAAAAATCAAGAGCGACATTGTTCGCCTGAAGCTGAACACCCTTTTCAACTATGTGACCGAGGATAAATCAGTAGAGGCATTTACCAAATTGTCGGGGAATTTGAACAACCCCGCCTTGACAAAACAGTTGTCCGAGTACAAGCATTTTTTTGAAAACCAGATGAACAATCCGGAAACAAACTTGTTGTTGCGGACAACAACGACGCGGATATATGAGAGACTGGCCGACGTTCGGCGCATCAAAGACGAATACAGGCAAAACAGCGAGAATAAACGGCTCCTCAAAGACATCGGACACGTATTAGTAGAAATCAATACGGATATCCAAATGATTCGCCGATTACGCTATCCGATTATGGAAATGGTAGAGGACCGCGAAGGTCACCAAGTGCTCAAACAGCGGCCATATGATTTACAAGGGTTTATAGAGCCCGTAGTGGTTCATTTCCAATATGGAAAGCCCCCCGATGAATCTGTTTATTTTCCTGACTCACCGGAATACAATCCGATTTCGCCTCCACGCGACCCTTTTGTAATTATGGCTGACACCATTGAATGGACCAATATGGAATACAAATCGGTGTGGAACACATTGCCGAAAAAGCATCAAGCAGCGTTGATGACGGATGAAGCCTGGATGACCCATACTCTGGAAACCATCTCAACCCGAATGAGCAAGGGCGAAAAAATTGTTTCCGACTTCATATTGCCCAAAGACGCGAGGATTCCTCCTCTAAGTGGGCTCAATTTTGGCAATGAAGCATTGACTGAGCTCGTATCACAATTAACCGAAGGACAGCGAAGCATATTATCTGGCGAAGTCAAGCCCAAGATGACCGCGGAAGAAAAACAGGCGTTTTTGAATATACTGAAACCCATGTTGCTCACGCTTGTGAAATACTAGGACCGGTGATTTCTGTGGTTATTTGCCGAATATGCTATTACAATATAATGTTTTACCATTTTATTGTATTTTTGACAACGTTGTTCTTGGTTGGTGCGAATACAAACGACACACAATGTCCGTATATTAGCGCCGTGCCGAATACGAACAACAATGTAAGCAGAACCCGGGTCATGCAATACAACGTAGAATGGCTCTTCCTCAAGACGTATAATAGTTGTCCAGGTTCCGGTTGTTCGTGGGCAACTTTGGCCGACGCGACTACCCACCTCACCTATTTAGCCGATGTGATCGCCGATTATTCGCCCGACATCATCAATTTGTGCGAAGTAGAGGGATGCTACGAATTGGGTCAGTTGAATGCGCATTTAGGCAATGTATATCAGCCGTATCTCTTGTTTGGCACCGATTCGGCCACGGGGCAGAACGTCGGTGTTTTAACCAAGCTTACACCCGCGGCGGACTTAAAGCGCAGTGCCGAGACCAAGACGTATCCAATTGCTGGGTCTCATTGCGGCAGCAGTTCATCGGGCAGCACGGGTGTGTCCAAACACTACTATACGGAGTATAACATCAATGGGAAGACCGTTTTCATAGTGGGGGCGCATTTGCTCGCTTTTCCGACAGACACGTCCAGGTGTGCTTCTAGAGAGGCGCAGGCGGCCATATTACAAGACGTGGTGGTTTCGTTGTTATCGGAGAATCCAAGTGCGGAATTGATTTTGCTGGGGGATTTCAACGACTATGATGCCGAAGTGGCGGATTCAAACGGTGATAAACCGATTACGGCGGTGCTTGATATCTTGAAGGGGGTTTCCGGCGAACATGCGGGAGAATATACGCTGGTGTCGGCGGCGTCTTTAGTACAACAATCGCAGAGATATACGAGTTGGTGGGACCCGAACGATGATTGTGTGGCGACCCCAAACGAGATGTCCATGATTGACCATGTGCTGATGACCCCGGGGCTTGTAGATAAAGTTGCCCAAGTGGTCTTTGCGCATCCCTATACCGAATATTGTGGGACGTATAATTCGGACCATTACCCGGTGATGGTGGATTTCTTATGGTAAGCCCCCTCCCGTAGGGAGGGGGCGACTGAAGCTAACCGAAGGGTCCCTCCCTACGGGAGGGGGCGACTGAAGCTGGACCGTCCCTTCAGGACGGAACAGCGACCAAAGCTCATTCCTACGGAATGAGCGACTGAAGCAAACCGAAGGGTCCCGAAGGGACCCGAAGGACCCCCGAAGGGGGGCAGCGGTATATCGCAATAGTTTTTATCCATTTCTGTAATATATTTGTTCGCACTCAATGTCATCCGCAAAACAAAACATCTTTTATTACAGTAATTTTTGTCCGCATAGTCAAAAGGTCCTCCAGTTCCTGGTTCGCGCAAATCTAACCACCGAAATCGCTTTCATATGTATTGACAAGAGAGGCAGCGACCCAAATACCAACCAGATGTACATTATTATGGAAAACGGCGACAAAGTGCTGATGCCCCCAAACATCCACAGTGTCCCAGCACTACTTATGCTGAACGCAAACTACAAGGTCATTTACGGCGAAGAAATCATCCGTCATTACGAACCCAACATTGTGAATGACAAAATGCAGGCGACCAACTTCAATGGCGAGCCCAGCGGATTTAGCCTAAGTGGAACCGGAAGTTCCTTGGTAGATGCCGGGTCAATGGGTGTTAGCCTCTCCGCAACATATAGCGGCCGTCAAAGCATCCAGACACCTCCTCCAGAGAAGGGAAACAACAAAATCAAAGACGGCGACACGTCAATGACGAACCAAATGGAGGCGATGCGCAAGGCCCAAGATTCGCAACTCGGGCTTGGACAACCCTCCAAAAATCCATTCTTACATGCGATATAAGAGTATCTGTTGTAGAGAGACTCCACCGTAGAGACTCCACGATACACAATTATTAGTAAAAACAATATAGATATTATTTAGTCATAGATATAATATGGCCGACCGTCCTCTTATCATACGAACATTTAATGAACTGTTTTTTGAATTATTAGACGATGTCATTAAAATATTGCCAAATAGCGCCGGATTGAAAACTGCCCGCCGGTCTTTTCAAACCCTAGCGGATCTTAACAAATCTGTCTTGATTAAATGCTGGCACAAGTTCGTGTATTTGAAATACAAGGACCAAATTTTCTCGGGGAACATTGAGTTTTTCTTTGAGAAAGATTATTCGGCAGATATAGTTAAATTAAGTAATCCAGACAAAGTATTGGAGGTCATTGATAGTATCCGAGACCCAGTGAAAGAAGCTTGTTCTACGTCGGTAAATAAGGCACACGTCACAACATATATGCAAAATCTTACAAAGCTGTCCATTGCTTATGGCAGTGAATAATTCTTTATCAATAATAACACAATCAACTGCGATTGTGTTATTTGTTTGGCGCCTTCGGCGCCCACCTTAAGGCGCCTTCGGCGACCACCTTACGGCGCCCTTAAGCACTCTTAAGCGCCCATCGGCACCATAATGTCTTCGCGGTCTAAAAACTCGCCCACCAAAGTCTTGGTCACTTTGAACCCCTTGCCATGTAGAGCCAACCCAGGCAAAAACACCTCATAATGTAGCTTCTCCACAAAATACTTGTCACGCTTGGAAGAAATGTCAGCAATACGGATTTTCTTGAAAACCCGAATGTCCATATACATCTGGTGTAATCGCGTCTTAAAACGATTAAACTGTTCCTCGTATTTTGTAAATAATTCGGCGTATTGCGGGAAATGTGTCAAAAAGTCGGCAACTTTCTGTATTTTGCGCAAAGTCAAGTACTGATAATAGATTGAAGGATTATTCCCTCGCAACGCCTTCAGCTCCAAGTATTCTTCGCGATAATGGGTCCGACGTATTCCGGTCTCATAATTAATCATCATAGAGCCCGCAAAACTAGACACGCCATAGGGCGACACATCCGATGACGGGGTTTGGTCATCCGCCGGATACCGAATGCGACCATTTCCCGCGGTTTGGTCAGGCTTTACATACGAGTAAAATGGCTGTCCATCCTTGTGCTCAATCCGATAAATGTATGTCATATATGCGGCGGGCTTCTCAATCAATTCCACCAAATGGTTTTGCGGATGTTGTAACACGAACGAATATGAGCACTCCTTGTTTAAAAACGCGAAATCCGCGTCGGTCTCCAAATCGGCGAGAGAACCGATGGCCAGCGCCTCCAAAAACATTTCGCGAAATGTGAGTTGCTTTACCGCATTTCCCAAAGTGCTTATGCCAGCAGGGTCCTTGAAATACCAATAATTACACCCGATGTTTTTCCTACTGGCGATTTCCCACGTGGAATGCGCCTCATCCCAAAACAAATTAATCATTGTGCCCTCTACAATGCGTGAATTAAAATAACGAAGATTCGCGGATGGGGGTTCAACCACTTCTTCCCGAGTCCCGCCGTAAACCCCAACAACCTCATTCATCACGAAGACATAGTCGTTGAACGGAACCGCTTTTGCGGGTGCCAGGCACACGAGGCGCCCATTGGACACAATCGCGCTTCTATAAGCACTCGTTTTATAGTAATACGCATTTGGGTCTTCAATGTTGTAGAGCTCATATTTTGCGCCCTTGTATTCAAAGTGTTTTCGGGAGATGTTTGTTAGATTGGGGTTCAAATCAAAAGGTTGTTTAAATGTTGTGTCCATTGCTGTAATTATATTTTTATGCGAAAAATCTTTATGCTCTTTTCACAAACAATAAGGGCCATACCTGAAGGCATACCTGAAGGCATACCCGAAGGTCACGTAAAAACACACACCGTTGAAGAATTAAAATAACACATTTTAATTATTCAATGGGGCAGTATAGGTAAGGGTGTAAAACCACACACCGCGGGTGTGTTTTGTTTTACCACCTTTACCGATATAAACAATATAGTTGGATATATTATAACCGAGGAAATGGCCTCCACCGATTTAGTAATAGAATTAGGCGATTTCATAAAAATCATATCACCGACAAAGCCGATGTATGACGAAAAAATATTTCTAGTAGATTACATTGACGACGACGTGATTGAGCTCGTAGATATAGAATCCGCCGACCGGTTCAGCATAGATTTATATGATGATGGTCGAATCATGGACCAACAAATATTGTCTATCCACCTCTTGTCACGCAGCGAGGAGCCGGGCTACGCCCGGCAGCACGGACTCTTGCCCGGGATGTGGATAAATATTGAGTTCGCCGCCGACTTGGATTTAACCATAATGGGACAAATCGTGGAGCTAGTAGAAGACCGCATCCAGGTCATCCCCAAAAACGACACGAAATCGCCGATCTACATAGATTTCGCATACCAGGGCATCCCAAAAACGCTCCCCATCAATAAAATCAGCGTAATTGAAGCCCCCACAGTGCAAGAGAGTTTAACCAAACTCAGCGAAATAGAGGCAGAGTTTTCGGAATCCCCCAAACAAGTCGCGACCCTGGAGACGACCCCCACCGGCGAAATCGTTCTCAATATGCCCGCCAACCCGAATCTTGACCGCAACATGTTTGATGTAATCAAAGACATTTATATTCAAGCGGATGCCATCGTTTTCGGCAAAGCGGTGACGGTTGAAATAGAGGAAGAAGTGAATCGCTCCGAACAGCGATATGGCATTGACATCCAGCTCAATAACTTGCTGGACGAATTGCTGTCCAATGTGCCGACCCACGCCCGCACCCAAAATGTGATGGAACGCGTGAAGCGCATCGTGAATCGGTTCAAAGAATTGAGGAGCGAATATTCCGTGTTTGACGAATACGGAAATATCTTGTCAAGCAAGAACTTCACTCCCATCTATAAACCTCTGGCAGAACAATTGAAACAGCACAAGGGGGTCCGCTGGATTGTCCCTGTTTCCAACCAAACTACGAAACTCTACGACATTCCCGAAAACCAGTTTGTGGATGCTTATTCGTTGGCCGACGATTTAGCAAATTACAAAAATGCGCTGGATACCAATGACGCCAACAATCGCTATGTGACCTTTTACAAGCGCATAGACAATATGTTCAAACCATTTGTGGAAGGCGCCGATGCTCAACTTGTGGAAGAAAATATAGAGGCAATCATCACCTCTCTGGATGACTATTCGTCCGCCGTGTATAAAAAGCACAAAAGCGGAGCGAAACTCGCGAAACAACGATTCGTTATCCAGCGATACAATCTGGGTATGACCAAAATCAGTAAGCAGTTGATGCGCTCGGGCAAATATGTGTATATGCGCGAGAAAATCACCGACGACGACCAAATCAACCCGAAATCAATCATAATCCTCCCGCAACCAGTGATAGAGGCATCGCGCACGTGCTTGCCGGGAACGGACATTCTCAGCCGCACAAATCTCAGCAAGAATTGGCCGTATTATTTCCGCATTCTCAATAAAAAGACCGAGCTTAGACGCGTGAAAATACCCAAAGATGGAGAAGTCAATTACGACCGCATTATGAACAACCCATTTATGACGCACATTATTGACTTTAAGGGCACTGCTAAAGGAACGACCAAAGGCTCCCAGTCTTATTCGGACTTTATACAATCGGTGATTCCGCGCTCGGTCGCAATTATTCGTATGATGAAGAACACCACGCAAAAATACAATTTCCACGATATGGTGGCGACATTGGAACCGTTTTTGATATACCGCGACAACTTGACATATTCGGGTCGCTTGTACAACGAACGCGCCCAAGACAAAATGGGCGGCCCCTACAAAGAAATCATCGCGCATATTAAAAACAAGGTCAAAGAATACACCATCCGGTTTGAACAAAAACGCCGCGAATACGCAAATATGGGGTCCATCAAATCTGAAAAGCCTCTCAATTTGTCGATGTTGGAGATGTTCAAGAATCTGAATACTGACCGTGTTTTAAAGTATTATGGGTTGGATGAGCAGCTGTCAAACACATCCATTTTGAACAAGATTGTGGCTGCGGATGGCGGGGATGCTTATGCGAGCTTGGTTGCGTTTATGATGGCGCCTCTTTACACGCCCGAACTGGCTACCATGGAGGACAAAGAAGACAAGGCAATCACCAACTCAAAATCGTGCGTCACCCGCGTAATTGCGAAGAAATACACCTCTCTCACGGCTCTTCAAAAAGACAATGGAAAAGAGGCCGTCTATTTTGACCGCGACTACGACAACACCCCCTACAAAATACTGGAAAAATACCGCGGCAAGCAAAAGTCGCAGTCCCCCGAAGAGTTCTTGGAATATTTCCGCGTGGTTCTCATCGCCGAGCACGGCGCCCGCTCCGATTTGGCGAAAGAAATGGCGGAGACCATTATTGCCAAGCGCAAACAAGTTACCACCGGCAATTATGCGGTTCTAGTGGAGTATCCGCAGCCCGATGAGTCGCTGGACATAGACTCTCTCTCCGAAGAAGAAAGCAAGAGTATTTTGACAGAGGCCGACATCCGCAAACGCATCCACTATTATGTCCGAAAAAACGACCATTGGGTAAAAGACGCCACGATGACCGACCAGGAAATCAGCAACGAGATGTTCTGTAATATTGAGAACCGGTGTTTCTACGACACGTTGGCGGGTGCGTGCGACTCGGATGCGGCCGCCGCCAAACGAATGAAGGCCATTGCGCGCAAATCCATCGGCGGCGAATATGACGCCACCATCAAGCTCTCGCTCCACGATTACCAAAATCAAGTACGCACGCGCTTAGAAAATAATATTGTTCAGTTAAAACGCCTACAGCGAATCCACGCCGAACGGCGCGAACAATTCACGCGATATGCGCATCAAATCGGCACGACCGCCATTTTCAGCGAAGTGGTCGTGTCGCCTTATGCCAACCTGTTTTCGCTTATTCTGAAACAAAATGATTTCGCCAAAAAGCAACAAGACATTGTTCGGTTCAAGGGCCTCTATTGTCGCGAAGCCGTAGATAACGACGTCGCCACGGAAAGCCCCTATTGGTATTATTGCCGCGAAACAAATGTGAAACTGATGCCGACGTTCATCCACATACTCGCCAATACTTTCGTGTCCGGCAAGTATTATTCCGACGTTCTAGAATGGTTGTGTAGTGAGATGGGCCGGCTCAGTGATGACGGCGAATCCATCGTGGATAAACATAGTGGTTACGAAATCAAAAAGCTGGATTATTCCGCCGAAGAGGGGTTTGACGACGCGGGATTCCGCATCAATACTAATTACATATTGGAACCAGATGAATACGAAATGGTGCGCGAGCTTATTGGTAGAGGGGATCCAGTTATCCCGACTAAGCGCGTATTTGAAAACGACGCAAATGCATTTATTTATTCGGTCAGCAACGCCATTTGCGAGAATATGGACATTCGCTACGAAGATATAGAGGCGGATATTATGAACCTCACGACCACCTTTCTCGGACGCAAGACGATGAGCCGCGACGTCTATGAGGCCAAGATGAGCAAGATTGAAGTGAAAGACGGCAAGAAATCCATCCCCTACGATAAATATTTGAATCGCAATGTGGTCCTCTATGCGGCGGCGATAACATTCATCGTGATTCAATCTCACGTACCGTCGTACAAACCGAAGAAGTCATTCCCCGGGTGTAAATACAGTTTGACTGGCTACCCCCTGGATGTCACTGGCGACGCAACGGGTATGGCATATATCGGCTGTATTATGAATGCGATGAAAAGCAAGACCGTGGAACCGTGGAAGAGCATCTATAAATCGGACCAAACCGCCCTTGACTACACAACAATGGTCACCGACATCATCAAAACCAAGTTGGCCGAGGAAAACGAAATTGTGCGTCTGCTTGAAGTAAAGCGCGACTACATCAAGATGACCCCCGAACAAGACGAAATCCCAGCGGCACACACAACGGCCAAGTGGGTGCTTTTCCAGCCGCCCATTATCCCCATATCGGTGGTTAAGGGCTTGACCGGCCTCGCCAGTGGATACGAAACCGAGTTGAAAGCGACGATGGCAAAGGGGCACCGCGACCAGCACAAATTGTTGGGAACCATGTACAAGAAAATCATTGAGCATTCTTACGGCGTGATTGAAGAAGTCAATGCGGTCGTGGCAGTAGAAGGGAAAGAGGCGATGCTGCGCGCGGGGACCGTGGTGTTCTTGGAGAACGCCTGCTGCGACGAGTCGTTCAAGAAGTCGTCGGCGATTTCGTATTTTGCCGAGCGCCGACCCACGATCACGAAAAACGTGGATTTCGTGCGTAAATACGGGCAGCTTTACTCGGAGTTTTCAAAACTGGTCACGCCCTCTTTCTTATCCTCGGGACAGAAGCGCCCCCTGGATATTATGAACCCCGCCGCCGACCGATTTTCGGAGGACGCCATTTATGGCGCCTACATACACTACTGTAAATTGGACAGTGAGCTCCCGATTCCAGACGATATCCGCACATTTTGCCAGGAGAAACCACCCGGTATGGAGCATATGTCTCGCGCTCAGATGATTGACCATTTGAAAGACGCCCGGCATACCCAGAGTGAAGCCTCTCTCTCCCATCTGATGAAACTCGTGGCGCATCGTAACCGCGTCGCCGTGTCTCTCAATGAGGAAAAGATTCCCAAGTTTATGGACCATTTCGCCGGATTGAAACTGGACCCTCTCGTCACCCACGTCAATGACTTTCTAACGGGGAAACAGAAGGTGTCCGTCCTCGCGGAGTTCTTGACGGAAATCAACGATGTTATGAAAGAGCAAATAGAGACCTATGTGAAGTCATTTGGAAACCGACCTGCGAGAGGCATGGCGCGCATCAATTCCTATTTGTCTCTCATTATGACGTGGAACAACGACCAAATGACCCACGACTTTATTCGCGCGTCCCTGTTTATGATGTCGCGTGTCGTGTCGCCGATGTTGGAAGATGATACCGGCAATGTAGGGCTCAAAAATATGGCGGCAATGAAACACTGGAACCTCTCTCAGAAGCACGAGGGGGTCTTGAGCGACATGATAACCAAATACTTCAATGGACTTAACCAATATCGTCGCGACGAATTAATCTGTAAATTGTTCAGCACGGTTTCGCAAAAAACACACACCCTCTATTCACTCAACGTATTTCTTGAGAATATGCCGGCGGGATTGAGCGCGGTCATCTTGAACAAAATCTACACGTATTGTTATTACTCCGCGTTCTACGAAGTCATCACGGAGAGTGACAAGGATTTGTATGCAAAAATCAACATTGAACTCGCAAAAGAGGCCCATCGCAAAAACGAAATGGAAGTCGTCGCGGTAAATAATCGCCCGTTCAAGGAGCGCGTGTGCGATTTGCTGATAATTATGTTGGAGACCGATATAGATAACAAGAAAATCGTGGATGTCAATTACGAGATGCTGTCCGACAAATACCACAAGGATGCCTTGACGGAGAAGAACAAGATTATTGTTTCGTTAGGGA
>Ga0315909_10007246_pt1 | contig 12410 bp, 12 predicted proteins | sample LakEriMetagenome_11_FD_203527 | JGI IMG/M metagenome (GOLD analysis project Ga0315909, IMG submission 203527) | Freshwater fungal communities from buoy surface, Lake Erie, Ohio, United States - Buoy 2 MA125 | ecosystem: Environmental > Aquatic > Freshwater > Lake | place: USA: Lake Erie, Ohio...
ATAATCTTTGTGTTTTTATTATGGCTTCTTTGTAGCTTCAGCAAGCGCCAATGCATACCATCTTGCCGCGTCAGTGTTGCCAGCGGCTCTAGCTGCGGTGAGCTTCGCTGTAAGCGCCTTTATGTCGTCTTTGCCACCAGTTTTGTCATCTGTTGTGTCGGTTTTTGTTTTCGGTACAAACTTTCCGTGTTTAAAACGCGGCAGCAGAATCATTGTTTTTCTTCTAGGTATAAACTCGATGAGTGAAAGACTAACTGTTGCGCTAGTTGTATTAGCGTTTAGGTTTTGGCGTCCATGATTTATTGTGCATTCATCGATGTACCATTTGGGGATAGCAAGTGCTGGATGTACGTTGATAAATTCAACCGGAATAGCGTAATCAACAATTGATTGGATAAAACGCAGTTGGTCATCAATGGCTTCGTAGAAGTCTTGATAAACGTGTGTAGCTGGTTTCCCGTCTTCACCGATGAGGGTGTTGATTCGTTTTGGCGGAGCAACGAGGAACTCGAATGAGCAACGCTCCGCTTTTCCGCTTGTTATGTCAACTATTGGCTGTGAATAGGGGCGATTTATTTCGTTAAAGGTTGGCCCATACCCGCTATGGTTGAATGTTGTCGGCGGGAAATAAAACTCGTAAGCAAGACCGGGTTCGGCAACCTGCCTCATTTCTCGAATATCTGAAGTATTTCGCAGCACTGTGGCGGATTTTTGAAATTGAAATTTTCCAGATATCTGACTAGGAATTGCCTTTCCTATTATTGAAACAGCCATTATGCCCTCTGCTTCCAGTTCTTCTGAATCTGAAGAATCTCATTAGCAACCGCACGTGCAGTAACTTGTGGGGTTGCGGACTCGTTGACGGTTATGTTAAACGTGTCGCCACCGCTGCTGCTGTTTGCGGACGTCGACCCAGTCATTTTTGCCAAAATACTTGTTGATGTATCGCCCATTGGTCCGACTGGCGGAACAACATGCAGGTGACGCGAGCCGCCAGTACCGTGGAATTCAGCAAATCCGCCTGCGGCATTTATCAGGGATGAATACTTGCCAAGGTTGTCGCCTACCAAGTCATATGCATGTCCTGTGGCGTGGTCTGAATTATTTGAACCTAGGGCAAAATTACGCAAAGAACTAGTAACCGTACGTTTTCCTGGAACGGCACTATCAAACATGCCATGTTTACCCATTGTCTTTCCGAGCACCTTGGATGTGCTTGTGTCTCCAATAGAAAGCAGTTTTTCAATTTGCCCCTTATCGTTTAGGACTGCCTCAAAGCCGTTTGCCCACCATGACGGCGCCTGATTCCACCATTTTGGAGTATCGGTTGACTCGAAGAATTCAGCTCGGACAGCTTCGGTAAATTGCGTTCTCATCAACATCGCTTCTTCAGTGAGTATGTCTTTGAATGGGTCCAGGTTGCCCGACATTTCCGTCGTGAGCGTTGTTCCAAATAGATTTGTGCCTTTAGCACCACTGCCCAAAAGCCTTGAACCGATTATCGAGGATATTTCTTCGGCGCTCTTACCCTTGAACGCGACACCCCGGCTGAGCATCCCCTCCAGCTCTCTGACCTGTGCGGTGGCAGTCATGTCGCCAGTCATTGCTTTGGTGATAAGGCTACTGATTGCTGACTCTGCGCCAGAAAATGCCTTTTCGCCATCCTTAAATGTAAAACCTGCTTCACCTGCCATAGCAAGCAACTGTTTCGTCATTTCAGTTGCCGACCCGGAGGCTGTTTGTGTTTGCGCCTGACCAATAAGTCCTTTGGCTTCCTCGCCCATTGCAATTCCCTCGAGCGGGCCACCAGGTCCGAATGCCGAACCAGCACCGACATTTGCACCTGTTCCGAATGCTTGAGCCTGGGCTATGGCATTGAGCAGTGGAGAATCTGGGGATATGTAGTTTGAGTAATCCAGGTACTTCGTGTAGTAATCGAGAAATGCTTCAGTTGATGTATCGCCACCGCGTAGATTATTGCCAGCAGACTGAAGCGCATCCTTCATTTCCCTGTTCTCTTTGAACCTCCGGAAAACATCCATTGCCCTAATTTGCACATCCTTCAGGGCATCGGAGAACTGCTTGGCCGTCTTGGTCATACCAACACCAAGCGCCTTTGTTACATCTGTGAGTTTTAGTGTTGTGTCGTAGAGGTCAACGTTGCGCTCCATCGCGAGCTTGTATATTTCCTCTGATGTCATTCCGGTTGTTTGCTTTAGTGAGTTCATCAGTGAATCAAACTGATTGAACTGTGGCGTCAAAGCCATCTTCATAGTCTTAGATGTTTTTGCAAGAGCTTTTTGAGCGTCTTCAGCGTTATCGCCGAGCGCAAGACTTAACTCATTGCCACCAATGACCCCAGCATCGATAAATGGCTGAAGTACTTTTTGTCTTTCTTCTTTTGTTCCAGCTTTTGCAAAGTCACGCGTCATGTTCTGAGATGCGGCAAGAACTGCTCTCGCCTCTGTGGTGCTGCCCTTCATGCCACCTTTTGCAGCAGCAGCAGCAATTCCGGAGAGTTGAGCAAGCCCTACCTTGCCCATAGCTCCTTCGGCCATCTTCTTTTGGTTTCGTTTTGCTGCCAAGAATCCAAGACCGGTACCAATCAGGCCTCCAACAGCAGCACCAAATGGTCCGGCAATCATTCCGCCGATTGCGGCACCGCTTACCGCGCCAGCTAATGCACCACCCATTTTGGTCTTCGATTTAAACGCAGTCAGTCCAGCGCCAACTGCAAGACCGAGCAATGGGTTGATTGCCGCGACAGCCGCTCCCGTCTGCATAGCACCCTGGGCGTCTGGGTCAGACACCATTCGCTGACCCATTCCACTACCAAGAAATGCGGATACACCCATGCCGGCAAGCATGTTCACGCCGCTAAGACCATACTTGGCGCCAGCTTTCATGCCTTGGAATTTGCTGAATTTGGCATTCTGCGGGATTAGACCATTACGCTTTGCTTCATCAAAGTTGAATCGCGCATTTCTGTATCCTTGACCGAAGTTGCCACCCTTTGCGGAATTATAAGCACGAGACAATAAGCCCCCGCCTGGACCGAGTTTACCCATGCCGCCTTGGTCTCTTATTGTTGCCCTAATTCCTTTGTAGCCCTCTGCGTTGTATGACTGGCCCAGAAGCAAGCGGCCGGCAAGACCACGCAGCCCTCCAGACCTTGCCGTGTTATTAAAATTATTTGTTCCACTTCCCGCTGCTTGCGCGCCAGCAATTCCCAAACCACCCATTGCGCCAGCCGCAGTTGGCTGACCATTTAAGGCCAAGCTCCCAAGATTCATCAGGCTGCCAAAACCCCTCTTTGTAGCGCCCTGGAATCCTCCACGACCGACAAATCTTGCTCTAGATGCTGATATTCTTTCGCTCAGTTTTGGTCTATAAGTTCCTGGAAATATGCCGGATTGTTGAAGCTGTTGGTCGGTTCTGTATCTGTAAGCAGCATTATCCATCAAACTACTGTGCGGCCCAGACGGACCATTTGGATTTAGACCGCGTCTTCTTCTGCGCTCCGACTCAATGTATTGCTCTCTTGTCATGCTTCTCATACCGATGGCATCCAGGTCCTGCGAAACACCACGTGTCCTGCCGAAGATATTTGTAGTGTCCGTATCTCTGTTTTTGAGTCTTTGCGTACCTGATGCGGCTGAAGCCAGGGTTGGAGCTCTGTAGCCTCTTTGCTCCAGCGGAATAGCATTAACGCCGCGATTTCTTGTGACATATCGATTCACGTCACGTTGATAATCCTCGTTGGATTGTCCTGGTTTTCTAGCTGGGAGTCTTGTATACCTTCCGGTTGTTCGGTCTACCGCTCCACCGCCCATGCCTCCCCTGAGCGTGCCGCCAACCGCCGCAGCTGAAAGAGCTGAACCAGCGGCTTGAAGGGATGCTCCAGCAGCAGATAATGCGCTTGCCGCTGGAGAGATTGCCGCACCCGCGGCCGCACCAGCAGCCTGTCCGGCACTGGACATTGCACCAGCAATTGAGCCGAGCTGACCCACGTTTGCAGCGCCATTAGCTCCAACATTGGTGCCCATGGTTGAGAATTTATGTCCAGAATAAATCGCCTGCTTTGAAGAAAGTGCTACATTGCCGAATTCGTCACCAATCCCCCTATTGCGAGCAAAACGATTAGAGCGGCGACCCTTGAGCGCAAGGAACCCGAGTGCCGCAACGAGGCCAGACGAACCAAAGCTTCCGCCCTTACCGCTAATCATTCCAATTATGCTTGCGATTGACGACATCATTTTGCCAAGAGCAGAAAGCATTGGGTTGATGATTGGAAGTGCTCTAGCGAAGACCTCTCGAAGTGCGCGCATTATTTCGAAAAAGCCAACGACAACGCTCTTCATCGCGTCTCCGAATGACAGAAATAGTCCTTCATATTTTTCTGCCTGAGCAGCAAGCGCACTTACGCCCTTACCAATCTGTTTGAATATTTCCACGATTGGCTTTCCGAATGTTTTAATTACTATTGAGCCACCATCTCGAAGCGGGTCAAGAGCGTCTCTGACCTCTCTAAAGTAAATTGCAAAGCCCTTAAAGAAATCTGTTGTTCTTCTCCAAAATCCTTCTGTGGCGGGAAGAAATTTGCGAAAGAGTACGACGGTGAAGTCTTCTAATTTGTCTGTAAATTTAACAAGCGATGAAAGGAATGGACCTTGCCCAAATGCAACCAGGTCGCCCGAAATCCTACGGAATGTCCTCTCAAGGCCACCATAGATTTCGCTCATTGCTTTCTTGATTGGCTCGAGAACCCTGACTCCAACGTCCGATAGCTCGACAAGAGCAGACGACATATATGTTCTAAATTGACCGACAAGAGTTTGCGCCATTGTTCCAGACTGACCGAGTACACCTGCTTCGGTGGCAAGTTTTCCACTTTGCAGGTCTTCGAGGAACTTTTTATAATCTTTGTAGTTGCCCTTCTTGAAGGCTTTCTCAAATTCAGGGCTTATTGATTTAACCGCTTGGAGTGCTTCTGCGGTAAATTTCTTTTCTTTCTGAAGTATTCCAACTAGATTTCCTGCTGCCTGCATTGCATTCTTGGGGTCTCCACTAGCCTGAACAAAGTCGGCCATTGCCCTAAGCGCCGCTTTTGATGCTGGAGTGAATGCAGAGTGCTTGCTAACCGCAGCAAAGGCTCCAGCGAGATTCTGCACACCCATAGCCGCTAGCTGTGAGTCCTTATACAAGCTTCTAAGGCCAGAACCTGATTGGTCTAAAGCCGAGCCAAGCTCTTTTGAATCCTTGTATCTAAAGGCGAACTGTGCCGCTTGAAATTCCTTAAATGCGGCAGCTGCTCCAATTGCGGCAACACCAACTGCAGCTACAGTCCCAGCCAGGGCCTGCATTACATAGTTATATGCTTGCGCAACAAACTTTCCAACTGCAAATGCAGCATTAACAGAGGCCAACGACAGGGCAGAAATACCGAATTCAATACCAAGCGCAATGACGGTAAACATCAGCATTCTCGCCATTTTGAGAAACTTTGCACCGATTTTTTCGACCAGAGAGAGCTGTTTGCCAAATTGGGTGGCACCCTTGCTGTTTTGCGTCATCTGCAAATTCAGACGGCCCATGGCACCGGTGAGGCGGTTTGTTCTGTTTTCTAGGCGTTTGCTCGCAGCATCAAGTGCGGTAATTTTGGCGGCGGTAGTAAGTAGTTTATTATCACCTTTGACGTCAACGTCAACATTTAAATTTACTATTTCGTCAGCCATGACCTCTACCTAGGTAATAAATCTCATTCGCTAATACCCCTGAGACTTACGCTCAGCTGCCTCACGGTCTGCCTCAATAACTTTAGCACACGCGAGGCGTATTATCCATTCTTCGAATGAGCAATCGAGGATTCTTATAGGGTCCGTCCCAAACACCTCCCCCAGGCGGGCGGCTGTAACTACTCGACTATCGTCGGTTAATTCGTTGAGGACGGATTCGTAGGGTTTTCAGTCTGTTCGACCGTGTCCCCGAAGCCAGCTGCATCAATAATTGTCAAAGCCGCAGCTTCAACGTGTGGGTCAAGACCAAAGAACTTCTGAACTGCATCAGGAAGGGCGCGAGTTGCACCAGTCATCTTGAGAACTGCCGGTGAAGCGAATCCTAGTGACTTTCCATTCTCGAGGACCTCTTCACCATTGAAATAAATTCCCTTGGTCGTGTGTCCGATGACCTGACATGCAAATCGAGTTGCGTCAAGTCCTGTCTTGGAGTCGGAGCCAGCATTCTTCTGCCAAGCCTTAACTTGATTCTGTGTGATGTTCGGGCTGATGAGCAACGTAACACCTGGGCGCTCTGGGACGGTTATGAACACGTCTGGGCGCGACACCTTCTTGCTAATCACAGCGGTGAGCTGCTCGAGAACATTGTCTGATTCGTCACCAGAGGTTCCTGCATCGAGAGAGGGTCGTGAATCGTCTGAGTAAAATGAGTTTGTCATGCGGCAAACACTATCACCACCGCAACACTAGCGGCGGATGTCAATTAGACGTTTTAATTACGCCTGTGCTGGGACACCGGAGATTGCAAACGTAAGAGCAATCGTCGCTGGTGCACCTGATGACGCATCGCCTTCTGGCTCAGACAAGCCAACAAGAAGTGCTCCGGCATAGACGCGCTCTGACTGAAGGTTCTTCAGGTCGCAGTCCGTGTCGTAGATTTTGATGTCGTAGTAGGCGCGGCCAACAACAGGGCGGACCTGATTAATCAGCGTACGAAGGTCTGCATCGTAGTGCTTGGTCAGTGTGACGTCGCCGACTTCCGATGGCGCACAGAGAACCTCTGGGAATGCTTGTCCGCCGATATAAATCTTTTCGACAGCAGCAGTGATTTCTCCACCGGACACCTGAGCGAAATACCCAGAAAGGGTCGGCCCAGTAACCGCGCCGCTAACTGGCGTGATTTCTGCGATGATTTGTCGCTGTGCCAATTTTGTGGAAATTGCCATGATTCCTCCGTGTTTTTACTTAATTTACTTAGACCAGTGTTGAAGTCAGGTTTGACTTTGTAATCTCGACCTCAATCGTGTCACCGATTGAAGAAACTCGAGCACCAACTTTGGCCTTGATTACGCCAGTCGCCAGCTGTGTGAGCGGGTTGTTGGCGTTGTTGACCTGGACCGTGTAGCCAGGGTCAATCTGCTTGCCATTTGCGTCGAACGCCTCGTACAAACCTCCAGCCAAACGGATTCTCTCCATGATGGCCGTCAGAGTTGCACGAACTCTCGAGAATGTCGACTGTCTTCCGTCGATTGGCAAGAAGAGAAGTGCTTCAAGTGCGCTCTCTGCTTCGTACACAATCTGGTTCAACACCTCTCGCGAGATGATGAATCTGAAGTTTGTCGTGTCATCAGAGGCTGAGCGAGCTCCGTAGACTCTTGCTGTGCCGTTGATGATTTTGATTGCATTGATGTAGTTTTCATCAAGGCTGTCCGCATCAGTCTTTGAGAGCGATGTCTCAAGTCCTGTCACGAATGTTGCTTCCGTTCTCTCGCCAGCGTATGGGTTCCATGGGCCGTACAGGTTGTGAACGCGTGCTCTCTTGGCAGCGACATAACCCTCTGGTGGAACCATCATCGTGAGTGTTCCGTTTGGAATCTTTACCCATGGGTAGAAGAACGCGCCATATGGTGCATTGGCATCACCGGTGTGGTTTGCAGCTTCAGAGATTGCTGTAGCAACAGATGTGCCCTCGTCAAAGGAGGTCAATGCAATTCTGTTGTTCGCAGCAGCGTGAGCAAACACAAGGTCTCTCATTGCTTCTGCGTAGAATCCAGGAGCAGCAACGGCACCAGGTCCAAGGTTGGACGTGAATGTGTCCAACGCATCTTCGAGGTCAGCAGCAACAAGCGTGCTTCCGTTTGTTCCACCAGAAAAGTTCGTGGCGGCAACAACTGCCGGAATATTCGATGATGCACCGGTTGTCGCTGTGATGTACAAAGCTGCCGTTGCGCTGTTATTGATTTCATTAACAGCGTCAGCAGGGCTTGTGTGGTTTTCTGTTGTATAAACCAAGGCTCCGTTAACACGAATCTTGATTCTGAAATTGACGCTTGCTGTTGGTTGCTCGACCTGTGCTGTCAAACCGCCGCTGTTGGCCCAGGTTCCTGTTCCTGATGCGAGCAAGTTAATGCAAGTTGCTGAAGCTGCATCTGCGAGCGCGAGGCTTGCCTCTGCCGCTGATTCATCGACGACGCGCGAAACATAAGCGCGTGCGCCACCTTCTTCAAAGAATGTCTCTATCGTCTGGTGTGTGTAACCAGAGGATGTGTATCCGCCGAAAATGTCCTCGAAGTCGGAAAGACTGGTAACGAGGTGGGAGGTTCCATCTGGACCTCTCTCTGTCACTCCAGCAACGAACAGTGTTGCTGTTGGCGCGGTTTGCGTATTGGTTGGACCAGTTCGGACCGCAGTTGTAACAACTATGCCTGGCATTTTTCCTCCGTCCCATTTCTTTCAGGAACTATTTCGTATGAGACTACTGAAATTATAGAAGACCCGTTACGGTGTTTGGCGTACGTTTTTGGCGGGTTCCGCAAAAAGCTGGTTAAGACTTTCAAGAACCTGGCTTTGTTGCTCAGCTTCTTCCCGTTTTACCTTCTTTCGAGATTTTGGCTTCTCCACTTGTTTCTGGATTTTCGCCTTTGGTGTGTCAACAAAACGAGCAACTCCCTTGTCTACAAGGGCAGCAATTCTTTGATTGTCAGGCTTAACCAGGCCAAAGGCACGACCAAGGATGTATGCATCATCGGTCACTTTTACCATTTTGTATGAGAGATTCTGGATTTGCACAAAACCAGCATTTTCCGAAGGTATTTCATCAATTTGGCCATCAAGACCAATGAACTCTACGTCGTTACTCATAATCAATCATCTGTAATTGTAATGCTTGCTGCGTTAGTGAAATTGGTTATTAATGCCGCCAATGGGTTCTGCCCAACGGTTAATCCGAATTCGGTTACTTCGTCAGCAATATTATCACGGGCAATGACTTCGTCAATAGATAGGTCATAACCAATATAGGCGCCAGCAAGTACACGGTCACCCTTAAGCATGGTTAGGTCGGAAAATTCTTCAACGACAGTCGTTTCCTCTACCCGAGCTTCCCGTTCTGCTCCTTCACGTTGCAGGCATGGGTAATCAAGGAGGGCTGAGCGAACAACCGTTGTTAATCTGTCCCTCATTTCCGTAGTCTCTTTTGAACCATCTGTTCGCACCCATATGTATGTACGCATTGAGTAATTGACTTTGTACATTGGGTCGGCACCAAGTGCATAGCCAACTCGATTGAATGAACGAGTTGATATTGCTACGGTAATAATTGTCGGCCAAGAGTCAAGAGCGATTGGCTCGTAGGTCAAATACTCTGCTGGGTCAGGCAACTCATCCTGAGAGAGATTCCAACCGTTTCTGTACTTTATCAATCTTCTTGGAATGTCGTCTTTCAGGTACTCGTTCACAAAAGATTTTGCAAACTGCGCTCCATACATTAATTCCGCAGGCATTAGAGAACCTCACCATTTGCGATGTAATCAACTGTATCTCTACCAAGTTTTTTGGCGAACAATGGCGGCTCAAATACAATTTTTCTTTTTGCCATCTTGGTTGTTCCGTATTGATGAAATTTTGCATATTCAACAGTTGTGCCAAGTGAGAAAGATGTATTTGTCATTGTGTCTACCGCGCCCATTCCTCCAGCCAGTGAGGCAAACAGCTTTCCTGTTCTCACAAGTGGTGGCATACCTGGAAATCTCGCCATCTTCCATGATGCGTACTGAGCATCGAGTGGCTTCCATCCGCCAACAAGCAATCCATTACTCGTAAAATTTGCGGTGTGCGCAAGTTTTACTTCTTGCTTAGCTTTTAGTAGAACTGGCGTAAGCACCTGGGCACGCGCATGCATCGCAGTTAAGCGAGCTATTGCAGAGGCAATACCCGTAGTTGTTACTCCAATTTCGACTTCCATTAGATGCGTCGCCTTCTCCATCTGCGAAGCGCAAGCAGCTCCCTCTCTGTAAAACCCGTCTCAAGAGGGGCCACATTTCTTGTTGTCAAATCCTTAACTCCAACAACGTCATCATGCATGTTTTGCATTTCACGTGTAGCAGCGCGAAGAATAAAGAGCTTGAACATCTTGATGGCCTCAGGGTCTAGGCCACCAATGTAAGAAACCTCAATAACATCATTTGGGAAGCCTCTGTAAATCTCAAGTCCATATCGCTGAACCGTATAGTCATTTCCAGTTGCAGTTGCGGTTCCGCCAGAAACGTAAGCTGCAAGACCAGATGGGTAGCCACCGACCGAGAAGGTAGTGGCGGTAGCTGCGGTTATTTCCTGGAACGAATTGTTGTATACGGATGGAGTAACTCCAGATACCGCAACTCTTTGACCTTTGGTAAACGTATTAGCGGCAGTGAAGGTGACGATAGTTCCGGATTGACTTGCCCCCGTAATTGTCGCATCGCGCTTCATCGCTTCGGCAAGATACGTCCCCGAATCTCCAAGGCTTTTAATGCGCACACTGGATACGGAAACAACTGGAGTGCTGCGTAGAGAAATAACAATAGATGGTTGTATGTAATTCAATCCACTGTCTGTGGTATTGAGTGACTGGTCATAAAAGAAAGAAGTTGCTGGAACACCCTGAAAGTAACTCGGTATAACATGCTCTTCAGTTATAAGAATTCTCTCACCGTACTCGTCCACTGGAAATTCCACTGGACGACGTAAAAACGCCTCAAGCTCGCTTTGAAGTCCTTCGAGTACGAACGCGGCAGCATCAAGTTGCCGAAGGCTGAACTTGACGTCCATATAAATTGCCAAATCGGAAGCAGAAACAATCATTGCTACCTCAGGTTGCTCGAGCCAGGTTTAGCCTTCGTCTTTCTCTCAAAAGGGCTCGGCCAGTACCGGATTGTGTTTGTCTTTGGCCAGAGACAACATCTGCAAGACGATTGAGACCATACGCCGTGGCTCGACGCCACCAAGCAGGCCTATTCCCTCCAGTAACTGGATTTCGTCTTGTCAATGCACCGATTTCTCTATCTCGGACGGTGTTTTGTTCCATGGCTACCTCTTCAGCGCTCGACTAAAGTTTACACCATTGGATTCGCGGGCCTGTCAACGGTCTTCGTTTGGCGGTTTTTCCAAAACTATTTTGTCTGCGGATTTAGCTGGAGCTTCGATTGGAACCCAAGCACTCGAATACGTATGTTCTTTGACCTTGCGCATCTTGATTAGGGAACCATCAAGCATCAATTCCGACTCAGGAACAGTCATGTTAAAGAGCTCGTCTAGCTCCTCAATCGTGTACACCGTGCTTTGGTATATCTTCTTGACAATATCCGACATTCGTTTTGCTACAACTGAGCCTCGACCGCGGTTCATTTGAACATGCAGAATCATCGCGTCAATATCGGAAATCTCCAGTTCAATACACGGCACAGATTTCGCATATTGCTGAGACAATTTCTTGGATGAAGATATCGCGATAATTCTATGGTGCCCATCAATGATGGTTTTTGAATCTTTCTGTACAACAATTGGAGAAAGAATTCCATATGTTTCGATTGACGTCGACAATACCTTTAAGTCAGGCTTAAGGACATAGTTGGCTCGCCACGTTGCCGGCTGTAATAAAGCTGGATTTATTGATACATGCTTTGCATGGCTCATTGCTCTACCTGGGCGCGCACGTTTGCATTAAGAGTTCGAAGAGCATCAATGCTTGTTCTAAGCGACAAAAGTTTTTCACGTTTTGCTCTGACGAGAGCTTCAGCAATTTCGTAATCCTCTTTCATTTGTTCCATTTTGTAATGGGACCATTGCTCTCTGTCGGTGATTGTTCTGTGCCCCTTTCCGGCAGCACCGAGGTATTCCTTTGCCCATTCGGCTTTATATCTGGCATCTTTTTTTGCAGCATCGACTGCAAGAATTTCAAAGTTTTCAGTTTCTTTCTCGAGCATGTCGAGTAGGCGCATCATTTCTTTTTCAATATCAATTTGGCTAATTGGTTGAGTTCTATTCATTGAAAATCCCTTCGAGTGGCGACCAGTCTATCTTGTCTAAAGCCGAGAGTGAAATTTCCGGCCACGTAAATTTTGCGCACCCCAGCTTTGCTAAAACCATTTCCTCCAGTACCCACGCATCACACATATCATCAGCATGACCACCCTTCCAGACTATTCCAGTAATAGCTGATATTGAAGATATGACTTCAGATTTGCCGGCATTCCCTTTGCCGGTCGCAAATTTTGCTCTACACGTCGGGGGCACTATGACATACGGAATATCCATTGATAGAAGAGTGACCCTAACCACACCACCAAGCTCGCCAATAGAATGAGCCTGTGAGTGCCTCGCCGCGAAGGCGTAACCCTCTATTGCAACTGCCTGTAT
>Ga0315909_10007247_pt1 | contig 12408 bp, 25 predicted proteins | sample LakEriMetagenome_11_FD_203527 | JGI IMG/M metagenome (GOLD analysis project Ga0315909, IMG submission 203527) | Freshwater fungal communities from buoy surface, Lake Erie, Ohio, United States - Buoy 2 MA125 | ecosystem: Environmental > Aquatic > Freshwater > Lake | place: USA: Lake Erie, Ohio...
TTGGAGGTTCACGATGTTTGAGTGTGAAGCACACGGACAATGCGAGATGACGGAGAAAGGAGATTGCAAACAATGCTGTATTGACGAGCAGCGATGTGAGGAGTGCGGAATCGAGGAAGGCACTCCGCACGCAGCGAAAGTTTCTTTCCGCGACACGATCGAGCAAATGCTTTGCAACGATTGCGTCGAGTGTGAGGATTGCGGAACAAGCGCTTTGTCGAGCGTTGAGCCGCACAGCGACTTCGACGCGATTCTTTGCGAGGAGTGCGTCGAGGAGCGCGAAGAAGAGTGGCAGCGCGACGAGGAAGATCGCAAGGAGCGCAACCTCGATTACGCGTCGAAGCGCGAGAACGAAACCGATCCGTTGACGCAGCACGAGGACGGCTGGCGCTAACGGAGTCCTCCCCCCGATCGCCGCAGGCGCGGTGGTCGGGGGGAGGCTCTATCGCAGCACCCTGGGTGCTGTTGTTAGATGTCTAACACACAAGTGATAAGTAAATAACATAAATAATATAAGCGGGGAATAATATAAGTTCCAACATTACGGGCCGCGGCCCGTAATGCCCCCACAAATGTTATGCCCCCGCAAGTCCCAGACCTGCGGGGGCTAGTTAGTTATCGCCTATCCCAGAGGTACTGCGAGCCGTCCCAATCGTCCTCGTACATCATCGCGTCCTTGTCGCCAAGCAGCGCGGCTGCCTCGGCGCGGAGTTCGTCGCGGAACTCCTTACCGCAATAGTCGTGGTACCAGACTCCGCTGAACTCGTCCGTCCACTTGCCATCCTCGCTCGTGATTGTTTCGCTGCACCAATCGCACCTAAACATTTCTGCCTCCTTATTGCTACCACCCCAAGTGGGGTGCCCCCATCATAGAGTCGCCGTTTCCAATCCGTCAAGCCCCTAGTTTCGGGAGAGTCTCGTGCGCCGCGGCGCACGAGAGCCGAACAAAAGAAAACACCAGCGGGGGTAGCATCCCGCTGGTGTGTTGCTAACGATTGTGCGCGCTATCCGCGATAGTAGTCCATCTTGTCAATGAACTCATCATCAACATTGACCGAGTTGTATGAAACCGAGAATCCCTTCTTCTCCATCGCCGCGATGAAGAGAGGCGCATCGCAATCTTCTTCTAGGTAGACGCTACCATTGCGCTCATACGAGCAGTTGCTCACCTTGTCCGCGATACCAAGCGTGCGAAGCATTGCCTTCTCCGCTACGAGGTATCCGTGCCCTGGCGTGGATACGAACCGCGTCACATAGGTTGCTTGGATACCGAAGTCCCCTCCAAACATTATTGCCTCCTTATTGCTACCCTCACGGCAACTGCCGCAAGACAATACTACGCGAACTCCCGCTGGCTTGTCAAGCGTTCTATTCCACCCTGCCGCGGCAGGGTGGAGCCGACCCTAATACCTGCCGCTTTCGTTTACGCTTCCGCGTTCGCCGTCTGCTCCTGCTCGTTGCGAATCGCTTCGTCCGTGTGATGGCTCGCGATTTCCGTCCAGTTCACCGACGAGAGGCAACCGCCCACGAAGTCCGCAACGAGTCCCGCGGGCTGCTCGCCGATGAACTCCTCAACCTGCTCGCGAATCCATCGCCCCATCTCATAGGCGGAGAAGTTTGGGTCGCTGTCGTTCGTTTCGGCAAAGTGTCGGGCTTGCTCGCCAACCTCAAAGAGGTCAAGCAGCCCCTCCTCAATCCAAAGATTGGTGACCCAAGTTTCCCAGTTCGTCCAGCCATTGTAGCCTTCGCTCATTTTTGCCCCCTTGCTACCTAGCGGGAAGTCCCCGCTCCTGAATACTAAGCGAACTCCTAGCCACTCGTCAAGTGTTCTATTCCAACCTGCCGCGGCAGGTTGGAGCTCCACAAAGAAACAACGGCGGGGATTTCTCCCCGCCGTTGTCGTTCCCGATTTTGTGCGCGCTACTTGATTGGGTAGTTGCCCAGTTCTAGCAGCGTCTTGATTTCCGCAGCCTGTTCATCGGTGAGGGCGAGAGTCTTGCCGTCCTCGTCCTCTGCGGTGAGTACGCAGTTGCCATAGATGTTGTCCGCGTACCCTCCAAGGATTTCGTTGCGGAGTGATGTCGCCGCATGATTGCGGAGGACTGGTTCGTTGTAGAGACCTTCCTCGTCGCACCAGAGCACGACGCTCGTTGCGCCATACTTACCAGAAACCGCAACCTCCGTCATGTCCCACTCGCCTACTCGGTAGAGTTCGGTGAGTGTGTTGCCGTCATCGTTGAAGTCCACGACCTCAACCCAGTTGAACAGCGCGGGCGTTGAAGCACCAACTTCAAGCGCACCGACCCCGAACTTGATTGCCTTACCCATTTTCCGCCTCCTTGCTACTCATCGGGAAGCCCCGACACCAGAATCTTACGCGATAAGTTCCAGACCTGTCAAGGGTTCAAATCCAAGTTGCCGCGGCAACTTGGAGCAGAACAAAATGAAGGGGAGTCGCCTAGGGGAACCACCCCCAAGTTGCGACCCCCCAACCCTTTCGCGGCATTGACGATTATCCTCTTGCGAAGGTGGACTTTCGCTTTCGCTAGTCCACTACTGGCGGCACCCCTGCTGGTCAATGCCAAAGCCCGCCAGTCTTATCGTCTCGGGTGGTTATTCTTACCACCAACTAGTCGTCTCCTCACGACCCGATACTTGATTATAAGCAGACTTCTATTCTGTCGTCAAGAGTTCTAATCACACGGGCCGCGGCCCGTGTGAGGTGAACAAAAAAGGCGAGGTTGCCCTCGCCCTTCTTGCCCAGACCTCCGTCGGATTACTTGACTTCGTAGACCTCGCCGCCAAAGCGAACCGCCGTGATTGCGTCAAGCGCAACCGAACGATACGCCTTCTTGGTGATGTCGTAGACGAAGATGAGGTCTTTCGCCTTTGCGTCATACGCAGCCTCGCCGCCTTTGAGGTGCTTCTTGACTCCAAGCCGCGCCGTCATCTTGCGAACCTCGCCTGTCGTGCGCTTTACGAAGTCCACGCCGAAGATTGCGCCGTTGCTGTTGCGAATCATTTCGGCTGCCTCTGCCAACTTGATTGCCTTGCTCATTTCTGCCTCCTTGCTACTCCGTCCCAAGCGGGACAACCCGATTCTAAACGAACATCTAGCCAGCCGTCAAGGGTTCTATTCCAAGTGGCCGCCGCCACTTGGAGCCGAACAAAAATGCCGCCCGAAGGCGGCATCTTTGCTTTCTGGACTACTCGGCTGTGTGAAGCGCGATGATGTCAGCCATCTCGCGCTCGGCTGCCCACGCCTCTGAGAAGGCAACGAAGTCAATGAATCCATCGTTGCGCCAGTGGACGACGATGTTGCCGAACCTGTCGTAAGTCCCATCAAGTTCAGTTGAGATCATCTCGTCTGGCTGAGCGAACCCATCCAACATATCGCCGTAGATTTCAGCGAACTTCAGATCGTATCCGTCAAGACGAGAAGCGACATTTGGATCAACGAGCCAATCGCCCTCGCAAGTGCCCTGCGAGCACTGGAACTTCGTGAAGTCGCTTGCCTTGAGTGAAACTGCCAGAGCCTTGAACATTTGAGCCTCCTCTGCTACCGCCCCAAGTGGGGTGAACCCATTGTAATCAAACTTCTCGCAAGGTGTCAAGAGGTTCTATTGGAACAGGCCGCCGCCTGTTCCAGCTGAACCTAATAAAGCACGAAACCCCCAGAGCCGTCGCTCTGAGGGTCTCGTTTCGGATTATTCATCGGGGGCTAATCACTTCCCCCGACTCCTTTTCCTTCCGCTCCGCCGATCCATTGGCACCTAGCGGTCATCGTCCTTTGCATCTCTATACCCGCATTTTTTGGCTGCGGCATCTGCTCGCTCGTCCAGAGTCTCACCTAGTCGGTGTCGCTTCATCTAGAATCGCTTCCGACAAAGGGATTCTCCCACACCCGCGCCAGACCTGTCAAGCACCTATTTCAGTTCCATTCCAATCACCCGCCGGTGATTGGAGCCGAACTATTTATTTAGTTTGCTGGTGCTTCTGCGGAAGCGATTGCGTCGCTCAACGAGTAGAAGACAGGGTGTTCGTATCCGTTGCCTAGTTCTGATTTGTGAATCAACTCAAACCACGAGTTATTTATCCACTCAAATCGCTCAATGTCCTTCTCCGCCTCCGCGAGTTTCTCGTCGGAGTCTATGCCGACATCTTCCAAGTCCCTCGTCGTGCGAAGATGGACAAACTGCCCATCATCTCGCTTGTACCTAATGTTCATCTCGCCACACCTGAACACCAGATAGTCGCCGAGGTCTTTGATCGCCTCGTCGTCCTCGTGATAGGTGTAGAAGGCTGCGTCTTCTCTGCTCATACAGCACCTACAATCTCGTAGCCATCGGCAACGATACCTTCTAGGATCGGCTCGGCATAGCGCGGCTCAACGACAAGAGCCTGACCCCAATAGGTCGCTTCCGAGTCCACCCTATCGCGCAGCCACGAGCGAGCCTCTGCGGTGAGCGGGGTGATGAGGGCAATCGTTCCCTCGCTTACGAACGAGAAGTCCGCGAAGTCGGACTTGTGTGCCTTTCCCATTTTGCCTCCTCTTTCTGCGGCACTACTTCGCCGCAATACAAGGGTACAACAGCAGCCACTAGGTCGTCAAGAGGTTCTAGTCAAACGGGCCGCGGCCCGTTTGAGGCGAACAAAAAAGAGGGATCAAGTTGGCTGCGATCAACTTGATCCCTCTGTTGGGGCGTAGGGGAGGCTCTATCCTACGCCGTAGTCATAGTGCCGCGGCTTGTGGCTTGCGGCAGTCGTATCCTAGCAGGCAACTGAACGGCTCGTGATCAACGGGCTCAATCGCCCACTCAAGGCAAGTCCCACAAGATTCACCGCACCAGTTTACTTCGTCCCAGTCAAAGACAGGGTGAAGGTTATTGCCCTCGTTATCCTTCGTGTCTTCGCTGTCAAGCGTATCGCCGAAGCGTGCCTTCGCGCAGGCTAGGCAATGAACGGAAGCGTCAAACTGCCAAGCGATCGGTGTTGACATACATTCCTCCTTATTCGCAGCGTCGGTACTTCCGACAATCGGATTGTCCCATACCTCGGGCTGTCCGTCAAATGTTCCAGCCCAAGCACCCGCGGGTGCTTGGGGGCGAACTATTTATTGCTCAATACACGCCAGTCCCACCGCAGCCGCACGCTCCGTCTTGGCACATCGCGCCTTCGGAAAGAATCATCGCGCAGCCGTACTTGTCTGATCGGTGTTCCTCGCACTTTCCGCAGTAGACTCGCAGCGTCCCAGAGGAGTTGTTGTCGGCAAGATACCAATCTTCAACGACATCACCGCAAGAGCCGCAGGGGTGCGTCCGCTCGTCGGCTTCCTGCGGGTCGCCAACTGGAATCTCAAAGTGGTCGCTCATTACAGCGCACCATAGCAGTCATCGCAGAGATTACGAACTTCATCATAGGCGTATTCTGCGCCGTTCCAGCCATAGGAGAACTTTCGCTCCTTGCCCTCAAATGGGCAACGCTTATCAAGTCGCAGCACTTCCTCGCCTTCGCACTCCTGAACGAGCGGGTGGTCGTGCGTTTCGCACTCGCATTGATCGTAGTAGCAATCGCCGTTGCCACACATCGTCATTGAGCCTTGTAGGTACGCCATTGTTGCCTCCTTGTTCACAGCACCCCAAGCGGGGTAGCCCTATTGTAAATCCACTTGCTTCTATCCGTCAAGAGGTTCTATCCCAGATGGCCGCCGCCATCTGGGGGCGAACTATTTATTTACTTCCAGTCGCTTGGGATTTCACGCCAAGTCAATCCTCCGTTATCGCAGTCTGCCGAGTAGATGTCGCACTCTTGACACCACACCACATAGCAGTCCTCTAAATGCTTGTCGCAGTCAGACCAAAGCCAATGCTCTTCCCGCCTATCCATCGGGCAGTCGCAGGGCTTTCGTTTAGATGTGGGGAATAGGCGGCTCACAATACCTCACACCCTTTCAGGTCAGCGCATTGAGCCAAGAAATCCTGCCACTCTCGGATAAGACCAACCCACGCAGTCGCCTCCTCGCTTGGGAACGCCTTCGTGTGGTCGTCCATAAACGGATTGTTTGCGATTACAGCAATCATTTCGTTTTTGATTTGCTCATCGCTCATAGACGCGATTTTCTCGGAGAGTGCGCGGCACTCATAGTCCTTGATGACCTCGCCGCTATTATCAAGTAGGTTCTCGTTCACCTCGTCAAAGCCAATCGCATCGTGGAACTCACGCAACATCGGCATACCCCAGATGTTCAGACGGAAGTAGAGCGTATCGGGAGCCTTCTCGTCATACGAGCCGTCCTCGTTTATCCACATTGAGCGGTGCTTCTTTGCGTGTTCAGCCGCAGCCTTTCGGTCTGGTAGCAGCGAGTAGATGTCGTATCCCATTTCCAGCCTCCTTTATTACAAACCCCAAGCGGGGCAACACCATTGTAAGCAGATTTGCCGTCAGCCGTCAAGGGGTTCTAACCCAAATGGCCGCGGCCATTTGGGGCTGAACAAAAAACAAGCCCCCCGAAGGGGGCTTGTTTTTCTTGGGCTACTTTCTTACTTCGCTAACGATTGCGTATGTAAACGAAGCGAGCAGAAGAAGAAAGCCCCAAAACAACTCAATCATCGGGAAAGCGCGAGGACTGCCTCGCGCTTTGTCTTCGCTGCGAAACCTGTGTCTAGCATTACGCTAGAAGCACGAGCGTCCGAAGCCGACGAGCGCACGCCTCCGCGATACGAAACGCCATAGTCCAGATACTCGGCGATGGCGTTGTATACGCCCCACTTCGTATCTCGCAAACCTTCTAGATTCTCCGCGTTGTTGAGAATCGCGATGGTTGCCTTTGCGCGCTCCGACATTACTTCCTTGTCGCGCTTCTCCGACTCCGACAGCGGGAAGATTCTCGTGATGACGCGGAACGCCTCATCGCGATCCATCTTCTCCGCAACCATACGCGAGCCGATGAACGAAAACTCCTCAACCGCGTTTGCGGCAAGCCCGAGTGCGCGCTTCGCCTCTGCGACTTTCTCCTCAATCTTCGCGGTGTGGCGAAGTGTGAACGACATCTTCGCGCTGCCCAACGCCGCGTTGAGCGTGTTCATACAAACAACGCGAACAGGCGTGATCATCGCTTTGAGTGGGAACAAGCCGTTGTGCCCATTGGCGATCACAAGGTAGGTGTTGGTCGCGCCGTTGTCGCCCTTGATCTGGATTTTCTCTGGAATCCCCAACGCCGCGAAGACCACCTGACCGCTTTTGAGTGAACCCGCCGACTCGTATCGTGCGCCCTCGTCAAGCAACGCGTCCGCGAACGACATCATTTCGTCGTTCTGGATTGGCGTGTAGCGATCACCAACAACGCCGAGAACCTCGCCGTCTGTTGACCGCACATTGGCGCGCTTGCCGTTGATTGCGATTTGCTTGCCGTCAAGCGTCGTGAAGATCGGCTGCTGCTTTACTGCCCAATCAAGACCAGCCGCAACGATCATCTCTGCGCTCGTCGTGAGTCCATCATTGGCAACGCCGAGTTTGTGCCACGGCGCGCCCCTTTCCGCGTTGTATGCCATCGTTTCTACTTCGTGTGCCATTTGCGTCCTCCTTCTTTTTCCCAACGGCAAGTGCCGTCTAGCGCATTGTCCCATACCCGCCAAGATTGCGTCAAGTTCTAGTCCAAATGGCCGCGGCCATTTGGAGCCGAACTATTATTTCTACGCGTGGCGGTGCGCTTCTACAAAGTCGCAGTTTGGAATAAAGCACCAGCCTTCATCTCGCGCTTCCGCGTCCGACATAAACGGCGGGTGAAACTCACACTCGCAGGGAGCGCAGTCCAAGCAGTAAACCAGATAACCCTCTGGAACACCGCTCTCATACTGATCAAAGTCCAGAACATCAAAGCGCGTGTTTGGCTCGCCGTTCCACGCACCGATAACTTTCTCATCGGGATAAACAAGCGGAGCCGAGCAGCGCGTACACGCGTGAAGTTCACCGCTCATCGGTAATCTCCTCCGCGCTCCAAACGATAATCTCTGGCGTGGTGTCCCAAGGTGCTGGCTCCTCTGCCAACTCAAACGCCTTTCCCTCTGCCTCGCCCTGATCCAAGGCTTCCACCTCAAACTCGCGATAGCCAGTGTGTTGTAGGACAACGATCCACTTACTCATTGTCGCCCTCCCACTCTGCGCCCTGCTCAATCAACGAGAAGAATCCATCGTTAGGATTCTTGTCTGGGTGTACGGTCGCAACCGCCTGAACGAATCGCAACGAGCAGGAGTTCTCGTACCACTCCATAATCGTACTCAACATTTCGTTAGGGTCGGAATCCTTTGCCTCAATGAGCGTTGTGTAGCCGTACTCCTTCATCTGCTCAACCTGCGCGTCGTCAAGCAGAACATAGATTTTGTGGCAATCGTCAAAGCCAATGCCCTTTGCGATTCCTACCATCTCCTCAACCTTGTCCCAACTTACTGCCATACTGCCTCCTTGCTACAACGGCAAGTGCCGTCTAGTGGATTGTCGCATACCCAAAGCCCAGCCGTCAAGCGTTCTATCCCAAGGAGCGGCGGCTCCTTGGGCGAGAACAAAAACAAACGAGCCGCCCGAAGGCGGCCCGCTTGATTACTTGATCTCGAAGATCAGACTGGCTGATTCTCTGGCAGCGCAGCCTCTTCCTTTGTAATCTTTCCCGCTCGGATTGCGTCGCGCAGTTCGATGCTCTCCTTGTTGGAAATCGCATCGAGGTCTGGGTTGGTCTTCTCTGCGTGTCGCAGTTCCTTCAGCCCCTCATGCTCCATGCGCTCCACAACGCGCTTGCGCCATGCCGTCGGCGACTCATACGACGCATTGGTTGCTAGACCGATGTGTCGCTCCAAATCTGCTCGGGTAATCATGCGTGGCTCCCACTTGATGTTGCCGTCATTTTCATACCCAGCAAACACAATGTTGGTGTCGATCCACTTGATTGCGTAGGCGAGAGCCATGCGCTTCTCCCACTCATCAAGATTCTCTGGCGTGATCTCGTTGAGTCCAACGCTCATCGTGTGCCAGATGATCGAGTTAGTGATTGGGTGAAGATACTCCTCACCGCGCTTCACGCCATCATGAACGCTGTTCTTTGTTGCCGTCTTGTAGCAAACATCGTCCGCGTTCTTTACATCTCGTATCGACCAGTTGAGCGGCATACAGCCTCCTTACTTCTTCTTGGTGGCGCGCTTTGCGCCAGACTCACGAATCGCACGCTCCAATCGCTCGGTGCGCTTATCAGCGTGATGGCTGCTGATGACGAAGAACGCCCAGATGGTTGCTGGGAGCCAGCCGATCAGCGTGAGTTGGAGAACAAGCGCGATGATTGCCTGAACCCATTTGCCAGCAGCCAGAAACCCGAACGCTGGAAAGAGCAACGCCAATAGGTACTTCATTTTCTACCTCCTTACTTTCTATCGGGAATCCCCGACCACTTGATTTTCTCACGGGTCATAGCGACCTGTCAAATGGTCTACCCCAGACACCGGCGGGTGTCTGGGCGCGAACAATAATAAATAAGCCCCGCCATTTCTGGCGAGGCTTATTCACACTCGGGCTAACGCTGTGATTTCATCAGCCCTGTATCTAATCAGCCCCCGACAACGCCGCCGAAGTGTTCATCACAGAACTTCTCAAACTCGTTCATTGGTACGGCATCATAATCACGCTCGCCGTACTCAATCTCGTCGTCCTCGCCCTTGTGAAATGCTTCGTCTGGCAAATCATCTGCGTTGTAATCACTTACGCTTACAACCTCTCCGTTCTCGTACACAATCTCACCCGCGAAACCCATACCGCCTTCGCAGTATCGGTGAGCGATTGCGAGCGTTGGAAACTGCTTGGCGAGCGCGGCAATCACAGGCTCCGCAGGAGCCCAAGCCGTATCAAAGTTGTACGAAACTCTTCCGTCAATCTTGCTGTCGTCATCGCCGCGGTCGCTCCATACTTCACCGCAGTTCCACTTGGAGCCCCAGTTAGAAACATTCCAGTTGTACCACCAGTCTGGGTGCGATGAGTTCTGCTTGACCTTGTGAATCGGACACATTGGCGTACCGCCAAACAATAGAGCGGTATCATCTTGGATTGTGCCGTTGCTTGATTCCTCCTTCACAACTGGAATACCATCAACGCACCACTCGCCCTGCTTTCGCATTACATCTTTGCCGTCGTTATCGGTGTACGAAACGATTTCTGGCAGGTCATCTCGCTCGACCCACACCTGCTTACAGCCGCATTGGAAATCGTTCTGACCCTCGTTGATTGCGTAGAACTTGCTATCGGGTGGCGGCACAATCTTCGCAAAGTCGAAGTCGCCCTCGCTGCCCTTCACAAACTCAACCAACCTTGCGACCTCTGCTTCGTCGCCGCTAATGTCTACTTGGTTCACACACCAGTTAGGCATCTTTCTTTCCTCCTTGTATCACAGACAGGGAAGCCCCTGCCCCTAGATTGTAAGGCAACTTCTAGCCATCGGTCAAGTTGCCAGCCAGAGTTCTATCTCAACTGGCCGCGGCCAGTTGAGGCCGAACTAAAATTTTGCGTTTTTAGCGATCGAAGTTGTTTGCGCTAAATCCGTCAGGCGTAATAACTACATGACCGTCTTCGATAAAGACGCGACCGCCATCATTCATCTCATCGTCCGATGAAATAACTACTGAATAACGCTTACCATTCTGCTCAATAAACCAGATTGGCATGTAGGGGTCTGCACCGCCATCGCCAAGAACCGTGCCCCCAATAATCTTTGCGCCAATAAACGGCTCAACCATTTCGGTACGGAGGTAATGCCGCTGCGTCGCGCCCCAGTCAAGTGAACGACGCTCATCGACCAACTCGTCTCGCCGAGTGCGCAACTGCTCGATTGTTTCCACTGCCATAACTTCCTCCTTCTGCCTGCGGCTAACTGCCGTAGGGGGATTGTAAGCGATCGCTATAACTTGTGTCAAGCCCTCGGGTTCGACCCTCGCTTCTGCGGAAGCTCGGCTACCCCAAAAAAAACATCTTGTCAAGTCCTCTCCCAAAACGACCCCCGAATAATAACTGAACTTCGGTAGGCCAACTTGACCGCCCTATAACTTCTGTGCCATACTCCGCTCACGCCGCACAAATGACGGCGCGCAATAACAAGGAGGTACACAATGGCACGAAGGCGCATGGGACGAAGGTCAAAGCGAGCGGGTTGGTTCCTGCTTTGGTTTATCGGGCTGTAAGGAGGTATGACCATGAAGCGATACCGCGTATTCATCCAGAAGGTCGATGACTTCTTGGCAGAGTTGTCCTATGAGGACGGCGATCTTGACGGCTTGGAAGGTGAGCAGTTGCTTACCGCGATTGCGGCAGATGCCGCGGATCAAGGTCTTGGCGAGTGGACGTTCTTGGAAGGCAACTCGATTGCCACGTCGATTGTCGAGGTCAATGAAGACGGCACCGAAGGCGAGCCGTTCCTGATCAACGAGGAGTTGTAGCATGTGGGAGTTGATTCATGACGAAAGCATCACCGCAAATGAGAACCTGTCGATCTGGTACCGCGAAACGGAAAACCTCGATAAGTTCATCCTGTTTGAGATGAACAAGCAGGGGCTCACCGTGGCGTACTACCACAATGCGTTTGACGCGATTGATGGTCGATTCGCCGCGGCAGAGATCTGCTATGGCTGGGATGTTCTCCAAGTTGAGAACCGCGAGAAGGACGCGTTCCTTACGCGAGTCAGTATGGACGACAACATCAAGTCTACGATCTCATGTGATCATGACTTCTCCTGCGAGGAGATCTTCCACGCAGCGCAGGTGGTCTTGGGTAATGAGGAGTGCGAGGGCTGTGAGTCCTGCGCTCGCTACGGCAAGGAAGGAGTTGGAGCATGAAGTACACGGTGAAGGTGCTGTTCCCTCACTATCTCGATGTCGAGGTAGAGGAGGAGAACATCGAGAAGGCGCGAGAGGCGGCGATCAAGGCAGCCTCCTACACGACGATCGACGAGTGGCGTGGCGATCTTCTCGAGGTGTATGAAACTGAGTGGATTGACGAAGACGGCATCCACACCATCATTTAGGAGGTAAGTATGTTGGTTCATAAATCATGTGATCTTGGACACGTCGATGGAGATCGAAAGGGGATCTACTTCCTCGGCAACATCTCCGTATCGTTTGAGGCGTTCAATACCCCATCGGGGATGGGTGGCGTACAACTGGGCATCGCCAATGATTACTCAATGGGAGAGGGCGGCGGCTACATCTCATCGATCGAGTGCTACGACTGTGGTAAGTCGATCAGCGAGTTTGTCGGCGACATTGAGTCCTATAAGTTGGAGCGCATTCTGGACGAGCGCGCAGAAGACTACGACTTGGTGGAAGTATGAGCGAACACAAGGGTCATCACATTGAGGTCGGGGTGTACGGCCCCGACCTCG
>Ga0315909_10007251_pt1 | contig 12402 bp, 11 predicted proteins | sample LakEriMetagenome_11_FD_203527 | JGI IMG/M metagenome (GOLD analysis project Ga0315909, IMG submission 203527) | Freshwater fungal communities from buoy surface, Lake Erie, Ohio, United States - Buoy 2 MA125 | ecosystem: Environmental > Aquatic > Freshwater > Lake | place: USA: Lake Erie, Ohio...
TAACTACACATTTAAAAGAGTTGCTGGAGAAAAAGAATTAGTCATTCCATTTTTTTATATTGCTCCAGATAAAAGTGTTGCAGAGGTTTTGTCGGATTTAGCAATATCAACACAAACTGCAATGTTTTTTGATGAATATAATAATTTTGTTATGATGAGTAAACAGTATATGTTACCACTAGAGACAGATAGGGGCATAGATTATACTCTTTATGGGTCAAATGATTTTGAGGATACTGGAGTTATAGAAAATAAAAACAAAAACTCTAAGATAACAAATATAGTAGATATCGTTTCTTCTGATAAGAATGTGTTTAATGACGGAAAAATTAACTATAACAGTAGATATATCCAGCGCTCTTACGGAACTATTAAACAGGCTAGCATGATTGATAATGAAGTTGTTTCAAAAAATTGGATATATAAGCCAGCATTGTTATGGGAAGTTACTGGAGATCAGACACTAAGATCTATTAATGGAGAGGTCTCTAGCCAATCTTCATATAGCCTTTCTGCAATACCTTTAAACTCTGATTTATCATCAACTGTTCCATATGTTTCAAATAATACTCTTATTAATAATGTTATTGATTTAGGAGAAGCCGTCTATTGGCTAGGAAGACACAACGGATATTTTTATGCAAATGGAGAAATAATTAAATTTGATGCAATTCAATATAGCATTCCAGGTGCTCAAAAAAACATAGTTATAGATAACGGCAACGGAAAGCCAATATTTACTACCCAGACGGTTGGTGCAATAGGAAACGTATGGATTAGCAATAATCAAGAATATCAAGACTATATGTCAAAATTAACTTTTAATGGAAAAATATATCCTACAGGATTAGTTAGAATATATGCAGAGCCAAAGTATGAAGAAATAAATGGAATAACAATAATGAAAAATGGCGAGGTATCTAGACATGGCAGAGGTCAATTTGGAACTCCTATAGTTAATCATAAAGCAGGACTAGACTCCTATTGGTCAAACAACACATATGTTCGTGGATTTAATATGAAGAGTAGCCATCTATTCGGTTTAGTAGACGGAGATATCTTAACAAATGAGTCAATTTCAGAATTATCTTTAACTACAAACGTGGCTGGAGCAAACAACTCTAAAGCCTTGCAAAATGTAAGAACTGGAATTATTAAAAATTTTATGTCATCGTCATATACTAAAGAAACACAAAATAATACAATAAAAGCAACACAGGCAGGATCGGTTCAGTCTTCTGCCTTAGTTATGAATGGCCCATCTTTTAGCACAACAGAAACTCCAATTAACTTTTTATCATATCAATATAAAGCCCTTGATAACAAGTATAAACATTTTGGAACTAGAATGAGAATAGTTGGAAAGATTGAGGCCAGCGAAACTGTAGGACAGACACCAATAAACGCTACACCATATTATGTTTTGCCAGGAAGCCAGCCTAGTCAAAGACTTAATATTTCTGGAGGGTCTGGCGGTATTGCAGTAATGCTTAACCCAGCAACAAATGTCGGATATTATTTTGAAATAGTTTCTTTGACCGAAAAAAATGTAAGTGAGTATTCATCAGAATCAGACAGCCTTCATAATATATTGTTTTATAAAGTTTATTCAGATTCAGAGTCAAACGCAATACCAATAAAACTATGGGGGGGATTTGGCAATATCATTGTAGATGATGGAAAGTTTACTGGTCAAAGCAGAATCATGGGAGAAGAGAACCCAACAGTATATGATCTTGCTGTTGAATACCAAGACATAGGATCTGTTAGAAGGTTTTATTTATATATAAACAATAAACTAGTTAAGATAGTTGACGACTCTTCTCCATTACCTATATACAATAATGTCGCCCTCTTTGTCCGTGGCGGATCAAAATGTATGTTTGAAAATATTTATGCATTAACCAATAACTACAGTCAAAATACTGTATTTGCATTGGACACTCCAGTTAGCGCAGCGTTTGACGATAATGAAATTAATGCAAATGAATCATTTAGAAAGTATGCAATGTCTGGTATAGTACAGTCTACGTATCTGTCTGGCATAAGTGTTGCAGAACCACCCAAATTTAATTTATATTTTGATGAGTTTGGAACAATCATGAGAGAGGCTGCGTACTTAAAGGTTAAATATGACAAAGCATATCCAGCGCTGTATGCACAACTATCTCCAACATTTAACAGAATTAAAGGATATACTGTATCTGGTTTTAGGGCTGGATCTTATGGGGCAGAGTTTTTAATATTTAATTCAACTGATACCGCTTTAAATCTAGATGAGACAAGTGGTAATTACTTAAGAATTCAGGGAATAACATTTACTCAGCAATCTCAAAATGAATTAAGTGTTGATAGTTATTTTGTCAAGAATAGCAATTTTTCTGATCCAGTTATAGGAAAAGATAATTTAATTGTTTCGCCATTTAGAGCACAACAAGATTATGACAAAATAAAAACAAGCAGGCTCACCTATGGTAAAAAAGAATTTTCTCTCAGTCCGTCTTATGTGCAATCTGAAGATGATGCAAGAGATTTAATGTCCTGGATTATAAATAAAATTATGAAGCCAAGAAAAAGCGTGGGGGTTAAAATATTTAGTACTCCGATAATTCAACTTGGAGACATTATAAATATTGAATATAAAGACTTAGAAAACAAAGATGCAGTTGCATCTAGTCAAAGTAGATTTGTTGTGTATAATATAGACTATCAAAAAGATTCTGCAGGTCCCTCTATGACGCTGTATATGAGTGAGGTATAAAATGGCATATTTTGATTCCAGTGGAAAGATAGTATATGACGATTACCCTGCCACACCAGATGTCAATATGACCTGGAAACCAGGAAAACTAATACCAAGCGAAGAGGCATTAAACTCATACCTAGATTCTATTTCTGGACTAAATGCTACGCCAGACAACCCAGATGTTATTGATTTAGTTCAGCAAAATAATCCAGATGTAAAGCCAGCAACACCAGATATTATATTATTTAATGATGATGTAATGCCAATCGAAATAATGACAGATTTAATATTTGAAAATATTGGTGGACAAGAGTTAATTAATATATTAAGATCAGACTTAGTTAATGGACAAAATGTTTTATATCAGCCTATTAAAAATCTAAGCAATGTATACTTTCAATATAACCCTCAAAATATTTTATCATTACAGGACATAGACTCTAATTATTTTAAAAAGTTTCCAATTAATTTTAATAGCAAGATTCCAGAATGTGGAACAGGACCAGATTGTTCTATTGTTTATCTAGACCCAGAAACAGGAGATTTGGTAATAAATGTTATTAATTTGGCTAGAGACGAGCAGGTTGAAGTGTCTATAGTTTCAGACGGAACTGTTTTAGATGATACAATATACGGAGTGATACCATGATAACAAATACAGGGAAAAGCATCTTAGCAAAGTATTTAATAGGCCAGGCACCAGCCTACGCCTCTTATGTCGCAATTGGATGTGGGGCAAAGCCATTAGCAACTAATCAAGCCTTTGGTGATTACTCAGATAAAAAAGCATTAGATTTTGAAATGTTTAGAGTTCCAATAACTTCAAGAGGGTATGTCAATGAGGATGGAATAAACAAGATCGTATTAACGGCAGAACTTCCTACAGATGAAAGATATGAGATTTCTGAAGTAGGTATATTTTCGGCGGGATCTAACCCATCAGCAGGAGCGTATGACAGCAGAACCCTGCTTGCTTTTACTGTTAACGAAAACTGGGAATACCATAACCAAACGTCTTCCACAGAATTACCAATAGTTTATGAGCCTTTGGATGGGCAGGCTAATGACGGGCTAATAAATCAAACATATGAGGCATTCCAAACGAACTCTGATAACAGACTATTTACTAATCCAGACAGAACTTCTAGGTATGAACGTGCTAGATTTTTTAATAATATTGTAATGATGCGAGGAGACTCTGCAAATTTACAGATACAATCAAATCATCTAGTTCCAGCAACTGGATCAAACCATATCCACCTACTTGGAACCGCACTTGACTTTAATAGAAATGCTCCTACAGATGAGATTAAGTTAGCATTCAGCGTTATAAGCAAAGATCCAGATCCCTCAATTATTCCAGATGAGGTAAGAATTCTTTTAGAGTTTGCAGAAAGCGATTCTCCAGGAGTAGGAGAATGGGCCAGGTTTGAGGTAGTTATGCCTGCAGACGACTACTCATTTGCAAACAATAGATATTATGTAATTACTAAGCAGTTACAGGAATTATATAGAAGCACAGGTTTCACGTGGAACAATGTTACTATAGTAAAAATATACACAACTGTTATTAAAAACAATTTGCCTTCCGATGATTTTTATGTTGGACTAGATGCAGTTAGGTTCGAAAATGTATCAACAACAAATCCAGTATATGGTTTAACTGGTTATACAGTTTTAAAAAATACAAATGCAGAAACTATAATTAAGGCTGCTAATACAACAAATTATATAGAATTTAGATTTGCAATGGATGTGCAATAGTGTCAAATCCAGATCAAGGAATAAAAAAAATAATTATTCCAAAGTCAAAACTTCCAGGCTTTTTTGGAGAAAATAGACAGTACGTATTAAGATATAGATTTATATCAGAAGACAAAAATAGAACATCACACTGGTCTCCTGTATATAAAATATTAGCAGAAGACACACCTAGTGAAATATTAAATAGCATGATAATTGACACTGCAAATAAAGTTATTAATCTAGCATGGCAACCACAGCCACATATAGAAGAATATTTTATTTATATTAAATGGAATAATTCTGGATGGCAATATTATACAAAGACATCGCAGACTAATTACTCAATAGTTTATAGTGCGGATAAGACTTACGTGCATATAGCGGTACAACCAAAAACTATTCCATTGGAAAGATTTGCAGATTCAGAATTGTTTGAAAATGAGGGCAGTCTGATATAATTAGACAGGAGGAAATATGGCAAAAATACCACTACCAGAATTAGGTCAACCACTAGATGTTTCTTACATCTATCAGTTAGCAAATGCAATTAACGAGTTATCTTTACAGGTTTCGCCAGCAATATATAAATATGTTAGCGTTGATGTCGTTAACGGAGTTCAGCAAAATGCAAAGGCTTCTGAGACAAGAATAATTGCAGGCTATGCAGATGTTGTTAAGAGTGCGAATCAAAGCATTGGAAGCCAGCAACCATTTACATATAACTTCCCAGCAGACTTTAAATTTGCCCCTATTGTAACAGCCACTCCAGTAAATATTGGTGGTACCGAAGCAGGCAAAAATGTATCCGTTGTAATAAAATCTATCACTACATCAAAGGTAGATGGGACAGTTAATTTTAATTCCACGGGAGATGTTTCAATAGGCGTTAATTTAATTATCGTCGGTATACCTAATTAATGATTAAATGCAAAAAATGTTTTCGCAAAATGATAATAGACAGAGTGTACAACTCAGTTTCTCATATAGAGATATATTGTCTAATATGCGGATCAAGAAAATTTTTTCATCCGCCGTCTGATTCGGAGGAAGGTACATGGCTGTTAAAAAAGGAAACAGAACGAGCGAAGAGTACAATCTCGCCCCTGTAATTCCAGGCAATAAAAAAGTTTGGTTTCTTAATAAAGACTTAGTAAGAATACATCACTTAAACAGATCTAATGGAATAATGTCTGTTTATAATATTACAAAAGATAGAATAGAAAGTTGTTTAATTGGAGATTTTAAAAATAAAAGAGAAAGGGCCTACACTGTTGGAGAGACAGCAGATTTGGTTAATCGACATAAAAAATATATGCCCTCATTAATGAAACGTGGAATTATTCCATTTCCAACAGGATCACAAAAGGGTGGCGAAAGAGGTTGGCAAATAAGATCCTATTATTCAGAATCGCAAGTTAAAGAGATTCGTGATATACTGGCAACATACCATATAGGAAGACCACGGAAAGATAATTTAATAACAAATGACATCACCCCTAGCAAGGCTGAATTGACAAGAAGAATGGGCGATGGTATACTTACATATACGAAAACAGAAGACGGTAGGTTTATTCCTATTTGGTCAGAATCAATATAATAGAAGGGTATGAAATGGAAGAAACAAAAGTATCAGTAACATTGGGTTATACTCAGAATTTAGGAAATTTTCAATCGCTAAGAATTGATTTAGGAATTGTAGATTCAAGGCGTGATGGAGAAAATATAGATCAGGCTTTTGAGCGTGTTTATAAATTTGTTGAAGATAAACTAACAGAAAAAGTAGCAGAAGCAAAGATAGAACTAGAAGAAAAAGAATAGTGTGACCGATAAACAGAAGCGATTGGCTCTGTTAAGCAGGTTTGATAAACACTATAAGTTTAAACTAGGACAGAAGCCACAGTATAATAAGTGGATAGAGCAATGGTCTGCCGATGCTCTTATAGAGTCTTATGGCATGGATCTTTGTTATGAACTCCTTGAGTATTATTTTGATATAACACAAAACCCTACATGGAATCATTTTGCGTACATAGCACATGATATACTGGAAGCAAAACAGCAACATTCAAAAGATTTACGAGAACGAGAAGAACGAAGAGAAAAGGCTAAGGAGTGGCTGAGTGAATAATACAGAATCAAAACTAATCTCAGCCGTGTTAAAAGATAAGCAGGCACATGTCTTGCTTCAGGCTAATATAGAAAATATTTTAACTACGCATGTCGATGTTTGGCAATTTATTAGAAAATATTACGAGCATAATTCTACTGTTCCTCCAACAGAATTAGTTGTAGAAAAGTTTAGAGACTTTGAGCCAGTTAGTGGTGTAGGATCAACAAAGCATCATCTTGAAGAATTACAAGCCGAATATCTAACAAATAGCCTTAAGGATATTATTAGATCTGCTGCCACTGATGTACAAGGTGGACAAGGATTGGATGCCCTAGAATCTCTTATTACAAAAACCGCAGAACTTAGAAAAAATACAGCAGCCATTCGTGATATTGATGTTACAGATTTAGATTCTGCAGTTGCTTATTTTGAAAATCTTAAGAAGCAGCAGGAAGCAGGAGCAATTGGAATAAAGACTGGCCTTCCAGGATTTGATAACTATTTGCCATCTGGAATCATGCCAGGGCAGTTAGGAGTCTTCCTTGCATATCCAGGCATAGGAAAGTCATGGTTGTCTCTCTATTTCGCTGTACAGGCTTGGAAGCAGGGTCGTAGCCCAATGATCATAAGTCTTGAAATGTCTGAAGTAGAAGTTCGTAATCGTGTATTTGCAATCATGGGGGAAGGTGTTTGGTCTCATAGAAAGTTAAGTGCTGGTCAGGTTGAGATGGATATGTTAAAGTCATGGCATACAAAGCATGTAACTGGTAAGCCAGAATTTCATATCATATCAAACGATACTGGTGGAGATATTAACCCTATGGTTCTTCGTGGCAAAATAGATCAGTATAAACCAGACTTCGTTATTGTTGACTACCTACAACTAATGTCTCCAAACCAAAAGTCAGATAATGAGACGGTACGCATGAAGAATTTGTCTCGTGAACTTAAACTTATGGCTATTGCAGAAGAGGTTCCTATTATTGCTATTTCTTCTGCTACCCCAGATGATGTAACTAAACTTGAAACTGTTCCAACCCTAGGTCAAACAGCATGGTCAAGACAGATAGCATATGATGCTGACTGGGTATTGGCTTTAGGACGAGGAACCAATAGTGATATTATTGAATGCGTATTTCGTAAAAATCGTAACGGTTTTATGGGAGAATTCTTGGTTCAGGCTGATTTTGACAAGGGATATTACAGGTATAAGGATTATGAAGATAAGTCAGTATAATATGTTCCATGGAAACATTTCCGCACAAGGCAATAAAGCGGTTTGGGCTGGATGGAATCATAGTTGATGACTCCGCCATATACAGACTGCAACAAGAATATATCAGGTTACTGGTATCAGAAATGCGCCTATCTGGATATGCTCCAAGATTTGACATTAATCCCGAATTTACACTATCATATAATGAGCAAAAAAATTACTTTGAGTTTATATTAAGCGTATACGGCATATACATAGGGAGAAAAAAGGCAGAATGGATATTAGGAATAGACGGAACCAGACCAATCTATACACAGCCAGCCAAGTTAAAAGAGTACTCTCAGGATCTGGCGTAACTGTAGAAAAAGAAGCAGAGTCTGAATATATTGTATTTTGTCCATTTCATTCTAATCATAGAACTCCCGCTGGAGAAATAAACAAGTATACTGGATTATTCTTTTGTTTTTCTTGTGGAAAGACTGCAGATTTAATAGAGTTAGTTATGCATTTTTCAAATAGAACATATTTTGAATCTGTAAGATTTATAAAAAGCAAAGAGGTTGAGATAGATATTTTATCTGATGTAAACTCTAAATTAGTACAGAAAGAAGAATGGACAGAGTTTGACATTTCTGTAGTTCAAAGATTGCATGAACAGGCTCTCCACTCTGAAAGAGCAAAAGATTATTTTATTAAAAGAAAAATAACTAAAGAGTCTGTTGTAAAGTTTAAACTTGGCTATTCAGAAAATCAAGATATGATATCAATACCTATTTTTAATCACGAAAACTTATGCGTAGGCTTTGTAGCAAGGTCAGTTGAAGGAAAAGATTTTAAAAATACTCCTAAATTACCTAAATCAAAATTGCTTTTTAATTTAAATAAGATTAAAACCGCATCTAAGGTTTATGTTGTAGAATCTTCTTTTGATGCAATTAGATTAGACCAAGTAGGAATACCAGCAGTTGCTACACTAGGTGCAAATATATCTTCAAGGCAAATAGAGTTATTAGAAAAATACTTCAGCGATATATTTTTAATAGCAGACAATGATGAGGCTGGAGCAAAAATGACATCTAAACTAACAGAGTCTCTTGGGCACAAGGTGTCAATTATAAAACTCAATGATCAATATAAAGATATTGGAGACATGGAAGACTCTGATATAATTAAATTAGATGTTAACTTTGAGTCATCAATATTAGAGGTTTTGTCATGAGTTTAAAAAATAAAAGACATATGCAGTGGTGGGTTGCTATTAGGACTATGTTCAATAAATCTTATTGGAATAAGCCAAACACTGTAGAGTTTTTTGCTTTTATGACAAAAATTGCTATTATATTCCCAGGTCTTCTTTTTGGCAAACAGTTTTGGTGGTTATTTATTTTTGCTTTAGTTTCAAGTCTAGCACTTATCTGGTCTTCAACAGTAAAAACTTTACCCACCATTATCTGGTTTAACATACTTTGGTGTATACTAGCAACAACAGCAATACTAAAACATTTTGGTATTGTGCTATAAATTTACATTTGACAAAAAAATACATATAGGATATACTTAAACAACACTAACAAAAGGAGAAACTATGAGCGTTATTAAGGGATTAAAAAATATAAATGCCCTGCTCGACAAGAAAACAGATGAAAGCGGTCCAAAGGTACGTTGGTTAAAGTTGGCTGATGGACAAGCAGTAAAGATTCGATTCATTGAAGAATTAGATGAGGATTCTGCAAACTATAATGAGAAGCGTGGTCTTGCGCTTGTTGTTAAGGAACATACGAATCCGAAGGACTACAAGCGTAAGGCTGTAGATACTCTGGACACAGAAGGCCGTGACTGGGCTGAAGAAATGTATCGTAAGGATCCAAAGGGAAATAGTGGGTGGCGTGGTCGCCTTCGTTTCTATTGCAATGTACTTGTAGATGATGGTATTGAGGATAAGCCCTATGTTGCCATCTGGTCTATGGGTGTAAGCAAGCAATCTTCATTTAATACTATTCGTGAGTATGCTCTTGAAACAGGAAGCATATCAAATATTACATGGAAGTTAAAGCGTAATGGTCAGGGTACTGAGACGTCCTATACTTTAATTCCTTCGGCTCCAGATAAGGAACCGTTTAACTGGGAAGGCATTGAGCCATACCCACTAGAGAAGGCGTTGCGTCGTGTCCCATATGCGGAGCAAGAGGCGTTCTATCTTGGGTTTGATTCCCCATCATCTACATCAGCGACGAATATCGACTGGTAGTAGATGAATTACGTACCACTACACTTACATACTCACTTTTCATTATTCGACGGTATTGGGTTGCCGTCTGAATATGTAGATCGTGCATCAAAATTGGGTATGCCTGCAATATCGATTACAGACCATGGCTCCTTGTCTGGCCACAGAGAAATGTATCGTGTTGCTAAAGCCAGTGGTATCAAGCCTATTCTTGGCATAGAAGGTTATATGTGTGAGGATCGTTTTGACCAAAGAGACAAAGAGGATCGCACTACACCATTAGATATGGTTTACAATCATATAATTCTTCTAGCCAAGAATAAGGTAGGTTTAGAAAATCTTAATAAGTTAAATGAGATTGCATGGACAGAGGGATATTATAAAAAGCCCAGAATAGACTTTGAGGTTCTTGCTAAATATAAAGAAGGTATTATTGTTTCTTCTGCATGTCCAAGCGGTATTATTGCTAAGTCAATTGAACTTGGCGAACTTGGCATGGCAAAAAAATATATTAAATGGTTCAAAGAAGAGTTTGGCGATGACTATTATCTTGAGGTAATGCCACATAATGATGAATTAATTAACCAAACAATTTTACAGTTAGCAGATGAGTTTAAGGTTAAGCCTATTGTAACTCCAGACTGTCATCATGTAGACCCATCACAAAAAGAAATCCAAGAACTAAAACTTATTCTAAATACATATTCAAATAAGATTCAGAAAGATGCTACATACGAAAAGTCTAAAAAGCAAGGGGACTTAATGAAGCGTCTTGATTACCTATATGGTGAAGATAGACAAATGTCATTTAATAAATTTGACATACATCTTCTTTCCTATGAAGAAATTCAGGCTGCTATGGAAAAGCAGGCAATTTTTAGAACAGATATTTATGAAAATACCATTGAACTTGCTAATAAAATTGAGGACTATGAGATTAAGGATGGTCTAAATCTTCTTCCAGTTCAATACAAAAATCCAGATAAGCAATTAAAAGAATTGGCCATGAATGGTTTGACAGAAAAAGGTCTTGATAGTAATCAAGAATATTTAGATAGGCTTGAAGAAGAGTTAAGGGTAATTCAGGATAAAAAGTTTGGCCCCTACTTCCTTGTTGTTCAGAGTATGATTTCATGGGCAAAGAAGGAGGGCATTATGGTTGGTCCAGGTCGAGGATCTTCTGCTGGATCATTGCTTTGCTATGCACTTGGAATTACCGATATTGACCCACTAAAACACGGACTTCTATTCTTCCGCTTTATTAATCCAGAACGTAATGACTTTCCTGATATTGATACAGATATTCAAGACTCTCGTCGTGATGAGGTTAAGGACTATCTTGTTAGACAGTATAAGCATGTTGCCTCTATTGCAACATTTTTAGAGTTTAAAGATAAAGGAGTAGTACGAGATGTTGCTCGTGCATTAAATATTCCATTAGCAGATGTCAACAAGGTTTTGAAGTTAGTTGATACTTGGGATGAGTATTGCACTGCAAAAACCACTGCATGGTTTAGGGAGAAATATCCAGAGGTAGAACAATATGGAGAACAACTTCGTGGTCGTATTAGAGGTACTGGCATACACGCTGCTGGTGTTGTAACTAGTAAAAATCCTATTTTTAGGTACGCACCGATGGAGACACGCAATTCTCCTGGTTCTGATGAGCGCATTCCTGTTGTAGCAGTTGACATGGAAGAGGCTGAAAAAATCGGGCTTATTAAAATCGATGCCCTTGGTCTTAAAACGCTAAGTGTTATTAATGACACAATTAAGATAATTAAGGAGAGAGAGGGTACTGATATTGATTTATTAACAATTGATACCAATGACCCAAAGGTGTATCAGATGTTATCAGAAGGATATACAAAAGGAGTATTTCAGTGTGAAGCAACTCCTTATACAAATCTTCTAATTAAGATGGGTGTAAAAAATCTAGCAGAACTTTCCGCCTCAAATGCCTTGGTTCGTCCAGGTGCTATGAATACAATCGGTAAGGACTATATTGAGCGTAAGCATGGCAGACAGGCAGTTAATTATCTACACCAGACAATGAAACCTTTTACGGAAGAAACATATGGGTGTATCCTATACCAAGAACAGGTTATGCAGGCCTGTGTTCAACTTGGAGGTATGTCTTGGTCTGAGGCTGATAAGGTTCGTAAGATCATTGGTAAAAAGAAAGATGCTAGAGAGTTTGATGCGTTTCGTGATCGCTTCGTTGATGGGGCTTCTAAGTTTATTAGCCCTAATCAGGCTCGTGATTTATGGCATGACTTTGAGGCGCATGCGGGTTATTCGTTCAACAAGTCTCATGCGGTTGCTTATTCTACGCTCTCGTATTGGACGGCGTGGTT
>Ga0315909_10007253_pt1 | contig 12401 bp, 12 predicted proteins | sample LakEriMetagenome_11_FD_203527 | JGI IMG/M metagenome (GOLD analysis project Ga0315909, IMG submission 203527) | Freshwater fungal communities from buoy surface, Lake Erie, Ohio, United States - Buoy 2 MA125 | ecosystem: Environmental > Aquatic > Freshwater > Lake | place: USA: Lake Erie, Ohio...
GCGCGCTCGCGCGCTCAGCGAGGTCACCAAGGACGACGGCCGCATCTCGCTCAAGGGCGAGGTCTGGTCCGCACGCCTGGACCTCGACGTGACCTCGACACCGGTGCCGGACGGCTCCGAGGTCGTCGTCACCCGCATCGACGGCGCCACCGCCCTCGTCTACCCGGTCGATCCCCGATGACTCGACCCACATGACCCGCTCCCCGATGGCCCGACCCCAGGAGAACTGATGGAGATCCTCGTCCCGATCGGCGTCGTCTTGCTCGCCGTGCTGTTCGCCCTCATCCTGCTGACGCGCACCATCGTCATCGTCAAGCAGGCCGATACCGCGATCGTCGAGCGGCTCGGCCGCTACCAGCGGACGCTCACGCCGGGGCTCAGCATCCTGTTCCCGGTCATCGACCGCATTCGCGAGCGCGTCGACATGCGCGAGCAGGTCGCATCGTTCCCGCCGCAGCCGGTGATCACCGAGGACAACCTCGTCGTGTCGATCGACACCGTCATCTACTTCCAGGTCACCGATCCCAAGGCGGCGACATACGAGATCAGCAGCTACCTGCTCGGCATCGAGCAGCTCACCGTCACGACGCTGCGCAACGTCATCGGGTCGATGGACCTCGAGCAGGCGCTCACCTCCCGCGACCAGATCAACGGCCAGTTGCGCGGTGTGCTCGACGAGGCGACCGGAAAGTGGGGGATCCGCGTCAACCGCGTCGAGCTGAAGGCCATCGACCCGCCTGCTTCGGTGCAGGAGGCGATGGAGAAGCAGCTCAAGGCCGAGCGCGAGCGACGGGCGGCGATCCTCACGGCCGAAGGACAGAAGCAGGCTGCGATCCTGAACGCTGAGGGACAGAAGCAGGCCGCCGTGCTGTCAGCGGAAGCCGATGCCCAGGCCGCGGTGCTCCGCGCGGACGGCGAGGCGAAGGCCCGCGTCATCGCCGCGGAGGCCGAGGCTACGTCGGTTGCACGGATCTACGAGGGCCTCCGCGAGGCGAACCCGCAGCCGAACGAGCTGGCGCATCGGTACCTCCAGGCGCTCCCCGAGGTCGCGCAGGGCGATGCCAACAAGGTGTGGGTCATCCCCGCCGAGCTCACCACGATGGTGTCGCGCATCACGGAGGGGCTCCGCGAGCCCCGCTGACCGGTTGCCGGGGGCGCCGAGGTGGTGTTCGCTTCACCCGTGGAGTTGGCGCCGGGGGGCATCCCAGCGACGGACGAGATAGCCGTCGGCGTGCTGGGTTCCGTCGCGGCCTCGCTCCGTCCGACCGACTTCGTCTACCGCACCGAGGGCCTCGCTATCGCCTGGGTCTCGCCCTCCGTTCGCTCCCTCCTCGGGTTCGATCCCGTGGACCTGGTCGGCCGTCCCGCGGCCGACCTGCTGTCCGAGGATCAGGACCGGTCCTGGCTCGACCGCAACCGGCTGCGCCTGCTCGCGGGTGAGGAGGTCGTCCAGCGGCTGCTGATCCGGCGCGCCGCGGGCGACCCGGTGTGGGCGTCGGCCGTCGCGCGTCCGGTGCATGAAGGCGACCAGGTCGTCGGGTTCGTGGCCCTGGTGCGGGTCGAGGGGGAGGCGCTCGAGCACGGCGTCCCTCCCATCTCCGGGTCGGATCCTGCGTTCGTGCCCGTTGCCGGGGTCGAAGGGCGACTCGACATCCTGGGCCACCTCGACGAGCTCCTGGAGCGGGAGGATTCGGGGGTCTGCGTCCTCATGGTCGAGTTCACGAACCTCAGAATGGTCAACGAGTCTCTGGGGCATGCCGCCGGTGACGTAGCACTGGCGGAGCTGGCCCGCCGCATGCGCGCGTCGATGGGATCGGGCGAGCGCATCGGTCGCATCTCCGGCAAGGCCTTCCTCGCTGGCTGCGCCCACGGCATGGCTCCCGAGGCGGCGAGAGACCGGGCGAGCGACCTGATCCAGGACTGGTCGGCCCCGGTGACGGTGGGCGGGCTGCACGTCGAGCCGGTGCTGTCCGGTGCGATCGTGCGGACGACCGTCGACTCCACATCGCTGTCCATCCTCCGGGAAGCCGACATCGCCCTCTCCCATGCGCGCAGCGCGGGCGAGTCCGCGGTGATCGTGTTCGACCGGGAGATGTCCGATCGGGTGATCCGCAGGTTCGTCCTCGAGGACGAGCTCCGCTTCGCGCTCGACGCGGACGAGTTCGAGCTGCACTTCCAGCCGATCGTCAGCCTGTCCGACGGTGCACCGGTGGCGACCGAGGCACTGGTGCGCTGGCGGCACCCGCGCGAGGGGCTGCTGACTCCGCCGGCCTTCATGCCGGTGGCGGAGGAGTCCCGGCTGATCCGGCCCATCGGCCGAAAAGTCCTGGCCCGTGCCTTGGAAGCGCTCCAGGCACTGCCCCCGCATGCCCTGCAGGTGGGGATCAACGTCTCGGCGGTGGAGCTGTCCGACCCGGCGTGGCTGGACGGGGTGACGTACACGATCGAGCGGTCGGGGACGGATCCGTGCTGCCTGGTGGTGGAGATCACGGAGACGGCGATGCTCGGCGCCCGGCGCGACATCGCATCCGACCTGAGGGCGCTCAGGTCCATGGGTGTCGGGGTGTTCCTCGACGACTTCGGCACCGGGTACTCGTCCCTGGCCATGCTGCGCGACTACCCGGTCTCCGGCATCAAGCTCGACAAGAGCTTCGTGGCCTCGCTCGATGACCCCGACAGCTTCGGTGCGGCCCTGGCGCAGGGGATCCTCGACCTCGTCCGTCCGCTGGGCCTCGCCGGGGTGGCCGAGGGCATCGAGACCGCGGAGCAGGCGGAGCGGCTGGCCGAGCTGGGCTGGGAGTACGGCCAGGGGTACCTGTTCGGTCGGCCGGGCCCGTTCCACGCCCTCCCCCCGGTGCCCGCGCGGTCGGTCGGCCACTGACCGGCCTGCCCCCATCTCGATAGGTCAGGGGAGAGCGCGAGCCAGACCCCTTACGGCCTCACGTCGCGCGACCGGGCTCAGGTCCGGGTGCTCGTCGACGAACCGCTGCACGGACTCCGGCGCCCAACGGGTCACATCCCGCAGGGCCCAGCCGATCGCCTTCGCGATGAAGAACTCACGGTCCTCGGCGTAGCGGTCGCACATCGCGTACAGGCGGTCCAGGTCGGTCTGCTCCTTGAGCCCGCGCTGGTGCTGGATCGCCGCGCGCACCAGCCATCGGTCGCCGGAGTCCCACCATGCCCACATGAGGGCGACCTGCTCGGGGTGACGCTGCACGAGCGGGGTGACGACGGCGGTGCCGAGGGCGTCGACCGTGTCCCACCAGGGGCGGTCGGTGACCAGTGCCTGCACCGGGTCGGCGAGGGAGTCGCCGGGCAGTCGCCGCTGCTCGCGTGCGAGCAGGTCGCATGCGGCGTACTGGTACTCGCGCTCGGGCAGCGCCCACAGGGCGCGGGTGACCGCGACTGTCGTGGGGCCGTCCGGCGCATCGAGTCCGGACCATGCGTGGCGCAGCGCCCGTCGACGGTCAGGCGTCATGACACCGAGGAACGGGGCGACGTCCTTCATGTACGCCTGCATGGCCGCCGCGTCAGGTGGACTGGCCAGCGGTTCCAGTGCAGCGACAGTCGCGTCGACCCACGCCGCCGATGAGGTCACGATGTGCTGAGCCCCTCGACGATCGTGGCCGCCCGCCGCCGTCGCGTTTCCGGACGCTTCGCGGAGTCGACCTGGTAGATGAGCTGCTTGCGCATGCTGCGCGTGAGCGCCTCGAATGCCGCTGCACTGCCCGGCACCTCAGCCAGCGCCTCGGCGAGCTCGGGCGGGAGCTCGAGCGCCTCGCTGCGATCGAGGATCGTCCAGGATCCGTCGTCGACGGCACGGGCGATGACGGCCTCACCGGCGGGCGTCATGAGCCCTGCAGCCCGCAGCCGCTCGACTCGGGCCTTGTTGCTCGCCGCCCAGATCCCACCCTTGCGCCGGGGGGAGAAGTAGAGGCTGGTGCGCTGGTCGTCGACGGGGCGCAGTGTGCCGTCGATCCAGCCGAAGCACAGGGCCTCCTCGATCAGGTCCTCGTACGCAGGACCGGGTAGCCGTGCCGCCTTCCGGCCGTAGATCACGAAGATCCCCGGAGAGGTGTCATGATTCGCCGCCAGCCACTCGCGCCACTCGCCCCGCGAGGTGAAGGACAGGCGCTCGGCCTCGTCGTGTCGGCGGGCCATGGTGGTCAGCGCCCGACGAGCCCGAGGCCGATGGCGACCTCTCGCATCTGGTGGTCGAAGAACGCCGCGCGCGCGTCCGGTTCCTCGTCGACGACGTTGTGCAGGTGGCCGAACAGCTCGAGCGAGACGCTGCCGAGCAGCGTCGCCCACGCCGACAGTCCGCGCAGCAGCAGGTCGTCGGATGCCTGTCCCGCGGCGAATTGGCGGTACGAAGTGATGCTGGCGGCCACATCGCCCGGAGGGGGTGTGTCGGGCGCCGATCTGCCCGCGGCCGTCTGGTCGAAGAGGATCGACAGGAGCACGGCCGGCACCCGGGTGGCGGGGGCAATGGTGTCGACGGGCGCGGCGTACCCCGGAACGGGGGAGCCGTAGATGAGGGCGTACTCCTGAGGGTGGGCGAGAGCCCACGTACGCAGGGCACGGCAGGTGGCCAGGAAGCGGCCCAGGTAGTCGTCGGGGTCGCATGCGGCCGCGGCCCGCTCGACCTGCTCACCGACCGCGTCGTAGGCGTCGATGATCAGCAGGGTCAGCAGGGCGTCGCGGTTGGGCACATACCGGTACACGGCCGAGGACGCCATCCCGAGGTCGCGTGCGACCGCGCGCAGGGACAGCGCGGCCGCCCCGTCGCGGGCGAGGTGCGCACGGCCGGTCTCGAGGATCTCCCGCGTGATCTCGACGCGGGCCCGTTCGCGGGCGGTGGGGGCCATGGGTCGATCATGACGGACGACGAGAGCAGTGGCAAGAAACGAGAGCACTGCTCTTGACTTCCTTCGGTGGGCGGCGTAATGTGAGCAGTGCTCGCAAAAGAGAGCACTAGTCGCAGGAGGACCCCATGACCATCACCCCCACCCCGGGCACTCACCTCATCGTCGGAGCGGGGGAGGTCGGCTCAGCCGTCGCCGTGCTCCTCGCGGACACGGGCGTGGACGTCGTCCTCATGAGCCGGCGGGGCCTCGGCCCGGTCGACCCGCGCATCCGCCTGGTGGCCGCCGACGCGTCGAGTGTCGACGGGCTGCTGTCGGCGTCCGCCGATGCCGTCGTCGTCTACAACTGCCTCAACCCCGAGTACACCCGCTGGCCGGTCGACTGGCCGCCGGTCGCCGCGGCGCTGATCGCCTACGCCGAGCGCACGGGTGCGGTCCTGGCCACGGTCTCCAACCTGTACGGGTACGGCCCGGTCGATGTGCCGATGACCGAGGCGCTGCCGTACGACGCCGTGACGGAGAAGGCCGCCGTGCGGGTGCGCATGTGGCAGGACGCGATGGCCGCGCACGAGGTCGGCCGGATCCGCTACACCGAGGTGCGCGGCTCCGACTACATCTGCGCCGGTGCGCAGAGCATGCTCGGCGACCGCGTCATGCCGCGCATCCTCGCGGGCAAGGGCGTCCAGCTCGTCGGCGACGTCGACCAGCCGCACAGCTGGACGGCGCCGATCGACGTCGCCCGCACGCTCGTCACCGTCGCCGCCGATGCTCGCGGGTGGGGCCGTGCCTGGCACGTCCCCAGCAATCCGCCTCGCACGCAGCGCGAGGCCGTGCAGGACCTCGCGGCCGCCGCCGGAATGCCAGCGCCGAAGGTGAGCGCCGTGCCCAAGGCCGTCCTGTGGGGCCTTGGCCTCGTGCAGCCGGTCATCAGGGAACTGCGCGAGACCGACTACCAGCGCGAGCGCCCGTACCTGCTCGACGACTCCGATGCCCGGCGCACGTTCGGCATCGACCCGACGCCGTGGTCGGAGCTTCTCGCCGGGATGGTCGCGGCCTACCGCGCGAGTTCACTCGCGGCGTAGCGGGGACGATGTCAAAACGGACATACAGCCCTTAGGGTCGGGGCCATGTCCACTGATGCCGCAGTTCATGCCGAGGGCCTCGTCAAGCACTTCGGGGACGTCAAGGCCCTGGACGGCATCGACCTGACGGTTCCCCGCGGACAGGTCGTCGGCCTCCTGGGCCCGAATGGCGCAGGCAAGACCACGACCGTGCGGATCCTGTCCACGCTGCTTCAGCCGACCTCGGGCACGGCGTCCGTTGCCGGCTTCGACGTCACGAAGCATCCCGACGACGTGCGGCGGGCCATCGGCCTGACGGGGCAGTACGCCGCCGTCGACGAGTACCTCACCGGCCGGGAGAACCTGCGCATGTTCGGCGACCTCTACCACCTGTCGCCGAAGTACGTGAAGGAGCGCAGCGCCGAGCTGCTGGACTGGTTCGACCTCACCGATGCGGCCGATCGCCCGGCGAAGACCTACTCCGGCGGCATGCGCCGTCGGCTGGACCTCGCGGCCAGCCTCGTCGCGCAGCCCTCGATCCTGTTCCTCGACGAGCCGACCACCGGCCTGGACCCCCGCTCTCGACTTGGCCTGTGGGACGTCATCACGAACCTCGTCGCGCAGGGCACGACCGTGCTCCTCACCACCCAGTACCTCGAGGAGGCCGACCAGCTCGCTCAGGACATCGTCGTCATCGACCACGGCCGCGTCATCGCACACGGCACGTCGGAGCAGCTGAAGGACCAGATCGGCGGCGACCGCGTCGAGATCTCCGTCGTCGACGCGGCCAGTGTCGGTCGAGCGGTCGAGGCGATCCGGAGCGTCAGCACGGGGGAGCCGATCGTCGACGAGCTGCGCGTCTCGGCGCCGGTCAGCGGCGGCTCGACGGTGCTGGTCGACGCCATCCGCGCACTCGATGCACAGTCGGTCGAGGTGTCCGACCTCGTCCTGCGTCGGCCGACGCTCGACGACGTGTTCCTGTCGCTCACCGGGCACATGGCCGAGGAGGCGGAGCCGGCAGCGGCACCCGCATCGCGCCGACGAGGACGCGGCCGCGACAAGGGAGGTGAGGCGGCATGACGACACTGACGACTGCGGCTCCGGTCGCCCGCCGCCGACCCATCTACGGCTGGACCCTGCACGACGGCATGGTGGTCGCACGCCGGAACCTGATCCAGACCATCCGGGTGCCCGAACTGCTGTTCTTCTCGCTCGTCCAGCCGGTGATCTTCGTGCTCCTGTTCGCGTACGTCTTCGGCGGCGCGATCCCGATCCCCGGTGACACTGCCGAGAACGCCTACCGTCAGTACCTCATGCCGGGCATCTTCGGCCAGACGGTGGCGTTCGCGGCGGCATCGAGCACCGTGGGCCTGGCCGAGGACATGCACAAGGGCCTCATCGACCGGTTCCGCGCGCTGCCGATGGCGCCGCCGGCCGTCCTGCTCGGCCGCACGTTCGCCGACGCCGCCCGCCAGGTGCTGGTGCTGTTCGTCCTGAGCGTCACGGGGTACCTCGTCGGCTGGCGCATCGAGGACGGCCTGCTCAACGCGATCCTCGCCTACGCGCTGCTCCTGCTGTTCGCCTACACGGTCGCGTGGATCGGTGCATGGATCGGCCTGTACATGCCGAACCCGGAGACGGCCAACACGGCGGGCCTGGTCTGGCTGTTCCCGATGACCTTCCTGTCGAACGCCTTCGTGCCGATCAACTCACTGCCCGGCGCACTGCAGGCGGTGGCGGCATGGAACCCGATCTCCGCGCTCGTGCTCTCCTGTCGTGAGCTGTTCGGCAACCCGACTGGCATCCAGCCTGACTACTGGCCGCTCCAGAACCCGGTGCTGTACACGCTGCTGTCCTGCACCGTGCTGATCATCGTGTTCGCGACCCTGTCGGTCCGCCGCTACCGCCGCACCACCAGCCGCTGAGCCCGGGGCTGGAGGCCTGGTCGACGACTCAGAGGCGGAAGTAGCTGGCGCCGTTGAAGTCCAGGACGCTGCCGCTGGCCCACTCGGCCTCCGGCGAGGCAAGGAAGAGCACCGCGGCGGCCACCTCCTCCGCAGTCGGCACCCGGTTGAACGGGCTCTGGCCGCGGATCTCGTCACCGCGGATCTCCAACTCGGCGGTGGCCATGTCGGTGTCCACGAAGCCCGGCGCGATCGTGGTGACGGAGATGCCGAGAACGCCGAGGGACTTGGCGATGGACTGGCCGAAGGCGGCCATGCCCGCCTTGCTCGCTCCGTACGAGGGGTTGCGTGGCTCGCCACGGAACGCACCTCGTGAGCCGACGTTGACGATGCGGGACGATGCGTGGCGGGGCATGTGCTGCAGGGCGCACCACGTGACGTTGGCCGCGCCGACGAGGTTGATCGCCAGGGTGTCCGACCACGCCTGCTGCCACGTCGCGTAGTCCACCTCCTCGATCGGGTGTGCGTGGAACACCCCGGCGTTGTTGACGAGGACGTCGATGCCGCCGAGGTGCCCGGCAGCCTCGTCGACCATGCGCCGGATCGCCTCCGGGTCGCGCAGGTCGGCCTGGACGAGCAGGTGTCCGGACCCGGCAAGCGAGGCGAGGACCTCCTCGGCCTCGGCCCGGGAGGTGCCGTAGTGCACGGCGACGCGGTCGCCTCCGGATGCGAAGGCGCGGGCGATGGCGGCGCCGATGCCCCGTGAGGCACCGGTGATGAGGACGGACCTGCTCGGCTGGCTCATGCGCGCATCATCCCAGCGGTACGGTCGGGCCATGGGCGATCCCGAGGTCCCGGTCGACTACCGGTTCCTGCTCGCCAACGAGCGCACGTTCCTCGCCTGGATGCGCACGGCGCTCGGGCTGATCGCCGGCGGCGTGGCGCTGGAGCAGTTCGTCCGCATCGACAACGGGGAGGGCGTCGTCGTCGCGATCGCGATCGCGATCATCCTGGCCGGTGCCCTGGTGGCCGTCATCGGGACGGTCCGGTGGTCGCGCACCGATGCGGCGATGCGCAGCGGACGACCGATGGGACGCACACCCGTCCTGATCGTCGTGGGTGCGCTGTTCGCGATCCTCGCCATCGTCGTCGCCGCGGTCCTGGCCGTGTCGTGAGCACGCCCGGCGCAGGGTACGACGAGATCGGCAGCCGCACGCGACAGGCCTGGCTGCGCACCAGTCTCGGAGCGATGGCCGTCACCCTGCTCGTCCTGCGCGGCCTTGCCCTCGCAGACGCCCCTGCTTGGGTGATGATCGCGTGCCTTGTCCCCGGGATCGTCGTGGTGATGCTTGCGATCCTGAGGTCAGTGCGCCTGCAGCACGGCGAGTCCGAGTCGATGCCAGGGCGGATGACCGTCGGGCTGGCGATGTCCGTCGCAGCCCTCGCCCTGCTCGCCGGTGCTGGCGCGGCTGCCGGGCTCGTGGCACGGTAGGCCGGTGAGCGAGGCCGACGGCAAGCACCGGCACGAGCGCGAGATCGGTGCTGCGCACGCGGTCTCGCCGCTCGAGCTGTTCTTCGACCTCGTCTTCGTCTTCGCCCTCACTCAGGTCACCACCCTCCTCGCCGACGACCTGACCTGGGTGGGCATGCTCAGGGGCTTCGCGGTGCTCGCGGCAGTGTGGTGGGCCTGGGTCGCGTTCGCCTGGCTGACGAACTCGATCACGATCGATGACGACCTCGTCTCGAGGCTGGTGGTGCTCCTGGCGATGGGCGCCATGCTCGTCGTCGGTCTCGCCGCTCCAGGGGCCTTCGGCGACACGGCGATCGTGTTCGGTGTCGCCTACTTCGTGGTGCGCGCACTGCACGTCCTGCTGTACCTGTACACGACGCGCGGCGATCGTGACGTGTTCCGTGCCGTGGCCCGACTGGCGCCCGGGATGATGATCGGGGCGACGCTCATCGTCATCGCGGGCTTTCTGCCACCTGGACCTGCCAGAGTCGCGCTGTGGGCGCTTGCGCTCATCGTGGACTTCACGTCGCCGCTGGTGTCCGGCACGGCCGGCTGGAAGGTCGACGCCTCGCACTTCACCGAGCGGCACGGCCTGATCATCATCATCGCGCTCGGCGAGTCCCTCGTCGCGCTCGGCATCGGTGCCACGGGCGCCGACTTCACCCCCGGGATCGTGGCGGCAATCGCACTGGGCGTCGCTGTCATCTGCGGCCTGTGGTGGCTGTACTTCGACATCGTCTCCCTTGCGGCCGAGCGCATGCTGGAGTCGGTGACCGGTGCCGCGCGGGCTGCCATGGCCCGGGACTCGTACAGCTACATCCACTTCTTCATGGTGTGGGGGATCGTGCTCGTCGCCCTCGGCCTGAAGAAGACGCTGCTCGATGTGGATGCGCCACTGAAGACGCTCGCCGTGATCGCCCTGTTCGGCGGCTTGGCCATGTACCTGCTTGCGCACGTGGCGTTCCGGCTGCGCAACACCGGCACGATCAACACCCAGCGCCTGGTGACGGCAGTGCTGCTGCTCGCGCTCATCCCCGTCGCGATGGCGGTACCGGCCCTGGTGGCCCTGAGCATCGCCACGGCCGTCATCGTCCTGCTGGTGGTCTACGAGACGGTGCGCTTCCGGGACGTCCGGCACCGGATCAGATTCGGCGAGTAGGCGCGGCCGTCAGAGCGCTTGGGTCAGGCTCTCCGCCAGGAGGTCCTGGGGATCGGCGCTCGCGGGCACGGCCCTGCCGAACAGGTAGCCCTGGAAGTACGGGCAGCCATCGCCCATCAGCCGATGCCACTGCTCGATCGTCTCCACGCCCTCGGCCACGACCCGGATATCGAGGGAGTCGCAGAGCGCCAGGATGGCGCGCATGATCGCCTCGTCCTGCTGGTTGACGAGGAACCGGCGCACGTAGCTGCGATCGATCTTCACCTCGGTGACCGGCAGTTGACGGAGGTACGTCAGTGAGGAGTACCCGGTGCCGAAGTCGTCGAGCGAGAACTCGACCTCGTGAGCGCGCAGCATGCTCATGCGCTCGGCTGCCACGCGCAGCTCCGTGACGACGTTGGCCTCGGTGATCTCGAGGCGGAGGTGTCGGCCGCTCACACCGGTGCGCTCGAGGATCTCGACCACCCGGGCCGGAAACGCGGCATTCATGAATTCGGTCGCGCTGACGTTGACGGCGACGCGGAATCCCTCCGGCATCACTGAGTGCCACCGGCTGATCTGCTGGCAGGTCACCTCGAGCGCCCACTGCCCGATGCTGTCGATGAGCCCGGACTCCTCGGCCACGGGAATGAACAGTGACGGTGGGATCGGCTCGCCGTTGTCGGGGTGCCACCGCATGAGGGCCTCGGCACCGTACAGTCGGCCGGCCCGGTCCACCTGCGGCTGGTACATGATCGTCAGCTGGCCGAGGTCGAACGCGACCCGGAGCCGGGTCTCGAGGTCGGTCCTTTGATTCACCCGCTGCTGCATCTCGGGATGGAACAGGCGCACCGTGTTCCGCCCGGCCCCCTTCGCCTCGTACATCGCGACGTCGGCATGCTTGAGGATGGCGGCTGGCGTGCAGTCGGGATCGCTGGAGAGGGCGACCCCGACACTCGCGCTGTGGTGGGTCACGCCCACCGACAGGTCATAGGGCTGGCTCAGGGCTGTCAGCACCTTCTGCGCGATAGCGGCTGCCGTGGTCGCCGGTTCGCTGCCGTCGTTTCCGAGATTCTCGAGGAGGACCACGAACTCGTCGCCGCCGAGCCGCGCCACGGTGTCGTGCCCGCGGACGGTGTCCTTCAGCCTGCGCGCCACGGCTCGCAGGAGCTCGTCGCCGGCGGAGTGCCCGTGGGTGTCGTTGAGGCTCTTGAAGCGGTCGAGGTCGATCATGAGCGTCGCCGTCGTGGTGCCCAGGCGGGTCGAGGCCAGCAGGGACTGGTGGAGTCGGTCCATGAGCAGGCGCCGGTTCGGCAGCTCGGTCAGGGCGTCGTAGAAAGCGAGGCGGTGGATGCGGTCCTCCTGGCGCTTCCGCTCGGACAGGTCGGTGATAGACCCGGCGAACCGGATCGGCAGACCTGTGGCGTCGCGCATGATCGTCCCCCGGACCAGCACGGGGAGGAACGTGTCGTCGTCGCGGCGCAGCCGCAGCTCCGACTCGATGCTGTCCCGACCGCTGACCAGGGCCTGCTCGAGAAGGGCCATGAACCCGCGGTGGTCGGCGTCGTGGATGAGGTCGTCCCAGAACCGGTCGATCACCCGGGTCTCAGGCTCGCCCTGCTGGAGCATGCTGCTCCACCGGGCCGACAGCACGCAGGTGCCGCGGGCGAGATCCCAGTCCCACCAGCCGTCGTTCGTCCCGCGGAGGACCAGCTCGAGGCGCTCCTCGGACTCGCGGAGCTGCTGCACCTGCTGCTCGATCACCTGCCAGTCGCTGCTCGCGTCGAGGTGGTCGGCGCATTTCTCGGCCAGGAGGGTGAGCACCTCGAGTGCATCGTCCCCCGGCGCGTCGTCGGCGCCGACGGTGATGGGCGTGTGGGCCGCGAGCAGGACGGCGAGGCTGCCGCCGTCACGGCCGATGCA
>Ga0315909_10007254_pt1 | contig 12399 bp, 24 predicted proteins | sample LakEriMetagenome_11_FD_203527 | JGI IMG/M metagenome (GOLD analysis project Ga0315909, IMG submission 203527) | Freshwater fungal communities from buoy surface, Lake Erie, Ohio, United States - Buoy 2 MA125 | ecosystem: Environmental > Aquatic > Freshwater > Lake | place: USA: Lake Erie, Ohio...
CTCAAGTAGCAAGAACCGAAAACAAATCCTAAAAGCAGTCAAGCACAATGGCAAAACTAAATACCTCCTCTTTTGATGAATGGCTCAACTCCCTTGAAACTAAACCCCAACCGACTTGTAATGTGGACAATCCTGCTGACTGCGATTCTTGCGGTAGTTAGCAGTTGCGCTACTGTGAAACCCGTCCTTCAGAGTGTAGTTGTAAGGGACACGGTGATTGTCACGCAGACAAAGTACCTAACCGACACGCTCGAACTCTACAAGGACACGACAATCTATCAAGACAAGGTTCGGCTGCAGCTCCAATACATAGACCGAAAGGTGTACGTTGAGGCAACCTGCTTGCCCGATACCATCCGAGTGACACAGACCAAGATTCTCACAAAGGAGAAGAAGCAGAGGGGTTGGACTCTCGAAGGTGGGCTAACGATGCTTGGACTTATTTTGGTAGGTGCATACATCGTGAAGCGTTGGGTGGATAAACTCACCGAGTAATTATACCCTTTAAGATACATTAGAGCCGTTTTAAGCGACTTTATATGCGAAAGGGTATAGTTCTATACCTTGAGGTATTTGGATGCGTTAGAACGCAACTTCTATATTTTGGTTAGTTAAGTTATAAGTTGACTAACTAACAACTTAAGTTAACTTAAGAGTTGATTAAGTAATTAAGTTAACTAATTAACTTGTATAAAAAACAAAATAAATTTGAATTGACCAAATGAATGACCACATTTTTATTTATTGGGATGATGTACCTTTGGCTAATGACACCAAAGTACTACATCGGCAAGACGTTGAAGATAGAGGCGAAGGATGTTGTGATGGACTTCCAAGCTGACAATTACAATCTTGGAACGGCTCTCACCTACCTAATGAGAGCAGGCAAGAAACCACACAACCCTATCTGCGATGACATCCGCAAGGCCATCGCTCATCTACAATTTGAACTTGAACGCCAAAATGAGCAACGAGCAGAAAGCGAAGGAAGCCAAACAACAACAGGAAAATATGCAGTACTATACTAACCCTGCCAAACGCAGGAAGATAGACTTCATCTTAGAGGAGTGTGCTACGCTGATGGCTAATTGTGACTTTGACTACAACTCACGCCAACAGGCTAAATACAAAGAACAAGAACTACTCGGTGAGATTGCCAAGATAGACCTGCACTTCGCCATACAATGCGGCTATCTCATACCCGACAACTGACCTACAAGGTCGTAGTCGGAAAGGTTCCAAGCCTAAATGCATTTTATGCATCCAAGCATTGGACTGCCCGTGTAAAGGCAAAGGAGTTGGCATCCAAAGAGGTGATGTCGCAGCTTGCAAAGTACGACCTGCAAGAGATAAAGGATGTCCACATCCATTGCAAGGTGAACTACCGCTACGATATTGACAATGCAATAATGGCGGTGAAGTTTGCGCTTGACGCTTTTAAGACTTGGGGTGGTGTGAAGGATGATAGCCGCAAGTATGTGCATTCCTTAAAGCTTGTCCACGATACAACTATTGGGAAGGACACGGCAGAAATAACTTTTAGTGGAATTTTGGTTAATTCATAATTTTGGTTTATTTTTGTAAGGAACTTAAACCAATCAGTTATGACTTTATCATTCTCATCAGACGTATACACCGAAATGGTGCAAGTGCAACAAGCACAAATCCAAGCACTCCAAAACAAGGTAGCAGAGCTTCAAGCTCGTATCGAGATTTTAGAGCAGCAATCAATTCTATTTATCTAAAACCAATCTATTATGTCAAAAATTATTTCAATCACCCCAACGGGTCAATGGCAAGACCTCTTTAAGTTAGAGGTACGCTTCGACAATGGCGACTTCGGTACTGCCTTTGCCAAATCACAAACCCCTCCCTACGCAGTAGGCGATGAGGTTGAGTATACCAAAAATGAGAAGGGTACGGTGAAAATTCAACGCCCTAACTCTTTTGGCGGTGGTTACACACCATCAGCATCTTCATCTGCCCCAAAAGGCAACGATGAGCGTTCACTTTCAATCATCCGACAGGTTGCTTTGAAGGCTGCGGTTGAGTACGCTTGTGCTGCGCAACACGATGTGAACACCATCCTTGCCAACGCAGAGACCTTTAACGCTTGGATGACAGGTGCGAGTGCAGCTCCTGCATCACACACTGAGCATTTCGCAAATCGCAACGACCCTTTCTGATTGGTTTTAAATTTGGCCGTTGCGTAAAGCCTCCCTTCGGGGAGGTTTTTTTTTGCTTTATTAAAATTTTTGTTTATTTTAGCCTTACCAATCAGAAATAATGATACATCCCGACCTCCTTTCAAACGAATCCTCGTTACCATATCTTCAACGTGCCCTTAAAGGCAAGTACTACGACACGGGCAAGCTCGGTGTTTATGAAGTAGACCAATACCTGCGCCTTAAAGACGGTGAGTTTGTCGTGGTTGTAGGCCACGCTAACGTAGGCAAGACCCACACGCTGCTTTACCTTATGCTTTTGCAGTCGTACAACTTCGGCAAGAAGTGGCTGATATACTCCGCAGAGAACGAAGTGCCAAGCCTCAAGCGCAAGCTTATTGAGTTCTTGGTATGCAAACCGATTCAAGGAATAGATGAGGGGATGATGTTTCGCAAGTTAGATTTTATCAACGAGTACTTCCAATTCATAGACGGCAACAGGCTATTCACCGCATTTGAACTTCTTGAGGTAATGAACTCCATTAAGAACGAGTGGAACTACACAGGCGCATTGATAGACCCGTACAACTCCCTATCCACCGACCAAAAGAAATTAGGTAAGACAGGGATGCACGAATACCACTACGAGGTAGCCTCTGCGCTTCGGGTCTTTGCGCATCAGAACAACGTCACCACCATAGTCAATGCTCACCCCGTTACGGAAGCAATGCGTAAGACATTCTTTAAAGGTCACAAGTACGAGGGAATGGCAATGCCTCCAAACACATCCGACATTGAAGGTGGCGGCAAGTGGGGCAACCGTTCAGACTGTGTAATTGTGATTCACCGTTTTGCGGCTCACGAAACCGATTGGATATACACGCACATTCACGTTAGGAAGGTCAAGGAAATGGAGTCGGGAGGGCGCATCACGCCCCTTGAAACTCCGCTTGTTTTACAGAGCATTATAGGTAATGTAGGCTTTGTGATAAATGGGCGTAACTTGCTGCCAATAAAATTAGATGAAACACCTGCGACTGATGTACCCTTCTGATGACTCACACGACCTATACATTAGGGAGAAGCAGTTGATGCTTGCAGGTACTGCGATGTGGCTTGCCAAGCAAGCAGCAGACAAAGCAAACGGAAGGGAAGTACAGGATGACCTGCTCCACCACGTTATGAGTTGCCATTACGCAGACCTACTTTTGCAGCAGTTCATTGACTACCGCCAATTCACCGAAGGCAAGATGAACGAGATGTACTTGGCGAACTCCAAGCTGCGAGTAGATGCGGAGCAAATGATTTACGAAATACAACGCTTACAGGGAATTATTGAGGATCAGTTATGATGCAGATATTGTCACCCTTTCAGAAGTACGAATGCTTTGCAGTAGATGGTGTGGACTACCTCGTGATTGACTACACCATAATCCAAGACTGCGATTACAATTTAGTGGAATGGGCAAGTGAGATGAAGTTCAAAAGACTTAAAGACCACAAGCACTACACTATGCCAATTTCTAAAATAATAACCAATCATCAAGAGGGCAGAGCTAAACTCTGTAAATGCAAATGAGACCATTTGAAATACGTCAACTAAAAGTATCTAAAGAGCAATACTATGCCCGTTTGGGATTCCAAGACAACGGAAGCCGTGCGCACAAGGAATCCACCGCAAGAGCAGCATTCGTATCAGCATTCAGAAACCACGCTACGCTCCACGAATTAGGCGAGGCCATAGACAAAGACCATAGCAGCGTTGCCTATGCCGTGAGGATGCACAAGGATAGGCTTATGTATGGTGATTATCAGCACTACTACAAGGTTGCCTGCTGCGTTCTTGAGGAGAACCCGATGGCCTGTATTGACAAGCCCGACTTTGAATCTTTGCAGGTTGAACTAAATAAACTCAACGAGGTCGTAATGGAGTTATCTAAATACAAAGAATTGTATCTAACTCTAAAACGCACCTTCGATGAATTTTGAAGTAAACATTTGGCCTCTTACAGGACTATTGCTTGGCGTAAACTACGCCTCAACAACAGACCAAGATGGCGAAGACTTACAACACGAACTTCAGTTCGCCTTGTTTGTGGTAATTTTTGAAATTAGTTGGAACTCCTCGCAGTATTAGCAAAGCGGCAGACCGATTGGATTCGGATGTGCAAGAGCTTCGGGGCGAGTGATGACCTTGCTCAAGAGCTTGTGCAGGAGATGTACGTTCGGTTGTACAAATACGTTGATGATGCGGAGAAGATAATGTACAACGAAACGGAGGTCAATACCTTCTTTGTGTACGTTACGCTGCGCAATATGTACGCCACCTTAATGCGCCAACGGGCAAGGTTTGAGTTTGTAGATGTGGACATCCTTGAGGAGTTTATCTACGAAGATGCCAACGAAGAAGCAGAGGTGCAGCTCATACAACTCTACGATAGGGTATGGAGTACGCAGACCGATTGGCATTGGTACGACAAAAAGATATTTGCCCTTTACCACAATACCGATATGAGCATCCGTACTTTAGCGGATGAGACCAAGATTTCAGCACGTTCCATATTCAACACACTAAAAAATGCAAGAGAGCGAATCCAAGAAGACTGCCAAGACACCTACGAAGCGTACAAAGAAGCCAAGCGGCTTGGGTGATACCATTGAGCAAATCACAACCGCCACAGGCATCAAGGCTGCGGTAGATTGGTTTAGCGAAGCAACAGGCGTAGACTGCGGTTGCGATGCCCGTAAGGAGAAACTTAACAAACTATTTCGGTACAGGAAGCCCGAGTGCTTGACTAAAGAAGAATACGAGTTTGTTGGGAAGATAAGAGGCAGGAACACCGTCACCGCCATTGAACAGACGGAGGTCAATAGAATCTACAATCGTGTCTTTAAGGATTCCGTAAAGCCAACCAACTGCGGCTCTTGCCTTCGTGGTAGGGTGCAAGAACTCGAAACCCTTTACAACGCCTATTAGTGTTTTATACTATTGACATACCTGCCCCCTTATTTAGTGAGCTAAACAAGAACTCACAGATAAACCAATTCTTTGGCAAGGTGTATGTCGGTGAGTGTATGCGGTTAATATCTGACTACTACGAGAGCAACACCCTAAACACCCAAGAAGGGTGGCAAGAATACTACAAGGAGGTACAGGGATTTGAGGGGCTGACCGTTGTATTTGAAGAACTAAAGACAAGGCTCCCGAATGTTGAGGAGCAACAGATTAAAAAATACATTTGGCATCGTGTAATCGGGCAGACTTGGAATGGCTACCAAAAAGAGCTTATTGTAGTAAAAGAGCTCAACGCAGCGTTCCCCGAAGCGCACTTTAAGAAGACCACCTTTAACATTGACCACGACTACTGCATAGATGCGGAAATGTTTTACAACAAAACCCTGATGCTCGGCTTGCAGATAAAGCCTGAATCCTACAAGGCGATGGGTAGCCCATACCAACTCCGTGCAAAGGAGGCGCATCGCGCCAAGAACGAACGATACAAGCAAGAGTTTGCACCCTATGTCTATGTTTACTACGGTAAGGAGGGGATAGTGGATAAAGAGCAACTCTACAATCAGATAGACCTGTTCCTGCACTACACAAATAGTTAGAAAAAAATATTTCTCTTTTTTTTATTTATTTTATTTGGTTGTTTAAAACTTTTTATTTATTTTTGGTTATAGTTAATAACCAATCAATTAAATAAAACCAATCAAAATGTTTAATAAATATCAATGGCTCGAAGAGCAAAAGGAATCCTTAAAGGAATATATCGTAACAGAATGGGCTAATGGCAATACTCCCGACTACGGAGACCTTTGCGAGCGGCTTCAGAATGACATTGACAACGATGTTATTTACTACAACGTTTGTTGGGACATTTGCAAAGAGCTTGCTCCCTGCAACGAGTGGGACAAGATGGAACTTGGTCCGATAACAAACCTTGCTCAACTTGCATACGCATCCCTGTATGAGTTTGCTAACGATAATTTAGACCTTGAGAAACTTCTTAACGAAACAATAAATGAAAATGCATAATCTAAAAGTTTGCCTCGCCAAGACAATCGCATCTGCTGCGATTATATTCTGCCTTATTGGTAGCCTCGCCTTTGTTGAATTTCTAATTAACCTGTAAGATGATATTCACATACAACGATCTAAAGTTTTGGCTTGAGGATGCTGACCTACTACCGCAGTCTTATTGGGATGCCCTTGAGGACTACAATCCCGATGACAAGAACTCCGATGAGATTCTTGCCAAGTGGCTTGGCTTTGCCCACGTTGCTGACTTCTACGAGTACGAGATGCAAATCACCTACGTTGAGGAGTCATACAATGAGGATGGCTATACGAATACCACCGCCTACCCCACCACATCCATTTACAGGGATGTGCCTAACCTTGAAACAAGCATCTACATTAAGTGGATGAATTGGGCAACTCAAGTAGCTTCTGAGGAATGAACAAAGAAATAATATACATAGAGCCTGCTGATATATTATCTTATGGGTACAATGCAGACCACCTTGCAGCAATGCTATACTTTAATGGCTTCCGAGCAGGTGCGGATGGTATAGAGGAATTTATGATTGACTTCCCTATGCACGAGGATTACTACGATGCAATGAAACACTATTGCAGTCGATACGAAGAATATATGCTTAACAAATTCAAAGAAAAATAAAACCAATCAAATGAAATACGCAACTATATCTCAACTGTTGAGAGAAATGAAGACGGCAGACCTGTCTGAATCAATCCTCAAAGACATAGAAACTATTGAGCAAGTACACCTACGCTTTGCCTACCACGATGCCTTGCTTCGTGTTCCGTTCGAGGATTGGTACGCAGCAACATTCAAAACAGAAACAAAATGAAAATTATAGAACTACTTGATGGCAGCACTTGGGATATGGACACAGTCCTTGAGAAGATGCAGGATGATGACTTTTACTACGGGGTGCTCGGCAAGAACGCCCTTTCCTCAAGTGCTTGCAAGCTGCTGCTTACATCACCCAAGACATACCATTACGTTACCAAATACGGAAGCGAGGACTCCGATGCTTTTGCAGTAGGCAGGCTCGTTCACCTTATGGCTCTTGAGCCGCACAAAGTAGCGGACTACGAGGTGATTGAGGTGCAGAGCAAGAACGCAAAGGCTTGGCAAGATGCGAAGGGCAAGCGTAACCTTTGCACCCGTAAGGAGTACAACGAGGCGCAACGTATCTCTGATGCGCTCCTGCGCAACGAGAACGTGCTTGGTCTTATCACAGGCTGCGAGTTTGAAGTGCCAAAGATTGGTATGATTGGAGGCTTGCCCTTTAGGGCGAAGGCTGACATTTATGCTGATGGTTTCTTGGCTGACTTAAAAACAACAACCGACCTACGGGCGTTCCCATACTCTGCAAAGAAGTACGGCTACGATGTACAAGCGTTCATCTACACCCGACTCTTTGGCGTACCTATTGACAAGTTCTTCTTTGTCGCTATTGACAAGGCAAGCCTTGATATAGGCATCTACTCCGTTAGTCCCGAGTTTGTGGCAGAGGGAGAGCGCAAGACCCTTGAGGCAATAGAATTGTACAAGCAGTTCTTCATCTTGGGCGAGGACTTGGACTCTTATACTATTGTTGGCACGTTATGACCGACATCAGCAAATGCACAGGGGAGGGCTGCGCCCTTAAAGAAACCTGCTACCGCTTTACCGCAAGCACAGGAATGTACCAATCGTTTTTCTTTGGAGTGCCAATTAAGAACGGCAATTGCGAATACTATTGGAATACCAACGAGAAATGAGAGACCAATTTATGAGGATAGCAATGGCTCGCCTACGGCTCGCCTACCCCTTCAAGCCCCAACGCAGAGCAGTAGCTGCTCGGATGTGGGTAAAGTTTCTTGAGCGCAAAGCGATGGCGCAATGGTATAAAGACCAAGAGGCTAATTTATGATTAGACCCTTTGTGCTTGCCTTCCACAAGCAGAACTCGGGTGTATCACATCACAGGGTATTTGCACCCTTGATATGCCACAAGGATGTAGATGTCTTTTTTATTGAGAAGATTACGGACATTGACCCCGAGACGTGGGCAAAGGTTACTCACATCTTCACTTCAAGGGTATTCCCTGTTGAGCCATTTGATGATTTCATAAAGCTCGTACGTCACGCAGGTATAAAGCTAATCGTTGACAATGATGATTGGTGGGTGCTGCCCCCTACTCATCCCCTTCTTGGACTTTACTCGGAGCAGATGAAGAAGCGCATCGTGCGCTCTATGAAAGCGGCTGATGAGGTATGGGTGACCAACAAGCACCTTGCCTCCAAAGTAAAAAAGTATAACACCAACATCCGAATCATCCCCAATGCCATCAGCGTTCCAACGTGGCAGGTAGAGCGTAAGCCAAGCGAAGAAGTGCGCTTCGGGTATATCGGAGGCAACCACCACGCAATAGACGTAAGGGAGTCAACCATCAACCTTGAGGGGTACGAATCTTATGTAGCGGATGTTGATGGGTATGCGGAGATAATGAAAGCAGCATACAAACTACCAACGATGCCACCAACACACTACCACAAGCTCTACGAGTTCTTTGATGTGAGCCTTGTACCGCTTACGACCTCCGAGTTTGCCAAATGCAAGTCGCACTTAAAGATGCTTGAGGCAGGGTTCAGTAAGTGCGCTCTGATAGTGAGCAACACGCAACCCTATTCACCCTACATCACGAAGGACAACTGCATTGCCATCAAACACCCAAGCGAATGGGCAGGAGCAATCAAGAGGCTAAAAGAAAACCCCAACCAAGTGGCTGACCTAACGGAATCGTTATACGAGTACGTTCAAGACTTCACGATGGATAAGATAAACGAACTACGATGCTTTACATAGTCACGCCCTGCTCACGCCCTCAAAACCTTGTAAGGCTAAAACAACACATCCCGTCCTATGCAACGTGGGTTGTTATGATGGACGCAAATTGCGACTTCAAGGGAGCAACAGGCGCATCAATTACACACTACTCCAAACGCACGGGTAACGCAGGACACCCCTTACGCAATGAGTTCCTTGAGTTGTATGCTGATTCCTTTACCAAAGAGGATTGGGTCTACTACCTTGATGATGACAATGTACTTCACCCTAAATTCATTGAGGAGTGGAGCAACCTGCATTCACTTGACTGCTCAATCGTAACGTGGGGTCAAGTTGGCAGGCTACGCCCTACCGACCAACCAAGAGTCGGCAACATAGACACCGCCTGTTATATGTTTAAACCCCACGACCTGCCCAACCTACGCTTTGAGATGACGTATGAGGCCGACGGCACGTTTGCTCAAGCAGCATCCGAGCAAGGAACACTTATCTGCGTAGAGCAGTACCTTTGCTACTACAACGCACTAAAGTGAAGAACCACACGAAGGTCTATCTGAAAGCATTTGGTTACACTACAACTGACTTTATAGCCTGCGAGGTATGCGGAGCGCAAGCGCAGGACATTCATCACATAGAGCCGAGAGGTATGGGAGGGAGCAAGATGCGAGATAACATAGAGAATCTTATGGCATTATGCAGGGCTTGCCACCACGAGGCTGACTTCGGAACTAAACTAAAGAAAGATTACCTTTACGAGGTTCACAACCACCATTTATCAAAAAGAGTTATTTAGTTATGCAAAGAGCAGCAATCGGTACAATCATACCAAACCCAAAAAACCCAAGAATAATAAAGGATGACAAGTTCAAGAAGCTTGTAAAGTCCATACAGGAGTTCCCACAGATGCTTGAGCTGCGCCCAATCGTAGTAGATAGCAATATGGTAGTGCTTGGTGGGAATATGCGCCTTAAAGCCTGTATTGCTGCAGGACTGAAGGAAGTACCCATCATCGTTGCGGATCAACTTACCGATGCGCAGAAGGATGAGTTCATCATTAAGGACAACGTAGGCTTTGGAGAATGGGATTGGGATTTGCTTGCCAACGAGTGGGAGGTAAAAGACTTGTTTAATTGGGGAGTGGATATTCCATCCGCATATTTTGACGATGACAAAGAGCCTGAGTTTGACAAGGATATGCTTGACGAAGCTCTTGATGGATATATAAACTCAAAGGTCAAGCAGATAACCCTGTACTTTGATAATCAGCAATATGAATACGTTCTTAACAAGCTTGAGCAAATAGCCAAAGAAGAAGGCGTAGAAAGTAATACAGAGGTAATAATTTCGTTGCTTGAGAAGTATGAATCCTAAAATATATACTTTTTACTATAATAGATATAGCGAGGCAACAACAAGCCTTGCATTATTTTATTCAAGCGTAGAGCATATTGTTGTATTTCACTCCGAAGCGCAAAGGCAAAAGTTTAGTTCGGAAATAATAAAAGGAGAAGCATTTGTAACCGAACATCATAAAGGCTTGTCGGGGCAGCGCAACAAAGTATTAGATTCTGTTCCAAAGGGCGAGTGGGTCATATTTTGTTCTGACGACTATATTCAAACAACGGCAGTATCAGACTTGTATGCTTCAAAAACAAAATCAGAAGAAGTACCTGACTTTGACAAAATGATTGCCAAAAATGTAATATCAGCAAAAAAACTATACGAAAAAACATTAGAGCTAATTGCTGACGCTGAAAAAATAGGTGCAAATATTGCAGGCTTTGCTTCAAATGGAAATCCATTTTACCTAAAAAACAAAAATAAAAAGAAAGGACTTGTTGAGGGACGATGGTTTGCAATGCGTAATACCGACATACGCTTTGACGAGAACGTTCAAACAATAGATGATCACGACATCACCGCAGCCCACCTTTCCGATTGTCAGCCAATATGGGTAAACAATTGGGTTGTCCCCGAGTTTGCAAGATATACAAGCGGTGGGTATGGAACACTTGGTCAAAGAATGGCACAAAAAATAAAAGACTGTTATTATTTGGTTGAGAAGTACCCTAATGTATTGTATTTCGCTCCCAAAAAGGGACTACCAAAAGATGCTCACATAAGATTCCGATGAAAAGAATAGACCTTGAACGCAATCCAATAGACAAGGATAAGTTCAGAAAACGAACTGCCTTGCTTTCGGATGTAAGTACAACAATCAAAGAGGACTGTATTATTTACGTCAATAACGAACCTGTTGTCTTTTACAAAAAATTAGAAACTGATACTTCGGCCTTGCGATGGGCAGTTAAAAATCAGAAATACTCAACGGGCAAAAGAAGCAGGGGACTTGAATCAACATCCAATATATTCGGGTACTCCCCAAGAATTGCAATGCGCCACGACTATTGTACGGTTACGGCAATGGCTAAAAACTACCCGAAGCAGCATTACATAATTACAAACTTCGTAAGTGAGTTGGTTGATTACTACAAAGAGTACTTCCCACAACAATACGAACACCACACGGAAACCGTAAAGGAACGAGTGATGAATGATTGGACAATAGGAGCCTCACCATTTACAAGTGGTATAGTAAATAAAAACAATCAGCTTAAATATCATTACGATGCAGGAAACTTCAAAGGGGTGCTTTCAAATATGGTTGTATTCAAAAGCGACATCATTGGTGGTCACCTTGTAATTCCCGAATTAGACATTGCTCTTGAGGTTGCAGACAATACGTTAACAATTTTTAATGGACAAGATATTCTTCACGGGGTATCGGACATACAATACAAAAACCCCTCAGCGTATAGGTATTCTGTTGTTTACTATTCTCTTGAGCAAATGTGGAAGTGCGAACCTTTGGATGGTGAGATAAAGAGAATCCGTAAAGTAAAAACGGAACGGGAGAAAAAAAGATTAGACCCTGTTCATATGGATTCTTTGAAAAAAAGACAAGAAGAACTAAAGTCATATTCGGATAAGGAATTTTTTAAATCAGCAGAGAAGAATGACAAGTAGTGACATCCATAAAAAGGCAATGCTCGAAGCGTTGGAGAAATCGTTAGGAGTAGTTACGTCTGCTTGCAAGAGCGTTGACCTATCAAGGCAAACACATTACCGATGGATGCAAGAGGATAAAGAATACAAAGCAGCAGTCGAAGAACTATCAGACGTTGCGATTGACTTTGCAGAGAGCCAACTGCACAAGCAGATTAAGGAGGGCAACTCCACCGCTACTATCTTTTTTCTAAAGACCAAAGGCAAGAAGCGTGGGTACGTGGAACGCCAAGAGGTAGACGTATCTTCGGGCAAGCTATTTCAAATTGAAGTGCTTGGAGAAGATTCAGACCAATAAAGTA